>Ga0206854_1003_pt1 | contig 82477 bp, 71 predicted proteins | sample Alteio_BWOrgCont_50_FD_152870 | JGI IMG/M metagenome (GOLD analysis project Ga0206854, IMG submission 152870) | Enriched cells from forest soil in Barre Woods Harvard Forest LTER site, Petersham, Massachusetts, United States -... | ecosystem: Environmental > Terrestrial > Soil > Temperate forest >...
GGGCCAACCAATCACTCAAAAGCCTTAGCGGTACAGGCCCGGTCGTTGGAGATCTATCGGCAAATGGGCGTTATTGATACTATTATCAATGGTGGCAAACAGGCTGGTGGCGTTGTTTTTAATGAAGATGGGAAAAGCCTTGCAAGCCTAAGCATGTCAAATGTTGGCCAGGGGTTAACTCCTTTTCCTTTTATACACCTGTATCAGCAAAGCAAAAATGAGCGTTTGCTGCTTGATTTTTTAACGCAAAACTGCTGCCCGGTTTATTGGGAAACAAATTTAATAACGGTTGAGCAATCGGCTAATCAAGTTACTGCTCACCTGCAAACAGGCGAACAAACCACAACTGTAACCTGCGATTGGCTGATAGGTGCCGATGGCGCGCATAGTACTGTGCGTAAACAATTGCAGATACCATTTAATGGCGATACCTACCCGCATGAGTTTTTTCCTGGCGGATGTAGAGCTGGATAATGAAGAATTAACTTCATCGCAGGTGCAGCTTTATCTCTCCAAAAATGGCTTTACGGGTTTCTTCCCTATGCCCGAAACCAATTGCTATCGCATTATTGGTAACCTGCCGGTAATGGACGACGTGAAAAAAGATTTGCAACTGGAAGAAGTACTGCCAGAAATGAATAAGATTACCGGGCTGGATATTACGGTAATAAAAAACAACTGGTTTACCACCTATCGCCTGCATCACCGCATGGCCGCCGACTTTCGTAAACAACATTGCTTTTTGATAGGCGATGCAGCGCACATACACTCACCTGTTGGCGGTCAGGGTATGAATACCGGCCTGCAAGATGCCTATAACCTGGCGTGGAAATTAGCAGGTGTAGTAAACGGGCAGTTAAAAGAACCTGTTTTAGAAAGCTATGCTGCCGAACGTATGCCCGTAGCCAAAGACTTGTTGAATACAACCGATAAGGTATTTAAGATAATTTTATCGCAAAATTGGTTCGTGAGCATATTCAAAAAATGGGTGATGCCCTGGCTGTTAGAGTTTGTATGGAGTAAGGAATCGCTTCGCGAAGTATTTTTTAAACGCGTATCGCAAATAGCCATCAGCTATCGCGACAGCAAAATTAACCTGCACCTAAGTCATACCACAAAAATCAAAGCCGGTGATCGCTTGCCCTACCTTAAGGTTTTTGATGAGAAGAAACAACAGGAAACCGACCTGCACGAGTGGTGCAGTAAACCAGGTTTTACCTTTATTGCCTTAGGTAATTTAAAGGATCTTGACCTGTTTACGCTTGCCAAATGGCTTACACAAAATTACCCGGCAACTATCAATTTTTTCTACCTGCCACCATCGGCAAAAAATAAAGCTGTGTTTGATGCTTTTGAAATACGCGAAGGGCAAAAAAAGGCGCTTATAATTCGCCCTGATATGCACATCGGTTTCATAAATGATGTGATAGATATTGATATGATGGATAATTACCTGCGTAATGTAGTAGGCTTTATTTAAAAGGCCGCTAATTAACCATGTATGGTTTCGCCTTTGCCGTAGTTTTGTATAACGTGGGCCTCGTAGTCTAAAAATTCTCTCCAACGAGCCTCAACATCTATCGTGACTGCATATTTTTTTGCAAGGCGGATAAACATCGTATAATGACCGGCTTCGCTTATCATCAGTTCATGATAAAAATCGGCCAGTTGTTTGTCGTTAATGTTTTCTGATAGCACCTTAAAGCGCTCGCAACTGCGAGCTTCTATCATTGCCGAAAATAGCAACCGGTCTACCAATTGCGCTTCGCGGCCACCGCCTATAATTATGAATTTGCGCAGTTCATTTACATAGTTATCCTTACGCTCGCGGCCAAGCTGGTATCCGCGCTCAATAATAATATCATGTACACGTTTAAAATGGTCCAGTTCTTCCTGTGCCAGCGCTATCATTTGCTGAACTAGATCGGCCAGGTTAGGGTTTTGTACTATAAGCGTAATAGCATTGCTGGCTGCCTTTTGTTCGCAAAAAGCATGGTCGGTCAATATTTCCTGGATATTGCTTTCTACCACATTCTTCACCCAAATAGGATCGGTAGGCAGTTGAAGTTTAAGGATGGTCTTTTCGCTCACAAGGCAAAATTAATATTTAATCCTCGTCAGTAAAAGCGGGATTGTTGGATATTAGGCGGGCGTGGTGGTGAACGGAAAGAATAGTGATCTCATTGTCAGATATAATATCATAAATGATCCGATAATTCTTAAAGATTATTTCTCTTGTAAAATCATCTTCTGACTTTTCAAACCTGCGCCCTAATAAAGAATTTAATTTAAGTTTTTGGATAGTCTGTCGAATTGATTTTGTTTCCTTAACAGCATAATGGAATGAATCTCTTCGTATATAATCGTATATCTCTTTTATGTCTTGTAGAGCAATTTTTTGAATAAATAATTCTTACCCCCACAAGTCTATCTCTTTATCTAATTCATCCTCTGTTAAAAAGTCACCGTCTTTTATTTGTTTACGCGCTATTTCTATTTTTTGTAACAATATGATTTCTTCAACCAAATCGTCAACAGAGAATGTTTCCGGCATATGGTCTACAAGCTCTTTAACTTTATCTCTATTCAGCATATTTTAACTCGTTTCGTTAGGTTAAATATACAAATTTCAGCCCGCTTTGTTATCTCCCGTACAAATTCTTACTTTCAATAAAGTCTAAAACAGAATCGGGAACAAAGTAACGGACGTCCTTTTTTTCGAGTAGCGATTTGCGAATAAAAGTCGCAGACAGCTCCATTAAAGGCGTCATTGTAATGGTAACAGACGGGTGCGAAGCTAATTCGGCATTTTCATAACCGGGGCGTGGGTAAACATACACACGGTAATCGCGTAATATCAATTTATAGTTCTTCCATTTGGGCAACGAGACCAGGTTGTCAGACCCCATGATAATAGCGAACTCGTGCTGTGGGTACAATTCCTTTAAATGAGTAAGCGTATCAATAGTATATGATGGCTGTGGTAGTTTCAGTTCAACATCGCTTACCTGTATATTTTTGGCATTTTCGGTTGCAAGGCGGGCCATTTCTAAGCGGTCGTAGGTATTGATTAGGTCGCCGTATTTTTTTAAGGGGTTTTGTGGCGATACCACCAGCCAAACTTTATCAAGGTCGGTATGATTGGCCAGGTAATTGGCTATAATTAAATGCCCGGTGTGTATGGGATTAAATGACCCGAATAGCAAGCCTATTTTCATGTCAGTCAGTTAGCGGTTAACAGTATGCTGTTTGTAGACTACCCAATAAAATCTTTCACCAAATCAAAAGCCTCTTTACAAGCTGTTTCAAGATCGTGGTTTTTAAGGATAATATCAAATTTGGGTGCGTAGTTTAATTCTTTCTCGGCCTTAATAAAACGCTCCTTCAATTTTTCTTTATCGTCTGTTCCACGGCCGGTTAAACGTTCTATCAATACTTCTAATGATGGCGGTTGTACAAATATCGCCAGCGCCTTTTCGCCATATTTGCGTTTAAGGTGCAGGCCGCCTTCTACATCAATATCAAATATTACCGTTTTGCCTTTTTTCCATATACGTTCAATTTCTGTACGTAGTGTGCCATAAAATGTGCCACTGTATACTTCCTCAAACTCAACAAATTGTTTTTTTGCAATGCGGTGAAGAAAATCTTCTTTGGTTATAAAATAATAATCCTGCCCTTCTTTTTCATCGCCGCGAGGATCGCGTGTTGTGGCTGAAATAGAAAACTCAAGCGCGGGAATTTTTGAAAGCAGGTGATGAACAATGGTTGTTTTACCCGCTCCGGATGGTGCTGAAAATATGATGAGTTTACCCTCTTTGGCCATTAGTTAATTAGTCATTGGTCATTAGCCATTGGTGTTAATCGTTAATTGTATAAACTAATGACTATTAACCAATGACGAGTGACTATAAAACGTTCAGTAATTGTTCTTTAATTTTTTCCAGTTCTTCCTTCATGCCTACCACCAATTTCTGCATATTCGCATCATTGGCTTTTGAACCTAAAGTGTTTATTTCGCGCCCTATTTCCTGCGATATAAAGCCTAATTTTTTGCCATTTGCATCGGCATTTTTTAGCGTTTCAATAAAATAATCGCAATGGCTTTTCAGGCGGATCTTTTCTTCTGTAATATCAAGTTTATCTATATAATAGATCAGCTCCTGTTCAAACCTGTTCTGATCAATACCCTCTCTGCCGGCCGCCTCGCTTAAAAATTGGTTCAACCGTTCGCGAATAACTGGTATACGTTTAGGTTCCTCAACCTCAACTAATTTTAAGTTTTGCAGGATAATACCGATACGGTGTTTAATATCCTGCTCCAGCACATTGCCTTCATCGCTTATAAATTGCTGAAAAGCTGCCATAGCCTGCTGAAATGTCTTCTCAACTATTTTCCATTCCTCTTCTGATACAGTTTCCTCATCATATTTTACCACTTCGGGTAAGCCCAATGCCAATTGCAGCAGGTTGGTGGCGGGCTCATTCAATTCGGCGCTAACGGCTTTTAGTTGTTCGTAGTAATTTTTTAAAAGTTCGGTATCTATTCCGGCGGCTTTAGTAGTTGAGTTTGCCTGCTCAACATTAATTGATAGGTTTACTTTACCGCGGTCTATTTGCTTGCTGCATTCGTTACGCAGTTGAAATTCTTTTTCAGAAAATATCTTAGGTAATCTAAGCGATAGTTCCAGGAATTTACTGTTCAGGGATTTGATCTCTACGGTATATTTTGAGCTACCCGAATCAAAACTGGCAATTCCATACCCTGTCATGGATTTAATCATGCGTGCAAAGATAGTTAATTAGTGCTTAGTTAATTAGTGATTATTGCTTTTGTGCTGATTTATTGTATCAGTACTTTAACATTTTTTTACAATTGCCTTGAAACATTTTTTTAAATTTGCAACCTACACAGATTATGAATACCCGCCACGTAATATTAGTTGCTTTTTTATGTTGTCTTATGTTTAAGGCGAGCGGGCAGCAAACGTTTGCGTTTAGCGGGACTATATATAAAAAGAGTTCGCCTGATAGATTGGCACAGGCATTAATTACCAACCTGCGTACAAATACCATCATGATGTCGGACGAACTGGGCGGGTTTACCATACCATCAGCCATTGGCGATACGTTATTTATAAAAAAAGCAGAGTACCTGGGACAGATTTGTGTAGTAACCAGCCAACTGGATATTAATATTTACCTGCAACCTGTGGTTATGCTTAAAGAGGTAGAAATAAAAGAGGTGAGCCGTAAGCAGGAGATAAAAGATGCGATGGATCAATACAAAAGTCAGGGACAGTACGCTACTTTAAAACCATCTACCTGGGCATTTATTACCTCGCCATTAACAAGCCTATACGAGGTTTTAGGCGAAGACCCTAACCGGGCGCGTAAATTTTTGCAGCGCACCAAAGAAGATGCTGAACAAATTGAAATTAACCGACGTTATAACAGGCCATTAATAAAAAAAGTAACCGGTTTAACCGACGATAAAGAAGTAGATAATTTTACCCGGGTATTTACACCGATATATGATGATATAAAAACATGGTCGGATTACGATGTGATAAAATACATCAAGAACTCATACGAGTGGTATAAGATTCATAAAGACGAACTAAACCTGCAACCGCTGAATTTTACGGTACCCACTCATCAATAGAATTAAAAAAGAGAGAAGTTAAATCCCGAGAGTTTCGCAGGCTTTTTCGGCAGCCAGTTTTTCGGCGTTTTTCTTACTGAATTCTTTGCCCATACCCATTATTTCACCATCTACGCTGGCTTGTACGGTAAATAGCTTTATGTTTTCGCCCTCGCCATTGCTAACCAGGTCAAACGATATATCCTTGCTGTGGCGCTGGCACCACTCAATCAACTTGCTTTTAAAGTTGGTTTCGGTTTGTTCAAGTGTGTGTATATCAATATGCGATTTGATGATATGGTTTATCAAAAAATTCTTGGTAAAGTCATACCCTTTATCCAGGTATACAGCACCCACTAAAGCCTCAAAAGCATCGCCTAATAATGATCCTTGTCTTGATTGGCCCATTACACGGCTATCGTATTCTATAAGTTTTTCAAAACCTAGCTTGCGCGCCAGTTGGTTCAAATTTACACGACTGACAATTTTTGACCGCAGTTCGGTTAAAAAACCTTCATCCTCATAAGGATATAGCTTAAATAAAACTTCGGCTACAACGCTGCCCAAAACGGCATCGCCTAAAAATTCCAGTCGCTCATTACTGTTTTTAACGCCTTTTTTAATACTTTGAGCAACTGATTTATGGCGAAATGCTAAGCGGTACAAAGAAATATTACCCGGCACAAATCCGAGTAAATTCTTTAAAACTTTGACGTATTTTCTGTGTGGAGATAAGTAAAGCTTATATAACCGGCTAATTGGCATTCAACTTTAGTCTTCGTATTTTTTGAAAATAACAGAAGCGTTATGGCCGCCAAACCCAAACCCATTGCTTTGTACTACGCGTACTTCGCGTTTTTGAGCCTTATTAAAGGTAAAGTTTATTTTAGGGTCAAAAGCAGGGTCGTCAGTAAAATGGTTTATAGTTGGAGGAACTATACCATTTTTTAAAGTCAAAATTGCGGCAATAGCCTCAACAGCACCGGCAGCACCCAATAAGTGGCCCGTCATAGATTTTGTTGAGCTTATATTTACGCGGTAAATATCCTCGCCAAAAACATCCATAATGGCTTTTACCTCTTGCGGGTCGCCAATTGGAGTTGATGTTCCGTGTACATTTACATAATCAATATCGGCAGGTGTCATACCGGCATCTTCAAGCGCAGCTTTCATTACCAGGGCCGCACCAAGTCCTTCGGGGTGTGGGGGCGGTCATATGATAAGCATCGGCACTCATGCCCCCGCCCATCATTTCGGCATAAATTTTAGCGCCGTGTGCCTTGGCATGTTCCAGCTCTTCTAAAATTATTGTTCCCGCACCTTCGCCGGCTACAAAGCCGTCGCGGTCAAGATCAAACGGACGCGAAGCGGTTGCCGGATCATCATTACGGGTAGATAAAGCATGCATGGCGTTAAATCCGCCTATACCTGCTTCATTAATAATAGCTTCAGACCCGCCGGTTATAAACATATTTGCTTTACCAAGGCGGATGTAGTTAAATGAATCTATCAGCGAGTTGTTTGACGATGCGCAAGCCGAAACCGTAGTAAAGTTTGGCCCGCGTAATCCGTATTTAATAGAGATATGGCCCGGGGCAATATCGGCTATCATTTTAGGAATAAAGAAAGGATTAAAACGTGGCGACCCATCACCCCGGGCAAAGTTCATTACTTCATCCAAAAAGGTTTTTAAGCCACCAATGCCCGATCCCCAGATAACGCCTATGCGGCTGGTATCCAGTTTGCTAAAATCAAGTCCCGCGTCGGCTACTGCTTCTTCTGTTGAATATAATGCGTATTGAACAAAAGGGTCCAGTTTACGTGCATCTTTCTTGCCTAAAAAGGCATCAGCATCAAAGTTTTTTACTTCGCAGGCAAATTTTGTTTTGAACAGGGTTGTATCAAAACTTTTTATTAAGGCAGCGCCACTTACCCCATTGATCAATGCATTCCAATAATCAGAAACATTGTTGCCAATAGGAGTAAGTGCTCCAAGCCCGGTTACTACAACTCTTTTAAACTCCATTTAATAAGTTTAGGAGTTATTATTTAACGTTTTTTTCAAGGTAAGCAATTGCCTGGCCTACAGTACCGATAGTTTCAGCCTGATCGTCAGGAATAGCCACGTTAAATTCTTTTTCAAACTCCATGATTAATTCCACGGTGTCTAAAGAGTCAGCACCAAGATCGTTGGTGAAGCTTGCTTCGGGGGTTACTTCACTTTCGTCAACTCCCAATTTTTCTACGATTATAGCTTTTACTCTTGAAGCGATATCAGACATAGTATTATAGTTTAATGATTAATAATTTCAGTGCAAAGAAAAATAAAATCTATCAAATATCAAATCTAAAACTTTTTCGTTACCACAGTAACATATTTTCAGTTAAAAAGGTTTGAATTTGTATTTTTACCGCGGCAAATGTACAAATTTTGAGCAGGAAATTTTTAAAGTTTGAGATAGACCTTGATTTTGTACTCATTGCAGTAACAACTTCGCTAAAAGATTACCGCATTTGTTACTTAATTAACAAGTGTTTAAATTTTAATTTTACCAAAACTACCGACCTGGAAGTTGATATTTCGCCCACAAGCGGCCCGGTATATTTTTCTTTGTATACTGATAATTGGGAGGCCAGCGAAACAGATTTTTATTTTATAGCTAATAAAGGCTCTGACGGATACCTAATTCCGGAAATGAAAAAGGCTGATTATTTTTTAATGATCAAAAATTATATTGATGATACTGATCTTGAAAAACTCGTTTCGGACCTAAATAAGATAGCCGAAATTGTTGCCGCTGTAAAGATTGATCCAAAAAAAAAATAAAATCACGGGAAAATCTGTTATTTTAGCGCAAAAATAAAAGTGTTAAATAAACACTAACTTAAGTGTTGTTTGCGCAATAATTACCAAATAGTAACCTGATATCTATGAATTTATCGTATAACCGAACTAAAATTGTGGCTACCATGGGCCCTGCATCTGCTAATAAAGATGTTTTATTGGCCATGATAAAGGCTGGTGTGAATGTATGCCGTTTAAATTTTTCGCACGGGAAACCGGAAGATCATAAAAAATTTATTGACCTTATTCGTGAAATAAATACTGACCATAAAACTAACGTAGCTATTTTGGCCGATTTACAAGGGCCTAAAATTCGTATTGGTTTAGTGAAGGATGGCGGTATACACCTTGTAAACGGCACACGTATTAATATTACCACCCATGAGTGCATTGGCGACGATAACCGCATTTATATAACTTATGAAAGCTTTCCGCAGGACGTGCAGGCCAATGAAATAATTTTATTGGATGATGGAAAAATACAGATGCGCGTTATTGAAACCAATAAAAAGGATAGCGTGCTTTGCGAGATCGTTCACGGAGGCATACTAACATCACGCAAGGGCGTTAATTTGCCTAACACTAAGGTATCTATACCAAGTTTAACAGAAGATGATATTGCCAACCTTAAATATGCTTTAGATTGGGATGTAGATTGGGTAGGCCTTTCATTTGTGCGTAACGCAGGCGATATTTCTGACCTCAAAAGAATTATTGCACAAAGCGGGAAAGCCGCTAAAGTAATAGCCAAGATAGAGAAACCCGAGGCCATTGAAAATATTGATGCTATTATAGCAGCTACCGATGGTGTTATGGTTGCCCGTGGCGACCTTGGAGTTGAATTGCCATTGGAAGAAGTGCCGCTTTTACAAAAAATGATAGCCCGCAAATGCCGCGAAGCATCAAAGCCTGTAATTGTTGCCACCCAAATGCTGGAATCAATGATAACCACCCCACGCCCAACGCGCGCCGAAGTTAATGACGTTGCCAATTCGGTATTAGATGGTGCTGATGCAGTTATGCTTAGCGGCGAAACATCTGTGGGCGAGTTTCCGCTTATTGTTATTGAAACAATGGCTAAAATAGTTCGTAATGTAGAAGAATTGGGTTATCCGTTCAACACTAACAAAACAACAAACCCTGATACTTCATCGCCGGGATTTTTGAGTGATGCGGTATGCGGATCGGCAGTTTATTTGGCCGAACATACCAATGCAGTAGGCATAGTTTCTATGACTGCTTCGGGATATACAGCGTTTGAAATTTCAAGTTACAGGCCGCAAGCAGGAACATTTATTTTTACAGCTAATAAACACCTGCTAAATGCATTAAGCCTGGTTTGGGGCGTGCGTACTTTTTATTATGATGAAACAGAAAGCACCGACAAAACCATTGCCGACGTAAACAACATATTAAAAGCCGAAGGTTTGATAAAAGAAGGCGATGTAGTTATTAATACCGGCGCTATACCAATTGTAAAACGCGGTAAAACTAATATGCTTAAAGTATCTATTATTGAATAGGTAAATAAGTTGATTAAGCACGTGATTAGTCACTTGCTTAATCAACTTATCTTAAAATATTTTAGTCAATCAGCATATTTAATTGGGCTGCATTGCGCAAATCCTTCATTTGCTGTTAAAGTAAGTTTATGGTCTTTAACAAATAAGCCTAATAACCTGGCAAATTCCTTTTCCTTTTCAGTTGTAATTTCATTTTTCGGAAAGTTGTACAGGAAGTAATCAACCTTTCCATTTTTATCAAAGTAGATCCTATTGAAGCATCTTACCTGTTTATCCCATGTAAAATGATTTGCTTTAAGATAAGATGCCAGTGACTGGATAAATAATACGTAGGCTTTTTGAAGGTTTTCCTGCTGTTTTTTTGTTTTAAAAACAGCTAATTTAATGTCTGAACTAACTGCGCTTTTATATAAGCTATCTAAATGCTGAAAGGACTTACCCTGTTTTTCCGCATCCTGAAAAGTCATTACTTTTTGCGCATAACTATTCGCCGTAAAAGTGATACATAATGCAAGGCTTAAAACAATTCTATTTGTCATATTAGGTTCGTTTATGAAACAAAACTAATATTAATCTTCCACTATAACTAATAAATTAGTTATAGTGTGCCTTTTTCTTTTTATTAATATATTTCAGCTTCACAAAGCCGTACAAATAGTTTGTCCATACTGACAAAGTAATAATCCCAAAAAATTCTTAATATTCCCATCACAAATCTGTCTTAGTGTATTTTTTTGACCTGTTTTAAGGCGGGTGGTTTAACGCCCTAAAAGAATTATATCTGAACGAAAATAATTTTCAGCAATGTGTTAATTTACGCTTGTATATAATTATATTGCGGGTGATTAACCCTATTTAATTAAAATTGAGCAGTGTGCGCGTGAGTGCCTCAGTGGCATTCCTATTGTTTTTAAGTATCAGTACTGTATTTGGCCAGGAAAAACAAGACTCTCCTGAGGTTCTTAAGCGCCAATCTGACGCGAAGGATATAATAAGGTCTATATTCAGAAAAAAAACCACCGTCGACTCAGGCGAATCACATCCATATTTTACCATACTTCCATCGGCAGGTTATAACCCCAGTGTAGGGCTTTCTGTAGGGGTAACTTCAACTGCTGGTAAAATGTATGGCAACCCAAACACAACTACGCTTTCTGTATACAACGGTAATGCCTATGTTTCCACCTATGGCCTGGCTACTTTTGAATTAAAAGAAAACGTATTTACAGCCGACGATAAATTTAATATACAGGGTGGTATTCAACTGGGGAAAACGGTAGCCTACGATTATGGTGTAGGGTCTGGGCACGCTGTGCAGGGTGAAGGCAGCTTTGCTATTAACAGCTTCCCACTGGCAAACAATGCCGATGTTTTCCCGATAGAGTATACTTATCTTAAATTTAGTGAGCGAATTTACAAGCAAATATTTAGACACGTATATGTAGGCGCCGGGGTTATAGCTAACTTTTATACCAATATTGATGATCAGCGGAAATTAGGCCCCAATATAAGCACTCATAATTATCGGTACAGCCAGCTTAATGGTTATCCTACCGACGGTTACCAGGCCAATGGTTTTTTGCTAAATTTTGAATACAATTCAAGAGATCAAACTAACCGCCCGTACAAGGGTTTGTATATTGATTTGGTTTTAAGAAGCAATCAAACCTGGATGGGTAGTAACCATGAAGCTATGCAGTTAAAAACGGAGTTGCGTAAATATTGGAGTTTGTCGAAAAAAGATCCGGAAGAAGTTATTGCATTTTGGCTTTGGGGTAATTATTTGTTGAGAGGTTCAATACCTTATTTGGAGCTACCGGGTACGGGTAGCGACGCAGCAGGCAGGGTAGGCAGAGCATATACCATTGGGCGTTTTAAAGGCCCATCTTTTTATTATAATGAGGCTGAATACAGGTTCCCCATCACTGCAAATAAATTGCTTGGCGGCGTTGTTTTTGCCAATATGGAAACAGCGGATAATCAGAGAACAATAAAGCTGTTTCAATATATTGAACCGGGTGCGGGTATTGGCCTACGTTTATTATTTAACAAATATACCCGCTCAAACCTGTGTATTGATTACGGACGTGGTAATTATGGATCAAGCGGATTGTTTTTAGGCCTTAACGAGGTCTTTTAACTCATTGTATATACTGGTGTTGCAGAATAGCAACTACATGCGGGGATACCATTTGTACGTTATGCTTCGTGTATAATGGGATATCCAAAAAATCACCAGGGCCTAACATATATGTATGCTCACCAACAACACATTTGCACTGACCTTTGAGTATAAAAAAACTCTCTTTCACGTCGGTATGGCTTTCTTCCGGAACATCCAGTTTGGTGACCACCAGCATTTGGGCAAATCTATCATCTTGCCGTAAAACATGGCATAAAAAATCTTCGGTTGGCTTAGCAGGAATCAAATGTTCTAATGTTTTTAGCCAAGTACTATAGTTGGAATAAGCAGTAGTAGGCGGCAGATCATTTATATCAAATGCATCTGCAGATTCGGTAAAGCCAAGCAGATCCAAGATCTGCTCACGCAACCCGGCATTTGGTGTTATGGCCTTTTTAGCAGCCATTTGCTCCATAGTATTTTCAATAACCGTAACTTCTGCCTTAACTTCTGGATATAGTTTGCATATCTGAAGAACTTTCTCCTGCTCATCCGCACTTAGCAAACCAAGGCAATACTCTTCTAAAATGCCGCTCGCTATATATTCCTTTACGTTCATCCTGGTATTATGATACTGATCTTAATGTTAACGATTTTTTTATGTTAATATATAAATCGGGGAATAAGGAGATTAAGGTTTCTGGTTTTTAACATTATATAAGTGTAAACATACAAAATTTTCTCAGTCATAAAGTACAGCTTTTTGATTTTAATAACGAGTAAAATTATACATTCATTAAGTGCAAATCATTACTTTAGCGTTATTCCCTTTCAATATGTATTTTATTTTATCAAAAGTATTGGCATACTTTATTCAGCCGCTCTCGTGGGTATTCATTTTGCTGGCGATATTTTTTATTACCAAAAACAAAAAAAGAAAACATAGATGCTTAATTGCTGCTATTGTAATATTATATATATTCTCCAATTCTTTTTTGTTTAATAAGTTCGCAGGGGTATGGGATATACCGCCCTATCAACAAAAAAACAATGACGTTTATAGCTGCGCAATTGTTTTGGGTGGTTTTTCAGGTGGGGATAAAAGTAATCACGGCCATTTCACTGCCGCTGCAGACAGATTTATAAGAGGTGCTCAATTACTTACAACAGGCAAAGCGTCGCACTTACTTATAACAGGCGGCAACGGCAGTTTAGATCCGGGCACCTTTCGTGAGGGAGCTTGGGCCAAAGTGCAATTGGAAGAGCTTGGGATTTCGGATAGTTTAATTTTGATTGAAAACAATTCTAAAAATACAATTGAAAATGCCAAATTCTCAAATGTTATTCTCCAAAAATCCAATTTAAAAGGCCCGTATTTATTGGTCACTTCAGGCTTTCATATGCGCCGCGCCTTAATGATCTTTAAAAAAGAAGGCATAAATGTAATTCCGTATTCCTGTAATTTAATGAGGCGTGATGATCTTTCTTTTGATGATTATTTTATTCCGTCGGCCGAACCTTTAGGAGGTTGGGTTTTTTATATAAAAGAATTGATTGGCTATACAGTAAATTATTTTAATGGATAGCCTCACCGCTAAACGGATCGACACGTTTAATATTAAAACTTGCAGGCTTTACAACCAAAGGGATTTTTTCAATTTGCGTATCGCTGGTATCAAGGCCAAATGTCTTAGCTTCAGACAATGCAAACTTTTTAATCGCAAAATAGCTGTTTAAAATAAAACCTTCTTTTAAGCTGAACAAGTTGTTGTATGAAAGGAATTTTTCGATAATTACGAACCTGAAATCGGCCACTATTTTAAATTTATTTAATGAATCGTATTTACTGGTAATATCCAGTTCGCCCCGGCTCACCATATCTTCAACAACCTTTCTGTACAATACATTAACCCGTGGCTGTATGCGGAAGCCGAGCCTGAAATCTACGCGGATAATTTTACCCGGTTCTATCACGTCGACACTATACTCCATTGTATAAGGTTCGTCGGTAGTATCAATATGTATAAACCAATAAGTATCTGCGCGTTTAGGGCTGCGGCTTCTTATGGAATACATTATTTTTTCTTCTATTTGCTTACTGTTATTGGCTTTTGTTAAATAGATCAACTGGCTTGAATATTTAGCGATAGATTGGTCATTGCTAAGCGCTGTTAGCAATGGTATTTGATCTTTTAAGTCGACAAAATGAAGGAAACGGTTATTGATCTTGCGGGCCTTATACCAAACGTACATGGTAAATATCAACCCAAATTCAAACACCAGGAAGAATAATCTTTTCAGAATTTTAACCGCATTGGCTACGAAGAAGGAGAACTCGACACATAAGAATACACACAATATAATAGTGACCAGCCATATGGGCCAATGTTTTACAAAGCGCATAAAATAATACATTAATATGGTGGTCATTAACATAGCAATAGTGATAGAAAAACCGTAGGCTGCCGTCATAGCTTCTGATGTACGGAAATATAGCGATACCGCAATACATCCAAAACACAGTATCCAGTTAATGCTTGGGATATATATCTGCCCGCGAATGTTTGACGGATATTTTATAGTGATGCGTGGCCAAAAATTCATGCTTACTGCCTCGCTTATTAAAGTGAACGAGCCGCTTATTAACGCTTGGCTGGCAATAATGGTAGCCAGTGTTGCCAATGCAACGCAGGGTATCATGAATAAATGCGGATTGGGAACTATCTGGTAAAACGGATTAATACCATTGAAATTGGTATGAGCCGGCTGTAATAATACCCATGCGCCTTGCCCCATGTAACATAGTAGCAAAGTTGTTTTAACAAATATCCAGCTTACCTGTATGTTTTTGCGGCCGCAATGGCCCAGGTCTGAGTATAAAGCCTCGGCACCTGTGGTACATAAAAATACCGCACCTAAAAGCCAAAAACCTTTGGGATGATCGACCAATAATCTATATCCATAATATGGGTTAAGCGCTTTAAAAATTTGAGGATAGTGCATAATTTGCAGCGTGCCCAAAGTGCCTATCATAATAAACCACAATAGCATAACCGGCCCAAACGAAGAACCAACCACCTTGGTGCCAAATTGCTGAAAGAAAAACAGCAATAACATAATACCTATAACAATACCTAAAATAAGGCGGCTGCCAGGCACAAATGCTGCTGCCAACGCAGGCACATTGTTTAAACCTTCAATAGCCGAGGTAACCGAGATAGGAGGGGTAATAATACCATCGGCCAATAAAGTTCCCGCACCAATAATAGCAGGGATGGCCAGCCATTTGCCATACCGGCGCACAAGAGCGTAGAGAGAGAATATGCCACCTTCACCTCTATTATCGGCTTGTAGCGTAATAAAGATATATTTAAAGGTAGTTTGCAGGGTAAGTGTCCATGCTATACATGAAATGGAACCCAATACCAATGCTTCGTTAATAGTGCCGCCTTCCTGCAATAGGGTTTGAAAAACATATAAAGGCGAAGTGCCTATATCGCCAAAAATTATGCCCAGTGTAACTAATAAGCCAGCTGCAGAAACCGTTTTTAAATGAGATGACATGTGTTTGTTGAATGATTAATGAATAGGATTATAGAGCCCTTTTTAATGTATGTGGTATGTTGTTAGTAGATAAACTGAAATAAAACCGACTGCCGTTGCCAACGGTACTTTCAACGCCGATAATACCGCCTTGTGCCTCGATAAAATCTTTAGCTATGGCAAGGCCCAGGCCCGTGCCTGTTTGTTCGGCATCGGCGCCTGGAACTTTAAAGTAGCGTTCAAAAATGCGGGACAGGTATTGCACATCAATACCCTGCCCATTGTCTTTTACCGAAAACTCAAGCATATTAATCCGTTTGGTTACAGTAAGGTCAATAGCTGATTTTTGCGGGCTATATTTTATGGCATTTGATAGCAAGTTGATAAGTACCCAGGTTGTTTTATCAAGGTCGGCTATAACGTTGGGTAATGTTTCGGGACAGGTAATAGCAATAGATACTTCTTTTTGGTCGGCGAGTGATTTTACGGCCCTTACTGCATAATCAACTATGTTTTGCGGGTGCGCGCTGCCAAAGTTTAGTTGGATATTCCCGGCTTCTGCCTGTGCAGAATGTAATAATTCGCCGGTTATTTGGAGTAGGCGTTGTGTTTCATAATCAATATCGTCAATTAACTGCTGTTGCTCGGTGTTCATAGTGCCAACACGATCATCACGCAATAATTTTAAACTCATTTTAATGGCCGAAATAGGGGTTTTCAATTCGTGCGATACAGTTGCTATAAATGTGGTTTTATCCTCACTTATCTTTTTTAACTGGGTGATGTCTTTTTTAATTGGGTTAGCAATATAGCTTGGAAAGTTAACCGCAAAACTAAAGGCAATTAAAAAACAAAGCGTACCTGCAAGCGACACAATAATAATAGAGCGGTCGGCCGTATGAATAGCTATGGCATTTTTTCGTTCAATGGCATTCATGTTTAATTGAATAATGCCGTACAAGTTATTTTTCATTTTGCTTTTGAGCAAAGCTGATGCAGCAGGGTTATTAACGTTCTGCTTTAAAGATTCGAAGACTATTTGTAAAGAATCAGCTAATTGCTCTTCACCGGTTTCGGTGATGTTATGTTTTTCTTTATCTATATTATCCTGTATGGCTTGCTGTGTTGATGGACTAGACAAATTTTCGGATGCCCCATCCAACAATTGCCCTATGTTTTTTGTGTAGATAAGCGACCGGTAGTTATCCTTTAAAATAACTTTGGAATCGGTTGAAAGACGATTTAAATAATAATCGGCCAGCCCGGCGCTTAAAAAGGCTGTAAGGAAAAGAAAGGCTATGCCTATGCGAAGTTTTGTTTTGATGACCATGATAGCTATCGTAATGGTATGCTATATACCAATGCAATGCCATAAACTAAACTTGTTCTTAAATGCTTGAGATGTAGGGGGTTATTTTATATCGCGAATGTTATAAACAAAAGCCAACCCTATCATTTTGATATGGTTTTATCAAAATGAATATTACTCCAACCCGTACTCTTTCAACTTACGATACAACGTAGCAATACCAATATTCAAAAGCCTTGCTGCTTCGGCGCGATTGCCCTGGGTATGCGTAAGCACTTTTTTAATATGTAGTTCCTCCATCGAAGAAAGATCGTATGGCGAAGACGGGCTATCTGAGGTTGCCGCTATTTTTTCAAACTCGTAGGGTAACAAAGACGCATCTAATTCATTACCATCGCAAAGTATTACGGCGCGTTCTATAACGTTTTTTAACTCGCGCACATTACCGGGCCAGTTATAGGCTTCCAGTTTTTTTAGAAACTCATCGGTAAACCCTGTTATCTGTTTATTTACTTTAATGGCGAAGTGTTGTACGAAATTTTTAGCCAGTGCTTCAATATCTTTTTTGCGGTCGCGAATGGCAGGCAGTGTTACCTGGAAAACCGATAACCGGTAAAACAGATCCGACCGGAAATTGCCTTTTGTTATATCTTCCTGCAAATCGCGGTTAGTTGCAGCCAGTATGCGCACACTTACCTGTGTAGGTTTGGTATCGCCTATTTTAATAAACTGCTGCGATTCAAGAACCCTTAGTAGTTTTGCTTGCAGGTCGTGGTCCATTTCGCCTATCTCATCCAAAAAAATGGTGCCGCCGTTGGCTTCTTCAAACAGTCCTTTTTTGTCTTTAATGGCTCCTGTAAATGAGCCCGCTTTATGGCCAAACAACTCGCTTTCTAACAACTCTTTCCCAAAAGCGCTGCAATTAATGGCGACAAAGGGTTTGTTGCTACGCGGACTAGCCTGGTGTATAGCTTCGGCAAAAACTTCTTTGCCCGTCCCGGTTTCACCCAGCAATAAAACAGTAGTATCGGTAACCGCTACCCGTTGCGCCAGCTTAATAGCCGTGGTAATAGCTGTTGACGTACCGATTATCCGTTCAAAGCCAAACTTTAAATTGAGCTTGTTTTCCAATTCCAAAACGCGGCGTTGTAACAGGGCCTTATCCATTGCCTTGCTAACTAGTGGAATTATCTTTTCATTATCATCGCCTTTGGTTATATAATCAAAAGCGCCGTTCTTCATAGCGGTTACGCCATCATTTATAGTACCATAAGCAGTAAGTACAATTACTTCAACAGCAGGGTAGGCGGTTTTTATGGTTTTTGTGAGTTCGATGCCGTTGGTATCGGGCAGCCGCACATCGCATATTACTACATCAATAGCTTCGTTGATTAAACATTTTAAGGCATCTTTAGCAGTACCTGCCTCAAATAACTCGTATCCCTCTAACTGCAAAATACGCGCGAGTAATTTTCGTAAACGATCTTCATCATCTATCACTAAAATTTTACCTTTGGGATTGGTGCTCATTTGGTGCAAATCTCTTATATTTAATCCAAAGCATCAAACAGGTACAATTAAAGCTGATATTGCAATTAAAATATGACTAATGCTTTGGGCCGAATACGGTCGATAGATGTGTTTCGTGCGCTTACGGTGTTCCTGATGATATTTGTGAACGACCTGGAAGATGTCCCGAATACCCCCGTATGGATAGGCCACGTACCCGATGAAGGTTTTGGCCTGGGCCTTGCGGATACCATTTTCCCGGCATTTTTATTTATTGTGGGCTTGTCTATCCCATTCGCGTTTCAAAACCGCATGGAGCGTGGCGATAAAAAAATACCCTGGCGCATTATAACACGTTCATTCGGATTAATATTAATTGGGTTTTTCCAGGCTAATGTAGAGAGTTACGATAAAACCAAAACCTTGTTAAGCGAACCCGTATGGGAAGTGCTAACCACCATCAGCTTCTTTTTTATCTTTTTAAATTATCGTGAAACAACGCCTAAATTGAGGCGATATATAATGCGTGGATTTGGTATTGCCTTACTGATAACCATGGCAGTATTATATAAAAGTAATTCGCCACAACATACTTGGCTGCACTTTACTTGGTGGGAAATTTTAGGCTTGATAGGTTGGGCTTATTTGCTATGCGGATTGATCTATTATTATTCAAAAGGCAGGTTATGGGTACAGGCGGCATTTTGGCTGTTCTTTATCCTTTTTAATATTGATACCCACTATGGTTTCTTTGATTTTTTAGACCCACTGCAACGGTACGTTTGGATAGCCGGCAATGGCGCTATGCAAGCCTTTACTATGGCAGGCATATTTGTAGCAGTTTTGTATACGCGTCTTGCGGCCACTAAAAATATTAAGCTGTTATTAATAAGCCTCACCATAATGGCGGTAGTATTGTTCAACTTTGGTTTTGTGGTGAATGGCGGTATTTCAAAAGCGCGCGATACCCCGGGGTGGGTATTAATCTGTACTTCTATAAGTATGGTAGTGTATGCCCTGTTTATTTGGCTTATTGATATAAAAGGCAAATACAACTGGTTTAAAATAATTGAACCTGCCGGTAAATATGCCTTCACCTGTTATTTGGTTCCGTCTGTATTTTATTGTGTGTATGAGATGAGCCGGGTAGAATACCCTGAAGCTATAAATAGTAGCTTGGCAGGCGTAGCCCGGTGCTTAATATTTTCACTTATTATCGTATGGATAACGGCGCTATTAGCGAAACTTAATGTTAAGCTGAAGATATAAAGTTAAGAATATCGAACACCGAATGTTGAATATGTAATAATGAAGTAAACCTTCGATATTCAACATTCATTATTCGATATTCAAATAACAAGCTTAGAGCTGTTTTATCTTTATATTCTTCCACTCGCTCGATCCGGGGTGTTCCTGTAAGGCAATTTTTCCTTTGGCAACTTTCGCGAAATCTTCAAAACCTTTGTTTTTGAATTTGCTGTTGGCTATCATGGTTTTCCATTCGTCACTGCCCATCTGGCCGTCAAAGGTTTGTATGCCATTCAGCCAAAAAGTAAGGTGGCCGTTTTTTTGAATAAGGCGCACATGGTTAAATTCGCCAACCGGTTTAGGTTTAGAAACAGCCGCGCTGCCGGCCAAATCATACAAACATCCCGCCAGGTGATTTTCTTTTTTGTTGTCATCGGCATCAATGTTGTCCAATACCTGCATTTCAGGACCGGTTACATAAGTTGCCGGGTATTTTTTGTCTTCCTGTACATCAAAAATTATCCCGCTGTTTCCGCCCTTTGATATTTTCCAATCCAACTGAAGTTCATAGTTTTCATATTCCGCATTGGTTACCAAATCGCCGCCGCCGTTGCGGGGCTTGCTTGGGTCAAAAATAATTGCACCGTCTTTTACCTGCCATTTAGAACCTACGGTATCGCGCAGATAGGTATGCCACCCGGTCGTGGTTTTACCGTCAAACAATAGTTTCCAGCCTTCTTTTCTCTCGGCGCTGGTTAGTTGATTATCTTTTTGAGCGAATACCAAAGCGGGTAAAGCCATAAATGCGATCAGGTTAAATAAGAATGTTTTTTTCATAAAGCGGCTGTATAAATTAAAGTAAAGCTAATAATTTTTAAAGGTAAAGGATGTGTTACATACTAACTTTTGAGGCAGTATATGTTAAAATACGTCTGTAACCCAAAAACATTTCTATTAGCATTGCATTAATTAACCTATGGATAAATTTTTGAGCAGGATACATTCTATCGATGCCTTTAGGGCTGTTACCATGTTCTTAATGATATTTGTTAATGATATTGAAGAGATGCCAAATACACCAGCCTGGTTACATCACGCAGGTGAAAAGGCAGACGCGCTGGGCCTGGCCGATACCATTTTTCCCGCGTTTTTATTCATTGTAGGCTTATCTATTCCTTTCGCTTTTCAGAACAGGCTTAACCGGGGCGTCGACCATCAAATACCATGGCGAATTATTACCCGCTCACTTTCATTAGTCTTCATAGGGTTTTTCCATGCCAATATGGAAACTTATAACGAGGCCTTAGCGGCACTACCCAAAACCGTTTGGGAAAGTGTGTTAACCATTGGTTTCTTCCTTGTTTTTTTAGACTATAACAAAGAAACATCAAAAATGCGGCGGTGGGTATTACAGGGTTTGGGTATTATTTTAATAATGACCATGTCTTTATTATATAAAAGCACCGACCCCGGCCAGTCGTGGTTGCATTTAACGTGGTGGGGTATTTTGGGCCTTATTGGTTGGGCATATTTGGTATGCGCGCTTATTTATTATTATTCAGGCGGCTACTTATGGGTACAGGCGGCGGCGTGGCTTTTCTTTATGTTTTTTAATATAGATTATAATTACGGTTGGTTAAACTTTTTAGCACCCATACAAAAATATGTTTGGCTATCGGGCGATGGCGCTATGCAGGCGTTTACTATGGCAGGGGTGTTTGTTTCAGTGTTATATATGCGCCTCACAGCCGCGCGGGACGTAAAATTGCTTTGGATAGGCATGATACTGATGTCGCTTATACTGTGTAACCTTGGTTTTATTGTACGGTATTTAGGTGGCGGTATTTCAAAAGCGCATGATAGCCCTTCGTGGGTGCTCATTTGTACAGCTATAAGCTTATTGGTTTATGCTTTGTTTATTTACCTGGTAGATTTTAAACATAAATACAACTGGTTTGCAATAGTTAAACCCGCAGGCACCAGCACTTTTACGTGTTACCTGGTGCCCTTTATTTTTTACCCGGCATATCAAATGAGTAACATTGGCTACCCCGATTTTTTGAGCCAAGGCACAGGCGGCCTTATTAAAGGGATGGTATTTGCGCTGGTTATGGTATGGATAACCGGGCTTTTGCAACGCGTTAATATCAAGCTAAAAATTTAACGTAGAACGCTTCATTTTTTCCTTTTAAAAAAACCTTTTCCAATTATCGTATTTTTCCCTACATTTGCAGGCTAATTGTTGCTCATTGAAATCGCTAAGAAATTATTCGATTCCTTTTACCGGCCTTGCGCTGGGGAAGCACCATTTTGAGTTTGACATTACAGATGCTTTTTTTGACGAATTTGAATATTCGCTGGTTAAAAAAGCCGATCTGAAATGCCGGGTCGAATTGGAGAAACAGGAAACTATGATTATCCTGAACTTCCATATTAAAGGTACTATTGGCGCCGAATGTGATAAATGCTTATCAGAATATCCGCAACAGCTGGATATACACGAACAGCAGATAGCTAAGTTTAGCGACGAGCCAATTGATGAAGATGAAGAGATCATCACCCTAAATAAAAATGATCATGAGATCATGCTGGCAGGGTTGATCTATGAATACATAAATGTTGCAGCGCCTTTTATTAAGACCTGCGGCAACGAGGGTAACACCCCGTATTGTGATAAAGAAATGCTGGATAGCTTAGCAAAGCTATCGGTTAGTAATGAACAAAATGATGAGCAAACAGACCCGCGTTGGGACGCGCTCAGGAATATTAAATAAACTATAATAACCAAAAGTTATGCCACATCCAAAACGTAAAATATCCAAATCAAGGAGAGATAAACGCAGAACTCATGACAAAGCAGTAGCGCCTACTTTAACTACCTGCAAAACCACAGGTGCTGTACATTTGCCGCACAGAGCTTATACTGTTGATGGTAATGTTTACTACAACGGCAAATTGCTTATTGAAAAAGCAGTAGCCTAAACCTGATTTTCTATAATGAAAATTGGCTTAGATATTATGGGCGGTGATTTTGCTCCCGAAGCGACAGTTTTAGGGGCAATTTTGGCTTATAATGAAATAACTGATGCTAAGCTGGTACTCATTGGAGATAAGGAACGTGCTATAAAAATACTGCATGATAATAATTTCAGTCCCGATAATTTCGAGTTTGTACACACTACCGAAGTTATTGGCATGGCCGAGCATCCTGCAAAAGCTGTCATTCAAAAACCGGAATCAAGTATAAGCCTGGGCTACCAGTTGCTTAAGGAAGGGCAAATAGATGCTTTTTCATCAGCAGGTAATACCGGGGCTATGTTGGTTGGCGCCATGTTTAGCGTAAAAACCATACCGGGTGTATCGCGCCCTGCTATAACTACTATTGTACCCAAACTTAAAGGAGGTTTGGGTATTTTGTTGGATGTAGGCGCCAATGCCGATTGCAAGCCCGAAAATTTGTTGCAGTTTGGCCTTTTGGGCAGCGTATTTGCCGAGTTGATATATAATATAAAAGACCCGCGTGTGGGCCTTATCAATATTGGCGAAGAAGAAGAAAAAGGCAATATACTTTGCCTTGCCGCATACCCACTAATGAAAGAAAGCAAACAGTTTAATTTTGTTGGGAACGTTGAAGGCCGCGATCTGTTTACCGACCATGCCGATGTTTTTGTATGCGATGGGTTTACCGGCAATGTTATCTTAAAACTGGCCGAGTCGGTATATGTTATTTCTGTTAAAAAAGGTATAAAAGACGAATTTTATGACAAGTTTAATTATGAACAATACGGGGGTAGCCCTATATTGGGCATAAATGCGCCTGTTGTTGTAGGCCACGGTATTTCAAACCCCGAGGCGATAAAAAATATGGTTCTTTTATCAAAAAATATGATTGATACCAACCTGGTGAGCAAAATTCAACAGGCGTTTCAATAAAAAGAGAAAGATATGAGTAAAATTCATGCCGCTATTACCGCTGTTGGCGGCTACGCACCAGACTACATACTCACTAACGAGGAGTTGTCGCATATGGTAGATACTAATGACGAGTGGATAACCACCCGCACCGGTATTAAGGAGCGAAGAATATTAAAAGGCGAAGGCCTGGCTACATCCGACCTGGCTGTACCTGCGGTTGAAGGTTTGTTAAAAAAACGTGGTATTGGTGCAGAAGAAATTGATCTTATTATTTTTTGTACTACCACCCCCGATCTGCCTTTCCCTGCTACGGCTAATATATTTTCAAATAAAATAGGCGCTGTTAACGCGTGGGGGTTCGATCTGCAAGCTGCGTGTTCGGGCTTTTTATTTGGCTTAACAACCGGCGCGCAATTTATTGAAAGCGGCAAATGCAAAAAAGTATTGGTTATTGGCGCCGATAAAATGTCGTCGATAGTTGATTATGAAGACCGTGCAACTTGTATTATTTTTGGCGATGGCTGCGGTGCGGCATTGCTTGAACCCGATACCGATGGCTACGGAATTCTAGATACCATTTCAAAAAGTGATGGATCGGGCGTTCCATTTTTACATATGAAGGCAGGCGGGTCATTAAAACCGGCAAGCCACGAAACCGTTGAAGCTCGCGAACATTATGCTTACCAGGAAGGCAAAGCGGTATTTAAATTTGCGGTAACCAATATGGCCGATGTTGCTGCCGAGGTTATGGAACGCAATAATTTAACCGGCGATGATATTGCATGGTTGGTGCCACACCAGGCAAACAAACGCATTATTGATGCTACCGTGGCCCGTACAGGTGTAGATCCTGAAAAGGCAATTGTAAACATTGAACGTTACGGAAATACTACCAATGCTACTATTCCCCTATGTTTATGGGAATGGGAAAGTAAATTTAAGAAAGGTGATAATTTGATCCTTGCTGCTTTTGGCGGTGGCTTTACATGGGGATCTATTTATTTGAAATGGGCTTATTGATTTAATGTAAGGATATTCAGCTATGCAGATGTGCATTTGATATTCAAGCATTCAATAAATTCAAAAAATTAAATTGAACATTATAAAATATAAGTTGTTTTAACCTAACTAATTAATCAAATATCTGCACATTTGCATAGCTGCATATTTGCACATTAATTATTAATCAATCACTTTATCCAAAACCAATTAACTAACGTATGGATATTAAACAAATTCAGGATCTTATACGCTTCGTCTCTAAATCAGGGGTTAACGAAGTTTCAATAGAACAAAAAGATTTCAAGATCACTATAAAAACCAACGAGGCTGTTGTGCATACGGCTGCGCCGGCACCACAACATTTCACAGTTCCGGCACCTGTTGCCCCGGCTGCTATACCTGCACCTGCTACGCAGGAACCGGCCGTTGTTGCTGCATCAAACTACATCACCATAAAATCGCCGATGATTGGTACATTCTACCGTTCACCAACGCCCGAAAAACCATTATATGTTAACGTAGGCGACGAAGTAAAAGCGGGTACCGTAGTTTGTATAATTGAAGCCATGAAACTTTTCAATGAAATTGAATCAGAAGTTTCGGGTCGTATTGTAAAGATATTGGTAGAAAATGCTTCGCCGGTTGAATATGACCAGCCATTGTTTTTAGTAGAACCTATTTAATTTGAAAATGAGTTAATTTGAAGATTTGAAAATTAATTTTCAGATTAACTGCTTAATGGTTTGATACATTTTCAAATCGACACATTTTCAAATCTTCAAATTAAAAAAGATGTTTAAAAAAATACTGATAGCTAACCGTGGTGAAATAGCCCTGCGAATTATTCGCACCTGTAAAGAAATGGGCATTAAAACTGTAGCGGTATATTCCACAGCCGATCGCGACAGCCTGCATGTGCGTTTTGCAGATGAGGCGGTTTGTATTGGCCCCCCTCCAAGTAAAGATTCATATTTAAATATTCCCAATATCATATCTGCTGCCGAGCTAACCAATGCCGATGCTATACATCCGGGGTATGGCTTTTTGTCTGAGAATGCAAAATTCTCGGCTATATGTGCCGAATATGGTATAAAATTTATTGGTGCTACTGCCGCCCAAATTAATTCAATGGGCGATAAGGCTTCGGCTAAAGAAACCATGAAGAAAGCCGGCGTCCCTATTGTTCCCGGTTCTGAGGGTTTGCTTGCGGGCGTTAAAGAAGGCATCGCGATAGCAAAAAAAATAGGCTACCCTGTTATATTAAAAGCAACTGCCGGTGGTGGTGGCCGTGGTATGCGTATTGTTTGGAAAGATGAAGAGTTTGAAAACGCCTGGGATTCTGCTCGTGCTGAATCTGGGGCTGCCTTTGGTAACGATGGCATGTACCTCGAAAAATATGTACAGGATCCACGCCACATTGAAATACAGGTAGTAGGCGACCAATATGGTAAAGTTTGCCATCTATCAGAACGTGACTGCTCTATACAACGCCGTCACCAAAAACTGGTAGAAGAATCCCCATCGCCTTTTATGACAGAAAAACTGCGTAAAAAAATGGGTGAAGCTGCTATTAAAGGTGCAAAAGCCGTAAAATATGAAGGTGCCGGTACCGTAGAGTTTTTGGTTGATAAAGACCGTAACTTCTACTTTATGGAGATGAACACCCGTATACAGGTAGAGCACCCGGTAACAGAAGAAGTAATAAACTTCGACCTGATAAAAGAACAAATTAAAGTAGCAGCGGGTATCCCAATATCAGGTAAAAACTATGAGCCAATGTTACACGCCATAGAGTGCCGTATTAATGCCGAAGACCCTTTTAATAACTTCCGCCCCTCACCGGGCACAATAACCAACTTCCACTCGCCGGGTGGCCACGGCGTTCGAATTGATACGCACGTGTACGCAGGTTATACCATTCCCCCAAACTATGATTCAATGATAGCAAAGGTGATATGCGTAGCGCAAACCCGCGATGAAGCATTATCGACCATGGAACGCGCATTAAGCGAATTTGTGATAGAAGGTGTAAAAACTACCATTCCTTTCCATTTAAAATTGTTGCAGGACCCAAATTTCCGTGCAGGTAATTTTACTACAAAGTTTATGGAAACCTTCGATTATTCTGAATAAAAACTGCAATACCAGGTTAAGACGTAAGTAACGTGCAACCTGTATATAGGCAACAACAAATGAGCGACAATAAATTAGTAAACGCAATAAAAAATAAAGGCAAGAACCTGGAATCCGAAATGTCATTTTTCGGGCATTTGGAGGCTTTAAGGTGGCATTTAATGCGCGCTGCTGTATCTGTTATTGTATTTACCGTTATTGCTTTTTGGAATTTTAAGTGGATATATCAAACCATTATAATGGGGCCATTTAATCCAAAAACATTTTGGACGTTTAAAGTGATGTGCGATATAGGCACCCATTTTCATATAGATGACCTATGCGTTACCGATATAAATGCCCAATTGGTAAGCAACGAAGTTGGTGGTCAATTTATGCTGCAGCTTAACTCGTCCATATTAATTGGTATTATTTGCTCCATCCCCTATATCCTATGGGAGCTATGGCGCTTTATAAAACCCGCCCTTCTCGAAAAAGAACGAAAAGCAGCAAATGGTTTTGTGTTTTATGCGACATCGCTATTTGTAGTAGGCATATTGTTTGGGTATTATATTCTCGCGCCGGAATCTATCGCTTTTTTGGCAAGCTACAGTGTTAGCCCGGATATACATAACATGTTTACTGTTGCGTCTTATCTTTCTATACTATCTACAGTAACCCTTATAACAGGGGTAACATTCGAGCTGCCTATTTTCATTTATATATTAGCCAGCATAGGTATACTATCAGGTACCTTTATGCGCCGTACACGCCGATATGCCATTATCGTCATCATGATAATAGGCGCTATATTATCGCCGTCGCCTGATATGCTGACCACTACAGTTGCTACAATACCTTTATTTATTTTATATGAAGTGGGTATACTAATTGCAGCCCGGATTGAGAAGAAAAGGCTAAAAAAGCATGATGATTTAATGGCATCATAAGTGCCTCCTCATTAATCTCCCATTTTCATTAGACGCCTATAAGCTTATAGCGAATTGAGTAACAGCTTTGTTAGATTTGGTTTGAGGAATTATTTTAATATTTACCTATTAAAACTGAACTCTAATTAAATAATAATGAAAAAAACATTACTCTCACTTGCTTTAGCCGGGTTAGCTACCGGCGCATGGGCGCAGCAGGATCAAACTGCTATGAAATACGCCAAGATAATTACTCCGGAGTTGGAAAAAATGCACTTGAGCATCATTGCTTCCGACGAATATGAAGGCCGCGAAACCGGTATGCCCGGTGCTGCTAAAGCTGCTGATTATATCGCAAACGAATTTAAATCGCTGGGTTTAAAACCTATTGTTAACGGAAGCTACTTTTTTGATGTTCCTATCATGGGTACCCGTTTTATGGTAAACGGACTAACCATTAATGGAACAGCCTATAACTATGGCAAAGACTTTACGGCACAAGGTGGCGGTACAAAAACAATTAATGTTAACGACGTAGTTTTTATTGGCTACGGCATTGGTGATGAGAAATACGACGACCTGAAAGGTATTGACATTACCGGCAAAGTGGTAGTGTTGATGAGCAACGGCGAACCCATGAAAGATAGCGTGTCTTTCATTACCGGTAAAAAACAACTTTCTGCATGGAGCCCAACTCCAGGTGCCGGTGGCCGTGGTGGCGCAGGCGGTGGCCGGGGCGGTGCTGCTGGTGGTAATACCGCTGGCGGTAAAAGCCGTATGCAATATATACAAAGCAAAAACCCGGCTTTGATACTTACCGTGAACCCAAACCCGCCGTCAGCAAACGGCCGTGGTGGCCGTGGTGGCGTACCTACCCCTCCTGAAAGATGGAATGTAGTTAAAAAACAAGAGATAAGGCCATTTACAGGTATAGTTAGCTATACAATCTCAATTCCTATGGCAGATCAGTTATTGAAACCAACAGGTAAAACCCTGGCACAATTAAAAAGCGCTATCGACCAATCAGGCGTGCCGCAATCGCAAGCTGTAAAAACTGAACTTGCTACTTCTTATGCCGCTGAAGTGAAGGATTTGAAAGCAAACGATGTATTAGGCTTTATGGAGGGCAGTGATCCGAAATTGAAAGACGAAGTATTAGTAGTATCGGGGCACTATGACCACATTGGTTTAACCAACCCTGGAAGCGTTGATAAAGTAAATAACGGTGCCGATGACGATGGTTCTGGTACAACAGGCATGATGTCTATCGCCCGCGCATTTTCCCAAGCTAAAAAAGCCGGTAAAGGCCCAAGGCGTAGCATCCTGTTCTTAGCTAATGTTGGTGAAGAAAAAGGTTTGTTAGGTTCTGAATACTATACCGACCATCCTGTTATCCCGATGGAAAAAACTGTTGCCGACCTGAACATCGACATGATAGGCCGCGTAGGTACTGATTATAAAGGTAAACCTGATTCTGCTAACTATGTTTATGTTATTGGCTCAAAAATGTTGAGCTCTGATTTGTATAATATGAGCGTAAATGCCAACAAAACCTATACCAACATGACTTTGGATTATGTGTATGACGACCCGAACGATAGAAACCGTTTCTATTACCGTTCAGATCACTACAACTTTGCTAAGCACAACGTACCAATCATATTCTATTTTAACGGTACACACGAAGATTATCACCAGCCTGGCGACGAAGTGAAGAAAATTAACTTCCCTTTAATGGCTAAAAGAGCGCAATTGGTGTTTTATACTGCATGGGCAGTAGCAAATGCTGATAAACGCCCAGTAGTTGATGGCAAGAACGACAGATAATATTAGTTGACTATTTTAGAAGGCGTCCCGATAAATCGGGACGCTTTTTTTGTTTAATAATCGTTAATTTCGCGTTATGGGAGTTATTGCCGAGGAATTTCTTGTTGCATCAGAAGAAAAAGCTTTTGATACTGATCATCGCCGTATTATTAATTATAATATAGGCAAGTATGATGCGGCGGTAGAGCGTGGGTTATCAAAATTGATCAACCTCGATAACGCTAAACGGAAGGGCCATGTTATTAAGTGGAAAGTGATGGAGAACCTGGACAAGTTTTTGCCCGAGTTTGAGTCTAACTTTCAAAAACGGGGTGGTAAAGTGATATGGGCAAATGATGCTGCCGAAGCTAACCGCGAGATACTAAACATCATTAATAAAGCTGGGGCTAAAACCGTTGTAAAATCAAAATCAATGGTTACCGAGGAGATAGAGTTGAATGAGTTTTTAGAGCATAACCATATCGAATCGCTTGAAACAGACCTGGGCGAATACATAGTTCAATTATTGGGGCAAAAACCATATCATATCGTTACCCCGGCAATGCATCTTTCAAAAGAAGATATTGCCAAATTATTTCATGAACGCTTTGGTACGCCCCTGGACTTTACACCCGAACAATTGACCAATAAAGCGCGAGAGTTATTACGCGAAAAATATTTACAGGCCGATGTAGGCATAACTGGCGCAAACTTTATTATTGCCGATACCGGCAGCATAGCTATAAGCGAAAACGAAGGTAATGCACGATTAAGCACAACCTTCCCTAAAATACAAATTACAGTAGTAGGCATTGAAAAATTGGTGCCGTCTATAATGGATCTCGACCTGTTTTGGCCCATGCTGGCAACACATGGAACAGGACAAAATTTAACAGTATATAATACCATATTAAGCGGCCCCCGGCAACCAGATGAAACAGACGGGCCGGAAGAAATGTACGTTATACTGTTGGATAATGGACGCACAAACCTGCTCGCACAGAAAGAACAGCGCCAAGGGCTATACTGTATTCGTTGCGGCGCCTGTTTAAATGCCTGCCCGGTTTATAAAAACATTGGCGGCCATACTTATGATACCGCTTACAGTGGTCCCATTGGTTCTATAATTACTCCGCATTTGGCAGGTATGGATAAGTTTAAACATTTGAGCTATGCATCTAGTCTTTGCGGAAAATGCACCGAGGTTTGCCCGGTAAAAATCGATATACATAAAATGCTGCTACTTAATCGTCGCGATGCAGTTAATAAAGGGTTGGTCACCAAAAAAGAAAGCTGGGGCTGGGCAATATGGAAAAAAGGCATGCTGAGCCGTAAAATGGAAGATTTCTTTAGCGGTAAAACAAAAAACTTCTTCCTCAAAAAATTCTTCAAAAAAACATGGGGGCATTATAAAGAAATGCCAACTGTTGCTCCAAAATCATTTACCCAACTTTGGCAGGAAAAGCATTTGGAAGATAAATAAAACCGATGTGTTTATGTTTATTTTCGCTCATTAACAGCCATTCCCGTATATTTAGCCTAACTTTTAGCGAAAAGGATTTTTAAGAAGACAAGAAATAATTTAGGTTTGCAGTCCTTGTAAAAGCCAGGTACAAGGCAATTACCTACAATGAGATATATGCCTGCTAAGTTTAGATCCGGATTAGATTAACAATATGATTTTTGATAGGAAGAAGCTGGATAATAATACCCTGCTGGACATATATAAAAGAATCTTGTTTCCCCGTGTAATTGAGGAAAAGATGCTCATTTTATTACGCCAGGGAACTATTGGTAAATGGTTTTCGGGTATTGGGCAGGAGGCTATTGCTGTTGGCAGTACAATGGCCATGGAAACGGATGAATATATTTTACCCATGCACCGGAATCTGGGTGTATTCACTACCCGCGATATCCCCTTTATACGATTAATGGCTCAATGGCAAGGCAAGCCCTCTGGGTTTACCAAAGGCCGCGACAGGTCTTTTCACTTTGGTACGCAGGATTATAAAATTATTGGCATGATATCGCACCTGGGCCCTCAAATGGGTTTGGCCACGGGTATTGCCCTTGCCGATGTATTAGCCAAAAGGCCCAAAGCCACGCTCGTATTTACCGGAGAGGGTGCAACCAGCGAGGGCGATTTTCATGAAGCCTTAAATATTGCGGCTGTTTGGAACCTGCCGGTTATATTTTTGATAGAAAATAACGGATACGGACTTTCAACACCTACAAATGAACAATATAAATGTAAACGTTTAGTTGACAAGGCGATTGGTTACGGTATGGAAGGCCGTAGAATTGATGGTAATAACGTGCTGGAAGTTTATGATACCATAAAAACTATCGCCAAAGAAATAAGGCAAAATCCTAAGCCATACTTGGTGGAATGTATGACCTTTAGGATGCGTGGACATGAAGAAGCGTCTGGCACCAAATATGTTCCGCAGGAGTTATTTGCCGAATGGCAGGATAAAGACCCTATTACAAACTTTGAAAAATATTTAAAAGGCGAAGGCGTACTTCGCCCGGAATGGCCGCCTTTTTTAAGAAGCGAGTTTACCAAACAAATAGATGCCGATGTGGCGCGCGTATTGCGTGAGCGCGAGATCATACCAAACGTAAACACGGAGCTTAATGATGTATATAAACCATACACCGTACCGTCATTCGCAGTTTCACCTACGTCTACCGTTAAAAGATATTTAGATGCGATTACTGATGGGTTAAGGCTTAGTATGCAAAAGCACGAAAATTTAGTGCTAATGGGGCAGGACATTGCAGAATACGGTGGCGTATTTAAAATTACTGATGGCTTTGTGAAAGAGTTTGGCAAAGGCAGGGTTAGAAATACGCCTATCTGCGAATCGGGCATTGTGGGTACGGGAATGGGACTGGCGCTAAACGGCTATAAAGCTGTTGTTGAAATGCAATTTGCCGACTTTGTAAGCAGCGGCTTTAACCAGGTAGTAAATAATTTGGCTAAAACCTATTATCGCTGGGGGCAAAGTGTGGATGTAGTAATACGCATGCCTACGGGCGCGGGCACAGCCGCAGGGCCTTTTCACTCGCAAAGTAATGAGGCATGGTTTACAAAAACACCGGGCTTAAAAGTAGTATACCCGGCTTTTCCTTCGGATGCAAAAGGTTTGCTGATGGCTGCTATTGATGACCCTAACCCGGTGCTTTATTTTGAACATAAATATTTATATCGCAACCTAACAGGCGAGGTTTTGGATGGTGAAACTTACATAGAAATAGGCAAGGCAAGGGTAGTACGTGAAGGTACATGGGCTACTATTATTACCTACGGCATGGGTGTGCATTGGGCATTGGAATATGTGAACAATCACCCCGGTTATGATATTGAAATAATTGACCTTCGCAGTTTACAACCGTGGGATAAAGAAGCTGTTGAGGCCAGTGTTAAAAAAACGGGCCGAGCCTTGGTTTTACATGAAGACACACTAACCAATGGTTTTGGTGCCGAAATAGCCGCACATATAGCCGAGCATTGCTTCATTAACCTGGAAGCACCTGTAATGCGCTGCGCCAGCTTAGATACGCCTATCCCAATGAATAAAGGTTTGGAAGATCAGTTCCTTGCCAAACACCGTTTGGAGGAAACAATGGAGAAGCTATTAGGCTTTTAACATTGCCATATCGGGATGATGTAATATTTAATTATATTTACTCATTAACCGACCCCGTATGAAGAAAATTTCCCTGCTTATTTTTTCAAGTATAACTGCTTTTGCCGCTTTCGCGCAAACTCCGTCAAAAAATGATGTCGCTAAAAAGGCTGATGCCATTGAGCAAAAAATAATTGGCTGGCGACGCGATTTTCATGAACACCCTGAATTGGGTAACCATGAAGTGCGTACAGCGGCCATTATTGCCAAGCATTTGCAATCGTTAGGCATCGAGGTAAAAACAGGAGTTGCCACTACCGGTGTAGTTGGTATATTAAAAGGTGGTAAACCCGGCCCAGTCGTGGCCCTGCGTGCAGATATGGACGGCCTGCCAGTTACCGAACGTGTTAATTTACCTTTTGCATCAAAAGTTACCACAACTTATAACGGAGCCGAAACCGGTGTGATGCATGCCTGCGGGCACGATTCGCACATGGCTATTTTAATGGGCGTAGCAGAAGTTTTATCATCTATGAGAGCCGATCTGCATGGAACGGTTAAATTTATCTTTCAACCGGCCGAAGAAGGCTTGCCGGCAGGCGAAAAAGGCGGTGCTGAAGAAATGGTAGCCGAAGGTGTTCTGGAAAATCCGAAAGTTGATGTTGTATTTGGTCTGCATATCCAATCGTACCAACCTGTAGGTACTATAACCTATCGCCCGGGTGGTGATATGGCTGCGGTTAATCCAATGAAGATAGTAGTGACAGGTAAACAGGCACATGGGGCTTATCCATGGTCCAGTGTCGATCCGATAGTTGTTTCTGCAGAGATCATCAACAGTTTGCAAACTATTGTAAGCCGCAATTTACAGGTTACGCGCAATGGCGCCGTGGTAACCATTGGCGCTATTAATGGCGGTAACCGTTCAAATATTATTCCCGAATCAGTGACTATGATAGGTACTATTCGCACTCTAAATAATGATGATGAAAAGATGGTGATAGACCGGGTTAGAACCATCGCTACCAAAACAGCCGAGGCAGCGGGTGCTACGGCCGAAGTAACTATTCCGTTTGAGCATCATTACCCCATTACCTATAATGACCCGGCGCTGGTGGCGCAAATGCTGCCTACCTTGCAGGCAACTGCCGGTACAGAAAATGTGACGCTACGTAATGCAGAAACAGGTGCCGAAGATTTTAGCTTTTATGAGCAAAAGGTGCCGGGTATTTTTATCCATTTAGGTGGCATGCCCAAGGGCGGCGACCCAACAAAAGCACCGGCTCATCATACACCCGATTTTTATATTGACGAAAGTGGTTTTACACTTGGCGTAAAAGCGTTATGTAATTTAACGCTGGATTATATGGTGAGTAAGAATAAATAACGTACGGTTAATCGTCTATTAATTCAACCTCGGCAACGGGGCTAAACAAATAGATACGTTTGGTGTGGACCTCAACGCATTTATACCGTTTGCGCAGTTTTTCTTCTTTACGGAAAATCCGCCCATCCTTTAATTTGAATAAAGCTTTGATAGGCAATTTTTCAACGGTAAAATGCGATTCTTTTGGCGCATCGTATTTACGCAATGAGCGATATAATGTTAAATCGGAACAACTGGAAGCAGCCGGGTTATTCAAATAACTGGTAATGGCATGTTTAACATCTGCCGGGAAAACATCTTTCTCAAAAAAAGGCTGCATCATTTTCTTGAAGTTATTTTTCCACTCGGTGCCATGTGGCTTGGCTTTTTGCTTATGCTCGTTCCAAGTATGCAGGTGCGCAAATTCGTGTACAGTAGTCACCAAAAAAGCGTAAGGGTTTAAATCATAATTAACAGAGATGCGATGCCCTTTGCCATCGTGCGGCGCACGATAATCGCCAAATTTGCTGCCGCGATTACGGGAAATCTTAAACTCACACTTGAAGTAGTCTATCCAGCGGCCAATAAGGGGGGCCGCATCAGGCGGAAGATACTTTTCTAAAACTTTTACTTTATCCAATTCTTACCTCTACTCAAAGATAGCATTTTAAGCAGAAAGGTAAAAGCAGAAAGCCAAAAGCTATTTTAAGATATTGTAAGCAACGAAACTTGCCGCATAAGCCAAAACTGCCATGTAAGCAAATTGAATAGCGGGCCAGTGCCAGTTTTTAGTTTCACGATAAACAACAGCTACGGTACTTGCGCATTGCATGGCAAAGGCATAAAACATCATTAATGAAAATGCTACGGCTAAAGTAAACACGGGTTGGCCTGTTTCAGGATTTTTGGCATCGTGCATTTTTTTCTGTACCGATTCCATTTTTTCGGCGCTGCCGTTTACGCTGTATATGGTGGCCATGGTTCCTACAAAAACTTCGCGGGCGGCAAAGGAAGTTATCAAGGCTATACCTATTTTCCAGTCAAAGCCCAACGGACGAATAACGGGTTCAATAACGTGGCCCAATACACCGGCATAAGAGCTTTCCAGTTTTTCGGAAGCAATGGCCCGGTTCAATTCATCGGCATTAAGTGTTTTGGTATATTGTGGCTGTTGATATTTTTTGTCGATTCGTTCAAACCTGTCACCAGGCGCATAAGAAGCCAGTACCCATAAAATTACCGATACCGCTATAATCACCTTGCCTGCCTGGAATACGAAGGTCTTGGCACGCTCATACATGGAATAAATAACATTGTTCCAACGTGGCATGCGGTAAACGGGCAGCTCCATAATAAAATATCCGCGCTCGCGTCCTTTTAATATCAGCTTAAATACAAATGCTACCACCACTGCCGATATTAAACTGAATACGTACATGCCCGTTAAGGCCAGTCCTTGTAAATTAAACAGCCACCAAACGTTGCGATTGGGCACAACTAACGCTATTAATAAAGTATAAATGGGCAACCTGGCCGAACAGGTTACCAATGGGGTAACCATAATGGTGATCATCCGGTCCTTCCAGTTCTCAATTGTACGGGTACTCATGATGGACGGTACAGCGCAGGCAAAACCACCAATAAGCGGCACTACGGATTTACCGTTAAGGCCAACCTTGCGCATCAATTTATCCATCATAAACGTAACACGCGACATATAGCCGGTATCTTCAAGTATGGATATAAAAGCAAATAAAATGGCTATTTGCGGTATAAATACCATTACCCCGCTTAAGCCGGCAATAACACCATCAACCAGTAAACTGGTTAGCGGGCCCGCAGGCAATAACTGATGTAATTTATCCTGCACCCAAACAAACAGGTCGGCAATTAATTCCATTGGGTATGATGACCATGAAAATATGGCCTGGAACATAAACATTAGTATGGCAAAAAAGATAATAAAGCCAAAGACCTTATGGGTTAGTACCTTGTCTATTTTATTGCTTAAGGATTCGTCTTGTGCAGTTTCGGGCTTTTTAACGGTATCATATAGTAATTCGTTAATGAAGGCGTAACGGGCTATGGTTTCGGCTCCCTGCGCTTTTTGCGAGTTGAAGGTATACTGTTCTTCCAGCATTTCTATCCTGGCGTTTTCTTCGGGCGACAGGAATTTAACCGTTTCGTGTTGATGTGCTAATTGCAGTGCAAAGTACGGATTGTCTATTTTTAGATCTTCCTGTATTTGCGCTATTAAGTGCGGTGCGATAGCTTCTACGTCAATGCTTTCTTCCTGTAAGGCTATTTTATTAGCATAGGATATAGCAGTTTTAAGTTTATCAATCCCCTTTATACTGCGTGCGGATATTGGCACAACCGGAACGCCTAACCTTTTTGCGAACAGGTCGATGTCAATTTTGATGCCCGATTTATCGGCCAGATCTATCATGTTCAGCGCAATGATAACCGGTATCTTTAAATCGGCAACCTGGGTATAAAGCAGCAGGTTACGTTTTAGGTTAGAAGCATCAAGGATAACAACAACCAGGTCGGGTTTATGTTGATTTGAAGGATCGGCCAGAACAGAAAACACAATGGATTCATCCTGGCTTTTTGGGTAAAGGCTGTAAGTGCCGGGTAAATCAATTATTTCGGCAGTGCGGCCATCGGGCAAAGCACAATAACCGGTTTTTTTATCAACCGTAACACCCGGAAAATTACCTATTTTTTGATTTAAGCCGGTTAATACGTTAAACAGCGTTGATTTACCGGTATTGGGATTTCCTGCAAGCGCAACACGTATATCAGCTTTCAAGGATCTAAAAAACTATTGTAGAATAATAGTAGAGGCTTCGCGTTTGCGTAAACTTAAGGAGTAACCTGCTACGTTAATAGCAATTGGGTCGCCAAGCGGCGCGATGCGTTCAACACATACTTCTTCACCGGGTAAACAACCCATCTCCATTAATTTTACCGACATTTCTAAATCGGTAAACTCTTTTACAATTCCTTTTTGGCCGGCTAAAAGTTGCGAAAGCTTCATGTATATATGATTAAAACTGAGCAAATGTATAGCTTATTTAAATTAAATCCAAATAAGAACACTGTAATTTATTTATGCTTTTTTAGAAAAAAATAACTTTTTTTCTAATGTCACTTTAATATCATAATTAAATAATTTTTTATAGTTTTGTATAATCAAGCGTCAAGAAATTGCGTTTGTACTTTTGTAAGTGTGAACTTACAAATTGTGATAAGGTTTAGGTTGAAAGCCCCCAGCAGCGAGTGCAAGGGGGCTTTTATTTTTTAATCACTTTTTTGCTGTAATTGCTAAGTAAGTTAGTATAATTGTGTAATTGAATTGTGATAGCTAACTTACATAGGTTATGAAAAAAAGTATCAACCTTGAGCTTACTCCTGCCGAAAAAAACATTTTAAAGGCTAAAAAAGTTAAGCAAAAAGATCTTTTAGATTACGCTCCTGATGAGATAACATCTCTTTTAAATGCATCGCCCGGCAGGGCAAAAATCTTGCACGCACTACATGAATTTCAAAGTATACCATCGGTAGGTGTAAAATTTGCACACGACCTGATGTTTTTAGGTTATTATGACGTTGCTTCGCTTAAAAATAAAGCGGGCCATAAACTGCTTAATGATTATGAAAAATTATCGGGATTTTGGACAGACCCATGTGTGGAAGACCAGTTTAGGTTGGTGGTGCATTATGCCAATAATCCCGGTAGTAAAAAACAATGGTGGGATTTTACTGCCGAACGAAAAGCTTTCAGAAGCCAATATGGCTATCCGGCTACCCGTCCCGGTAATACCTGGCATGCTCCCGCTTATCAAGAAGAAAAGATGTTAGCTTTATAGCCTTAATTATATTAATGAGTAATTTAAAAGAGGCGTTATATCAGCAATGTGTTGACTATGTTGCAAAACGTATGGCTGCCGCGCAACAAGGAATTGACGAGGCGCAACAGGCATCAAAAGACGACACGAAAAGCAGTGCGGGTGATAAATACGAAACCGGCCGCGAGATGGCGCAGCAGGAAACCGACCGCAATATGGCGCAATTGAATGAAGCAAATAAGCTAAGAGTAGCGCTAAATAGTATTAGCCCCGCTGCAACGTCGGCTATTGCCGAGGCTGGAAGCGTTATTGTTACCAATAACGGTAATTTTTATTTAGCTATAAGTGCGGGTACAATAACGGTGGAAGGAAATAGCTATTTTGCCGTGTCCGCAGCTTCGCCTATTGGTTTAAAACTGAAGGGGCAAAAAGCGGGGACTGAGTTTGACTTGAATGGGAAATGTTATAAAATAGAGAAGGTAATTTAGACTTCAGGACCTGCTCTGTAAACCTAGCCCCGGCTCATTACCCAATACATATTCCCCATCCTCAAATTGTGGATCTTTAAATGGGTTGTTTGAAGTAAGGAATGGCCCATCCAGGTCGGCCCAATCACATTGCGGGGCTAAGGCCGCTGCGGCTAAAGTGGCGCAACTGGTTTCGCTCATACAGCCTATTAATACTTTTAAGCCCAATTCTTTTGCCTTTACTATCATTTGATGTGCTTCATACATGCCTGCCGATTTCATTAATTTTACATTAATGCCATGATAAACGCCTTTTGCTTTTTCAACATCGGGTAAACGCTGCACGGCTTCATCGCCAATAATGGGGATGGGGCTGCGTTCGGTTAGCCAGGCATTGCTGTCTATATCAGTTTTTAACATGGGCTGTTCTATTAATTGCACGCCTTGTTCGTGTAACCAATAACACATATCCAGGCTTTGTTGTAAGCCTGTCCATCCCTGGTTAGCATCTACATATAATGGTTTATCGGTTACCGATCGTATAGTTTTTATTAACTCCTTATCGCTATCACGCCCTAACTTTACTTTTATCACTTTGCAGGTTTCGGCCTCTTTTACTTTTTTCAGGATCACTTCCGGGGTGTCAATGCCGATGGTGATGCTGGTTACGGGCATTACAGCGGGGTTGCTTCCTAGTAATTTCCAGCAAGGTTGTTGTTTAAGTTTGCCATCAAGGTCATGCAGGGCAATATCAATAGCAGCTTTTATTGCCGGATTGCCGGGCGCAAGGCTATCTAAATAAAATATGACCTCATCAAAATTGAACGGGTAATGAAACTGACTTATATCTACCTTTTTTAAAAAATCGGCGGCGGTTTGATGACTTTCGCCCATATAGGGTACCATAGACGCTTCGCCGTAACCGGTAAAGCCTTCGTGGTTAATTTGCAGCAACATTAACGGGGTTGATGTGCGCGAAAATTTAGCTATCGTAAACGGATGCTTTAATTGTAGCTCGAAGGGTTGGTAAGTCAGCTGCATGTTAAAAATCAAAGCTAAAATATTAGCATCGAAAATCATATTATCTTTGCGGCTATGCCGGTACAAATTTATTCGCCTTTTGAAGATTCTAATTTTAGTAATAACACCTGCTTTTTAAGCGGGCAGCCTTTAAACAGCGAGGAAGAAAAGATACAGGTATTCCCTCAATGGCTAATGAGCCGTTATAAACTGGAAGACCAGCCCTTTAAGCTGCTTGACGAAAGCATGGCTACCTACAAGGACCTGAAATTGCCTTGTTCTGCCATTATAAACGAAAAATATTTAGAACCATTAGAAAATGAAATATCCGCGGCGTTTGAAATAGGCTACGAAGCCGTAAAAAATATTGATGAGCTAAAGTTATTTCAATGGGCGGGCAAATTGCTGTATGGCATTATATTTAACGAGGTGCAGGCTGGTATAAGGCAACAGTTTGCGCAGGGCGAGGAGTTTAATATTTCAAAATCTATTATCCATAAATTCAGTCACCTGCATTTAATGCTGCAAAGTTTGAATTTGCCAATTATTTTGGAGGATTTTAAACCGTTCAGCTTGTTTTTATTTAAGGTGAATAACCCCGAAGATATATTTGGCTACCGCGATGAGATCAATACGTTAACCTTCTCGTTACGGATAAAAGATTTTGGATTGATTATCTGCATGCAGGATAATGGTGCTAATCAATATTATCATCGTGAAGCGGTAGAGAAGATCAATAACCAAACGCTACACCCCATACAGTTTGAAGAATTTAACGGGCGCGTGTTTTACTCGGCTTATTTATTTAACCGATTGCCTGAATACAATATATTGCCTGTTGACGACCAGGTATTTATTGAAGCCATGCCCTTACGCGGCATGAGCAGTAAGCCACTTTTTGATGATTGGCTAAATAAAATTTACGGCCAGGTATTGGAAAACTTCTGGAAAAACTGGGGCTTCCTGTTATTAGAGATCATTAAAGACCCCGAAAACCCTATGAGTTTTTTATTTGATGCCGATGGTGATTTTATTGCTGCCGATACAATTAAATTGCCGCTGTAATTTGATGCAAAAATATTCCAATAACTTTTGGGTTTAGCATAACAGTGATCATAATGCCGCTTAATGCACCAAATAAGTGCGCATCGTGATTGATGTTGTCTTTGGAGTATTTGGAGGCGTAACTGCAATAGATAAGATATAATACACCAAATATTATAGCCGGCATAGGTATCGGCAATATCATGATCATTATCTTATTCATGGGGTAATATAATATAGCGCTGAAAACAACCGCGCTTATAGCTCCAGATGCGCCCAGGCTATGATACCAATAATCGCTTTTATGCTTAACAACGGATGGCAGGTCACTTAGAACCATGCTGACAAAATAGAGAACAGCAAATTGCCAATGGCCAATAGTTGCCTCTAAATTAAAGGCAAAAAAGTAGAATGACAACATGTTAAAAAACAGGTGCATCCAGTCTTTATGAATTAATCCGCTGGTAATTAAAGTATATACGTGCTGCTTACGGTAAACACTATAAGGATGCATCATCAGCTTGCCATACAATTCTTCGTTAGAGAATGCAAGCAAGCTAGTGATCAATGTGATAATAAGTATAAATGACGCTACGGGCGCGATAGACAGGTATTCCATTATTTTTTAAAGTCAAGTTTGGCATCGGTCATTAACCTGCCAACCGGATAACGTTTGTTTGTTTTTTCGTAATGCTCTGAGTTGCGATAAATAAAGGTTAACTGCTGCTGCGCGTTATTAGCCAATGCCGGATTTTTTGATTTCTCGTCGTCTAGTTTCTTTTTTAGTTCCGGATCTTTCTTTAGCAGAGCGGCTGCAACGTCTTCAAAAACATAGCCCGAAAAACTTTCTTTTTCATCAAAAATAGAATCGAAGAAGTTCCATGCAAAAAACGAATCGACACCGGTTGGTTCCAACGTTTCTACAATGTAACGATTAAGCGGCTGGTTTACGTAAACCACATAATCACCGGCAAAGAATTTTATTTTACGGTCAACCGGGTTTACTTTAACGCCTGTATGCAAATAATGGCCCTCATACGGACGGGCAGGCGCAGGCAGGTCGTCAACATAATACATTTGCACATCTAATGTGGTATCATGTGCCAGCTTGTGCATAACTACGTTGTTCAGTTTGTAAAGGTCAATTATTTTGCCCCATGCCTGCGGTATTACATACGCAATAGGCTTATCAACCATACCTGTGCCTACATAGTTGTCAAAGTATTTAATAACTTTTGTCCACGGTTTGGTTTCGTCGTAATACATTCGACGCAAACCGCTAACATCGCTGGGCTTATAGGCTGCCGTGAATCCTTTAAAGGTTATCGTATCCACCTTTCGTCGGTCAAGCATCCAATTCATAGCAAAGGATTTTTGCTGGCTTACATATTCATCGGCTTTGTGTTTTAATTCGCCTATTAGCTTGGCATCACGCTGGTTAACATCAATTAATGCCTGCATAAAATTATAGGTGGCGTAAACACGTTTATCAAATGATTTTAGCATATGCGTTTCAGTAATATAGCTGATGATATTATGCTGAGCAGTATAACCCGTTGCATAGCGAGGTGTTTCTAAATAAGCCGTAATACCCGAATCAACACCGCCACCGCGGCCGCCTTCTACATAAGGTATCATTTCATAACCGCTCTTTTTCATGCGTTTATAAAGCTCGGGCGAAAGTGTTTTAGAAGTATAATCGGCCAGTATTGGGGTTTGTTTATCTTTTTGCGTTTCAATAAGCGTCATTACGTATTGGTAATCGGCACCATCGCTGGTATGGTTATCCAAAAATATTTCAGGATTCCATGTATTTACAATTTGTTCAAGCGCTAAAGTATTGCGGCTATCGGCCTTAATAAAATCGCGGTTCAAGTCAAGGTTGCGGTAGTTGCCCCTAAAACCATAGATAATTGGCCCGTTTTGATTAGGGCGGCTTAGGCCACGGTTCATGCTGCCGTCTATGTTATAAAGCGCAACAATACAAATTACCACATCTTTTGGCAGTGCGTTCTTTTTAAGCAGATCGCGGGTAAGCATCATGCTGGCATCAATACCTTCGGGCTCGCCCGGGTGTATGCCATTATTAATGAGTAAAACTCTTTTATTCTGCTTTTTTATCAGCTTAGGATCGAACACTTTATCGCGCGATAGAACAACCAAGGTTAAAGGGTAACCAATATCCGTTGTACCATAGTTAATGGTTTTCATTTGTTGTGGATACAGTTGGTTCAGCTTTTTGTAATAAGCAATTACCTCGTGGTAGTTAGCACTGTAATTTTTATCCTTACTAAGTTCAAACGGGGTTAATTGGGCTTGCGCGCAGCAAAAGCCAAGGCACGTAAGCAGCGTTAAAAAAAGAGTTTTCATGAAAAGAGTTTTCACAAATATAATTATGCGCGTGTAATAACAAAGGCTATTGTTAATTATCCGCTATAATTTCGTCGCGAATTTTTTTAGGCAAGCTGTTTACTATCAAATCGTAGGAATGATCTATCATTTCAAGCAGCTGTTTACGGGTAAGTGTGCCGTTCATGAAAACGGTATTCCACATCTTTTTATTCATGTGATAGCCGGGCTGAACTTCACTATATCTTTCCCGAAGTTCTACCGCCAACTCAGGGTCGCACTTTACGTTAAAACGGTCGCCCTGGGTTAAACTTGTAATCAAAAATATCTTGCCGCCAACCTTAAATACAAGTGTTTCCTCGCCAAAAGGAAAACCCTCGGTTGCACTTGCTTTAAGCAGGCAATAATCGCGTAGTTCTTCTATGTTCATTACTGGCCCCGGCTGCCAAAATCAAATTTAATTCCGAAAGAGATCTGGCGGTATTGATCGTAATTATTGTTTTTAAAGTGTCCCGGCGGATCGGCATAACCATCAAGGCCCTGGCCAAACACAATGTTATGCTCATAGCTAATGGATATACGTATAAATGGTTCGCCAAAATCATTCATTATCTTAAATTCATAACCGCCACGCAAAGGTACCATTAGATTAAGGCTTTGGTCCTTGCCCGGAAAAACATAAGTTGGATCGGTAATAGCGGTGCGTTGTACTTTGTCGTTGTCGGAAACAACACCTACACCAATGCCTAAATAAAAGTTTTTAAGAATATTAGAGAAAAAATCATCCTGGTCTATTATCTGTCCCGCCTGGAAGTCGCCGTGAACTAATGCAGCCAGGTAGTTATTGGTATATTGCCTGTTATAAGGGTCTAACACCACACTTCCGCCAGATAGCGTTCCCTTTTGTATTTCGGCGGTGATTGGAATATAACCGGTAAGGTAATAGGTGAAATTAACGTTTTCGGCAAAATGGTTGTCTTGCAAGTTCAGGTTGGTATAACCCCGTATATAACTTACGCCCGCGCCAATTGCATATTGTGTATAGTTAACATCTACCTGGGCTTTTACTAGTGCAGCGGCAAATAAAAATGAAATAAGTAAAAAGTATTTTTTAAGCATTAAATATTAATCAAAATGTAAGTTTGGTTTACCCATGCTGCAAATAACATACCTTTTTATTTAAATTTACCGGCATGAGCATTAATTTTAAATTAAATTTTACCGTATCAGAACGCTTTTTGCGTTATGTAAGTATAGATACACAATCAGATCCTTCTTCGGCCTCTATACCATCAACAGAAAAACAAAAAGACCTGGGCAGGCTACTTGTTACCGAATTAACACAAATTGGGGTAAATGATGCCCACCTTGACGAATACGGATATGTTTATGCTACCATTCCTGCCAATACGGATAAGACCGTACCGGTAATTTGTTTTTGCTCGCACATGGATACCTCGCCCGATTGCAGCGGCGCGAATGTAAAGCCAATAGCCCACAAAAACTATAATGGTGATGATATTATTTTGCCCGATGATAGATCGCAGATAATCAAAATGGCAGACCATAATGATCTTAAAAATCAAATTAGAAACGATATTATTACGGCAAGCGGCACTACTTTGCTTGGAGCCGATAATAAAGCAGGTGTTGCCGAAATAATGGACGCCTGTTACCAACTCATCAATCATCCCGAAATAAAACACGGCACCATTAAAATATTATTTACACCCGACGAAGAAATTGGCCGCGGTGTTGATAAAGCGGATATTAAAAAGTTAGGTGCATTTGCTGCCTACACCATGGATGGCGAGAGCGCGGGGAACATGGAAAATGAAACCTTTTCGGCAGATGGCGCTAAGCTGACCATTCATGGCATAAGCGTTCACCCGGGTTTCGCCAAAGGCAAAATGGAAAGTGCTATAAAAATAGCCGGGCTTATAGTTACCATGCTGCCATTTGAATTATCGCCAGAAAATACTGAAGGTATGGAAGGCTTTGTACATCCTGTGAGCATAGAAGGCCATGTTGAAACCGCTACAATAGATTTTATTATCCGCGATTTTGAAGATGCCAATTTGGTGAAGCACGCTAACGCGATACGCGAAATAGCTGATGAAGTATTGCAGGAATTCCCGGGTTCGACTTATGAATTGGAGATTAAACCACAATACCGTAACATGAAAAGCGAGTTAGACAAACATCCGCAAATTGTAGAATATGGTATGGAAGCTATAAAACGTGCCGGATTAAATGCCAAACTATGCAGCATTCGCGGAGGAACAGATGGTTCGCGATTATCATTCATGGGTTTGCCATGTCCTAACATTTTCGCCGGCGAACACGCTTTTCACAGCAAGCAGGAATGGGTATCGGTACAAGATATGCAAAAGGCAGTTGAAACCATTTTGCATTTATGTATGATATGGGAAGAGAAAAGTTAATCCTCATCCCATATCAATAACCTACTATTTAAACATATTCTTTAATGCGGCCAATTTAATGGCCATATCTGTTTCAACGGGCTCAACTTTCTTAACAGGTTTGGCAGGTTGCTGGAAAGTTTTTTTAGGCTGAGGTGCACTTACCGGTTTGGGTTCATCCGTTTTCATGGATAATGAAATGCGTTTACGGGTCACATCTACTTCGGTAACGGTAACCTGTACTTGCTGATGAACTTTAAGCACTTCGTTAGCATCTTTAATAAACCGGTTGGTAATTTGACTCAAATGCACCAAACCATCCTGGTGAACGCCTATATCTACAAAGGCGCCAAAGTTGGTAATATTGGTTACTATACCCGGCAGCTTCATGCCTGCTTTTAAATCGGTAATACTGTTTACGCCTTCGGTAAAGCTAAACGCTTCAAATTTTTCACGCGGGTCGCGGCCTGGTTTGGCCAGCTCGGTTATAATATCCGTTAAAGTGGGTAAACCTACGGCTTCGGTAATATAGCGTTGTAGCGGTATGCTTTTGCGTAGTTTTTCATCGCTCATTAATTCTTTAACGGAGCAGTTATTGTCTTTAGCCATTTTAGCCACTAAATCATAACGCTCAGGGTGAACGGCACTGGTATCTAAAGGGTTTTCTGCATTACGGATACGTAAAAATCCGGCCGCCTGCTCAAATGCTTTATCGCCCAAACGCGGCACTTTTTTAAGCTGATCTCGTTGTGTGAACGCACCATTTTTATCGCGGTATTCCACAATGTTTTGCGCCAGTTGAGGGCCAAGACCTGATACATAAGCCAGAATTTGTTTTGACGCGGTATTCAACTCTACACCAACCGCGTTAACGCAACTGATAACTGTATCATCCAACGATGCCTGTAATTTATTTTGGTCCACGTCGTGCTGGTATTGCCCAACACCAATTGATTTAGGGTCGATTTTTACCAGTTCGGCCAACGGATCCATCAACCTGCGGCCAATAGATACCGAACCACGGACGGTAACATCTTTATCAGGAAATTCTTCCCGCGCCACGTCGGATGCCGAATAGATGGACGCACCGCTTTCGTTTACCATCACTATTTCAACTCCGGGAAGGTTCAATTTACGAACGAACAATTCTGTTTCGCGGCCGGCTGTTCCGTTGCCAATGGCAATGGCTTCCACGTTGTATTTATCAAATAAATGAGTAACCGTTTTTTCGGCCTCTTTGGCTTGCCCGGCGCCTGTGTGCGGGAAAATAGCGATATACTCCAGCAACTTGCCCTGCTCATCCAAACAAACCACTTTGCAACCTGTACGGAAGCCCGGGTCAATTGCCATGGTGCGCTTTTGTCCAAGCGGTGCGGCTAATAATAACTGGCGGGCGTTCTCAGCAAATACACGGATGGCCTCTTCGTCGGCTTTCTTTTTGGTGAGTAGGCGCACTTCAGTTTCCATCGATGGTTTTAACAGGCGCTTATAACCGTCGGCAATTGCTTGCTGAACTTGATTGGCAGCTTCATTATTGCCGATTATAAAGGCTTTTTCCAGTATGGTAACAGCCTCATCTTCGGGTGGCATTACATCTAAATATAATATCTCCTCTTTTTCGCCGCGGCGCATAGCCAGTATACGGTGCGACGGTGCGGTTTTGACCGATTCTTCCCAATCAAAGTAATCCTTATACTTTATTCCTGCCTCTTCCTTGCCGGGGATAACTTTCGACTTAAAGGTGCCTTTTTCTAAAAAAAGCTCGCGTATTTTGGTGCGCACTTCTGCGTTTTCGCTTATGGTTTCGGCAATAATATCTCTTGCACCGCCTAATGCTTCGGTAACGTCTTTTACTCCTTTTTCTTCGTCAATGTATTTTTCCGCTTCGGCAGCTACATCAAATTTGTTTTGGGCAAATATCAAGTCGGCCAATGGTTGTAATCCTTTTTCGCGGGCTATGCTGGCGCGGGTTTTACGTTTAGGGCGATAGGGCAGGTAAATATCTTCTAAAGCCACCATTGTTTCGGCTTCGTTAATCGCTTTTTCCAGTTCGGGCGTTAGCTTGCCCATTTCGGTAAGCGAATTTAGGATGGCTTCACGGCGCTTATCCAAATCGCGTAGTTGTTGTATACGGTCGCGTAAGGCGGTTACCTGCACTTCGTCTAAACTGCCGGTAACTTCCTTGCGATAGCGTGAAATGAAAGGAACGGTGGCGCCTTCGTCTAACAATTGAATGGTAGCAATAACTTGTTTTTCGGCTATGGAAAGTTCGGCAGCTAACTTTTTATAATGGATGTTCATATAGTCGTATTCGAGAACGCTAAAATGGGGTTATGTATGCAGATGTCAAAGCAGTGTTGGTAAATATTGATTTTTAAAGCCAAAAGAGAGGTGAATATTTATATTTGCTACCTAATGAGAAAAATTACCGGCCTGGATGCTTTAAGGGCAATTGCTGTTTTATTGGTTATCCATGCGCATTGGGGGCCTTATGGCTTTAACACTTATCCTAATTTTACTGCGTTCTATAAAAAAATTATTCCATCGGGAGGGTTTGCAGTCGATTTTTTCTTTGTGTTGAGCGGGTTTTTAATAACCGGTATATTATTAAGATCAAAACAAGAAACTACCCATGAAAACAGGGGGCAAATGCTAAAGACCTTTATAGTAAGGCGATCCCTGCGTATTTTTCCTATATATTACTTATGTCTATTGCTGCTATTCATAATAAATTACCAGGATATAAGGCATTATATTATTTGTTTAGCAACTTATACCTCAAATTTTGTTGTTTTTTCCGGATCATATATAAAGTCATTTAACCATGCCTGGTCGCTTGCTGTTGAAGAACAATTTTACCTGATCTGGCCCTTTGTGATTATTTTTTTACCTGATAAATACCTGTTGCGGGTTATGGTATTTGTTATTATTGCCAGTACAATTATTGATGGTATAACAGAAAATATTTATGGACCTTTTTCTTCCTACTTAACCTTTAATTGTTTTAACGCCTTTGCCATAGGTGGGCTTTATTCATTTGCGCTGTTAGATAAAAATCTCCACTTAAAATTAAAGAAAATATTGCTTTACTTATTGCCGGTTGTCGTTGTGTTTTATGTATTGGCATTATTTAATATTAAAACAGTACCGACAAGATTAACAAACGCTATCCTGTCAATTAACCTGATCATCTATATAGCAGAAAAAAAATACGGCAGATTTACCGCAGCTATTGTAGAAAACAAATTATTAAACAGCCTGGGAAAGATAAGCTATGGCCTGTATTTGTTTCATCCGGTGATACCGGGTTTTTATTATTATATTGTTGATTCGGGGGTTATTCCTATGGGTAGCAGTCTTTATCATTTTCTGCATTTCACTATCATTGCCGAAATAATACACTTTGCTATTTTATTAGCAATAGCTTACCTGTCGTATTATTTAATTGAAGCCAATATTTTGAAGTTAAAAAAGCGGTTTGAATATGAGAAGGGTTGATGCTACCCTTCAAAATGATATAAAAATACAACCTCGCCGGTATAGGCAGGCTTCTTTTCGCCTTCAATTTCCATTTCAACACCTATGGTGGCTTTGGTAATACCACGCAGGTTAATAATGGCAGCCAGTTTTGCTTTTAGCCGTACACGACTATCAACTATCACCGCCTGCCCAAAACGGATATTATCAATACTGTAATTTATCTGCATTTTCAGGTTTTGCACGTCGGCTATCTGGTGCCAAAAGTAGGGTAGTAATGATACGGTTAAATAACCATGTGCTATGGTGGCCTTGAACGGACTTTCAGTTGCGGCACGTTCAGGATCGGTGTGTATCCATTGGTGATCTATGGTGGCTTCGGCAAACATGTTTATCTGCTCCTGCGTAATTACATGCCAGTCGGAGGTGCCCAGGTGGTTACCCAAATGGCTTTCAAACTCGGCGTAGTTTTTAATGGTTATCATAAAGCGTAGTGTAAAATTGGTGGGATAAAAATAGTAAACTTTTTGAGTTTACGATATGGCGGCGATTACTCACCCCGACTACGCTTCGCTGGTCGACCCTCTCTGCTGCAAGCAGCAAAGAGGGTTAAAGAATAAGTTTTCAATACCCTCTTTCCGCCGCAGGCGAAGAGAGGGTGGTCGAGCGAAGCAACGACCGGGTGAGTAATCGCCACGATAATTGAAACGACTCCTCAGACTGACAACGCTCTTTTTATTATTGTACAACCCAACAACAATAAACCCGATTGCAGCGAATACCGGCCAGCGCGCAAGGCCTGGGCAGTATAAGCGAAAAGCGGGGCTAGCGGCACAAAGAAGCACAGGTATTGCTTTTCAAACTAATTACATAATAAACCTAATCAATCATTCACTAACTAAGCGAAACCACCCACCAAATCACCCCAATCCAACTTAATCAACATAAGTATATAATTTCGTTATAAACCGCTTGCAAATAAAACAAATAAGCGTATCTTTGCAGTCCCGAAAAAGCGGGGTTATATTAATAGAGTAATAATTTAATTTAAAGCAAGTGAATACGTTAAGTTACAAAACTGTCTCGGCCAACAAAAAAACAGTTAACAAACAGTGGGTTGTTGTTGACGCACAAGGCGAGATTTTGGGGCGCTTGTCTACTAAGATCGCAATGATCATACGTGGAAAAACCAAGCCTGATTTCACCCCGAACGTAGACTGCGGCGATAATGTAATAGTTATCAATGCAGACAAGGTAAAACTGACCGGAAACAAATTGACTGAAAAGCAATACGTTTCTTATACCGGTTACCCGGGTGGTCAGAAATTCATTTCTCCTAAGGAGTTAATGGCAAAACATCCAACACGCGTAATTGAAAAAGCGGTGCGTGGTATGTTACCTAAAAATCGTTTGGGCAAAGCATTATTTGGTAATCTGCATGTATATGCAGGCGCCGAGCATCCTCATGCAGCACAAAACCCAACAGCCATTTAACTTTTAATTTAAAAGCAGAAAAGAAATGCCAACAACAAACACTTCCGGCAGAAGAAAAACAGCCGTAGCACGTATCTACCTTACAGAAGGTAGCGGTGCAATTATCGTAAACGGTAAAGATTACAAAGAGTACTTCCCTACATTGCCATTGCAATACATTGTTACCCAGTCGACAGAGGTTTCTGGTTCAACCGGGTTATTTGATGTTAAAGTTAATGTTGCAGGTGGTGGTGTAAAAGGACAGGCAGAAGCCGTTCGTTTAGCTATTGCGAAAGCCATTGTTGAACTTGATGCTGATAAGAAGCCTTCACTGCGCGCTAAAGGTATTATGACACGTGATGACCGTATGGTTGAGCGTAAAAAACCAGGACGCAAGAAAGCACGCAAGAGATTCCAATTCAGTAAACGTTAATCAATCAAGGAGGACAACAAAATGGCAAGAACAACATACGACGAGTTACTGGATGCAGGTGTACACTTTGGTCACCTTACCCGCAAATGGGATCCAAAAATGTCTCAGTACATTTTTATGGAGCGCAACGGTATTCACATTATCGACTTAAACAAAACCTTAACTAAGGTTGAAGAAGCTGCTGCAGCTATAAAACAAATTGTAAAATCAGGACGTAAAGTATTATTCGTAGCTACAAAGAAACAAGCGAAAGATATTGTTGCTGAACATGCAAAAAATGTAAACATGCCTTTCATAACCGAACGTTGGTTAGGTGGTATGTTAACTAACTTCGCTACCGTGCGTAAGTCAATCAAAAAGATGTCAAACATCGATAAATTGACTAAAGACGGTACTTACAGCAACCTTTCTAAAAAAGAAAGATTGATGATACAGCGTGAGCGTATCAAATTAGAAACTTTGTTAGGTGGTATAGCTGACTTAAACCGCTTACCTGCTGCCTTGTTTTTAATTGACGTTAAGAAAGAGCACATTGCGGTTTCTGAAGCGTTAAAGTTAAATATCCCAACCTTTGCTATGGTGGATACTAACTCTGACCCTTCAAACATCGACTTCCCTATCCCGGCTAATGACGATGCTACCAAATCAATTTCATTGATAACCGGTATCATCATCAAAGCTATTGAAGAAGGTTTGGAAGAACGCAAACGCGAGAAAGACGACGAAGCAGAAAAAGAAGCAGCACAGGCAAAAGCTAAAGCTGATGCTCCGGAAGTAGCCGACAGGGCTCCTGCAACAGAAGGCAAAAGAGCACGTAAAACTGCTGTTGAAGCCGAAGCTGCAATAGCCGACGAAGCACCTGCTGCTGAGAAATCAGAAGAATAATATTAAGTTGTAAGGGTTGTACCAATTGTAAAGGTTATAAGCCCTTACAATTGATACAACCTTTTTAACAAGTACAACTTCCCAAAAACATTTAAAACATAAAAAATATGTCTACAGTACAAATTTCTGCATCAGACGTTAACAAACTGCGCCAGCAAACAGGTGCAGGTATGATGGATTGCAAAAAAGCTTTAACCGAAACTAACGGTGACTTTGAAGCTGCTATTGATTTTTTAAGAAAAAAAGGTGCTAAAGTGGCTGCAAGCCGCCAGGACAGGGATTCAAACGAAGGTGTTGTTATTGCACGTACATCTGCCGATTTTAAACGCGGTGTTATCATCGAGTTAAATTGCGAAACAGATTTCGTTGCTAAAAATGCTGAGTTTGTTGCTTTTGCTAACGCGATTGCCAACATTGCTGTTGAAACCAAACCTGCTTCAATTGAAGAACTTTATGCAGAAGAAATAGATGTTGATAATAGCCGCATTAAAATTGGCGATGCTATAATTGACAAAACAGGTAAAATTGGCGAAAAGATAGGCGTATCTAAATACGAGATTGTTGACGGCGAAAAAGTTATTGCTTACATACACGGTAATTTCCGTTTAGGTGTATTGGTAGCTTTAAGTGCTAATGCTGCCGGTGCTGATGAAGCAGGTAAAGACGTTGCTATGCAAATTGCTGCAATGAGCCCAGTTGCTATTGATAAAGACGGCGTTGATGCTTCAGTTATTGAGCGCGAGTTGGAGATTGCTAAAGATCAAATACGTGCAGAAGGCAAACCGGAAGAAATGGTTGAAAAAATTGCCGCCGGTAAATTGAACAAGTTTTATAAAGACTCTACTTTACTAAACCAGGAGTTTGTAAAGGATCCTTCAAAAACAGTTGCCCAGTTTTTAGGCACTGTTGAAAAAGGGCTTACAGTAACCGCCTTTAAGCGAATTGCTTTAGGAGCTTAAATATTTTAATCCTCGCTGAAAGCGGGGATTTTTTTTGTCCTTATTTTTTTAGTGGCAGTTGTTAACCACATTGAGATAATATTTTAACATTAATTTAAAATCTATATTTTTGACAAACTCCTCCATAAATGAAATACAAAAGAATCTTACTTAAACTCAGCGGCGAATCGTTAATGGGCGATAGGCAGTATGGTATTGATAATAAACAAGTAGTACAGTATGCACATGATATTAAAGCTGTGCATGACCGTGGTATTGAAATAGCCATAGTAGTTGGAGGAGGAAATATATTTAGGGGACTAAGTGCTGAAAAATCGGGTATGGAACGTGCCCAGGCAGATTATATGGGTATGCTGGCCACGGTAATTAATTGCATGGCGCTGCAAAACGCTTTGGAAACTATTGGTGTGGATACCCGCTTATTATCCGCTATAAAAATGGAGCAGATATGCGAACCTTATATCCGTCGCCGTGCTATGCATCATATTGAGATGGGTAAGATCGTTATATTTGGCGCAGGTACAGGCAATCCTTACTTTACCACTGATACCGCTGCATCCCTGCGCGCTATTGAAATAAAAGCTGATGTTGTTTTAAAAGGAACCCGTGTTGATGGTATTTATACTGCCGACCCGGAAAAAGATCCAACGGCAACAAAATACGACGAGATATCTTTCCATGAGGTTTATGACAAAGGACTAAACGTAATGGACATGACCGCCATTACCTTATGCCAGGAAAATAAACTGCCTATCATTGTATTCGACATGAACAAAGAAGGCAACTTTATGAAAATAGCTGACGGCGAACCTATTGGTACATTGGTGCATTAAATTGCCGGTTCAATTTTACTTTTCGCTTTCCAGTTTTCTTTTATCTACCAAACGTAGCTTTTCGTAGTAGTCCAGGTCGTGTGCCGGTTTTCCTAAAGCATCGGGAATGGGTAGTTTAGAAAATGTTTGATAGTATAGCAGGCAAGCACCTTTCCAGGTTTCGGCATCGTCTAATTGCACGGCAAGGGCATGTGTTTCTTCTTTAAAACGTTCGGCATCTACTTTTGATTCCATTGATGCCCAAACCTTTTGCATGTTTTTAACGGATGCAATGCCCATGTTATAATGTTCTATCAATTCTATCCACAGGGTTTTACCTGACTTCATTTTATAGTTCCATGGTACATGATGGAACCATAGCAGGTATTGTTCTGGTGTGGTTTTAATATTATCAAAAGTGCTTCGTACCGGCTCAGAATATTGGCTTACGGAATTGCTGCCTGTTTTAGAAGTACGATCAAAACCCAGGCCTATTGAATCGGCGCGGTTAAAATAAACCGATGTTTGATCGGCACGCATTTTTGAACCACCCCCGCCAACCCATGGGCCCGGGCCGTAATGCACCCCAAGTGACATTTGATGATGCAGGCCAAGCGGTGTCATATAATTTACAGCTGCCTCGCGCGAGGTAAGCATGATCTGTTTAATGGGCTCAATAAAGCTTTTATCATTATTAAAGGTCATCCGTATCCATTCGTCAGCAATAGCTGCCGATGATAGCTCTGGTTTCCATGCTAAACGGCCATACGCGTACCAATTGGCTTGCGCAAAAGTATTACCGCACCAGTTTACATCATCACCAACATTTGCTACGCCTGCAATACCAGTGAGACGATGATTGCCATATTTGCCCTCGATAATATTAGCGACTGTAGTGCCTTTGCCGTGCGCGTAGGTGTCAGAATCTAAACATTCCTTCCACATAGGCGCCAGGTAAACCAAATTTCCGGCATCGCCTAAATATTCTTTGGTAACCTGGAACTCCATCATTTCGGGGGTTTTAGGCATACCGCCAAATAGCGGACTAAATGGTTCGCGCGGTTGAAAATCAAGCGGGCCATTTTTTATTTGGATGACTACATTCGGCTTAAATTGCCCATCCAGCGGATGAAACTCTTTATAAGCCTGCATGGTACGGTCTTCTGATACTTTGTTGTCGTATACAAAAGCGCGCCACATTACAATGCCACCATGCGGCGCCAAAGCATTAGCAAATAAATTAGCGCCCTCAACATGCCCGCGGCCATAAGTTTGCGGGCCGGGCTGGCCTTCGGAATTGGCTTTTACTACAAAGCCGCCAAAATCGGGTATGGCAGCATATATCTCGTCAATTTTATCTTTCCACCATTTTATAACGGTGGGATCAAGCGGGTCGGCAGTTTTTAGTCCGCCCAATTCAACCGGCGCGCTGAACTTAGCTGATAAAAATACTTTAACCCCATACGGCCTGAAAACATCGGCTATCGCCGCGGCTTTTATAATGTAATCTTTTGTTAATACCTGCACATTGGCATTTACGTTTGTTAACACCGCGCCATTGATGCCTATTGAAGCATCTGCACGGGCATAATCTTTATAGCGCGGGCTTATAGTGCCGGGCAGTTTGGCCCAATCCCACAAAGAATGACCCGCATAACCACGCTCAATAGTGCCGGTAAGGCCATCGCGCCCGTTTGGCAAATTATCCCAATGATCGAGCAAACGGTATTGAATATGCGGATAATCGGCTATAGCTAAAGTTTGAATACTCTTTTCGGTTTGTAGTAGTTTTAAAAAGTTATATACGCCGTATAATACGCCTATATCAGTATTAGCGGCAATTACCCATACCGATTTGCCGTTTATCATTACTGTGCGAATAATATAGCCCTCGTTGCCAATCTGTTTTAATGCTGCTTTAAGCGGCAGTCCTGCTATTAATTTTGACGATGGGGGCGTGCCGATCACTAATGCGCCATTGGAGGTTACCGCGTCGCTTTTTGTAATATCTAAATCCAATAATCCTTTTAGGCCCATACCCAATTCATCCTGCGCAGCAGTAAGCGTTGCTGAAGTACCAGGAAATACCAATTGCTTAATGGACGAACGGTATTGGTTATACAGCGCTTTATTGCTTACCTTGTCATAGCGCATCCATAAACGGTAACCATCTTCGGCAACTGCATGGCGGACACAGCATACTAACAGAACAAGATAAAAGATTATTTTTTTCATAATAACAGATTTTATGCAATCGATTGCATAAAAATACAAAATCCTAATTAAAAAGTAAGATTATGAAAAAAAATGGGTGAATGGTTTATAAAGTTGATTGGGTGAGTGGTTGACTGTGAAAAATAATTACTCACTTAATCAACCACTCACTCAATCAACTTTAATTGTTTTTCAATCCCATTTGATGATGGGTATAATCAAGCAGGTATTCGTTGCTGGTGAAAAAGTCGATGCTAAAAATACTGCGGATATCCTGCGAGAAAGATGTCTTTTCTACATCGGTCAAATTATAGCTGCTGCTCACAGTATATTGATACGTAAAGCCCTGCGGGGTGGTAATTGATACTGTTGAACTGGAAGCCAAACTGGACGTATTGCTTGTTGCGCTCGGGTTCTCTAAAATAGTGGTTGAAGGAGTGCCCGTATCAAATAATAAAGTAGCAGGTACAGTGGTGCCATTATAGTTAATAGTACCGCTTATATATGGCAGGTAGCCACCCTGGGTATAATTGCTAAGCGGATGCATAACAAAGCCCGAAGAATTAAGATCATTCGGCGTTAAGCCAATAGTAACCAACCCTGCTACATAAGTTAAGTTGGTGGTGCTAAATTTATTAATATCAAACATAGCCAGCTTAAAGCCGCTGGATACATTAGCCGGTAATGTAAAGTAACTTAACGGACTAGCAATGGTGCTATTTGTAAAGCTAACGCCGGATCCTACGCCAAAAACATCGTTAGAGTGGGCGGGCAGGTTTTGTTTTGTAGTACCATCAACCGCTTTATAATATAAAAAAATAGGGATACGGCCGGTAGTTATGCTGCCGTTTGCATCGCCAACGGTTACGGTTGTATAGGCAAGGTTGCCATATTCAACGGTCATGCCGCCTACGCCGCCATACGTTATGGTTGATGTTTTTGAGGTGATAGTTATACCGTTTACCACAACCGAGTCGCCGGGTACGGTTATACCATTGGCTGTTATCATAGCGGCAGGAATTAATCCTGTGGCATCCATTGTCATACCGGTAGAGCCGGTATCAAACACGCTTGGGTAGCTTCCGGTGTTGTTACCCACCGTGGTAATATTAACAAATACGCGCCTGTTAACGCCGCTTGAGTATTCATACAAACCAATAGTTGCCAAATTTTTAGGTGCAACTACACTTGGGGTGGGGTTATTATTATCTTTTTTACACGATGTTACAAATATGGATACGCAGCATACTGCAATAAACAATCGTAAATAAACAGGGTATTTTTTTATCATCCTTATCTTAAGCTAATTATAAAACAAATGAGTTGATTTTATTAATCCTAATAACTTACTTATTGGGAAAATATTTTACGTCAAAATAAAATTAAACGGTTACAAAGATATACGTATGTATTTATATTTAGGTTGGCTGCGCCAATTATTTAACATGGCATTATAAAAGTATGTGGCGTAATCAGATACATAGACTAAGTACCGACGGATAAGGTTTATTTGCCGATAAATTTTACTACAACGATATAGTACTTTTTGGAAAATAGTAAATTATATCCCCAAAAAAACCTGTTAAATTGCACGGTTAACCAATTTTAACCGATGATAAAACGTTTATTTACCCTGCTGTCGCTTATTGCCATTGCACAAATTGCGATCTCTCAATCGCGTATTAAACAGAGCATTAACAGTAACTGGGAATTTCATAAAGGGGCAATTGATGGATACCCTGCCAATTCAGCAAAAGTTGAATGGCAGCCTATATCTATTCCTCATACCTGGAACGCGGTTGATGTGAACGATGATGAACCGGGATATTATAGAGGTATTGGCTGGTATAAAAAGATATTATATATACCGTCATCAGACAAAAACAAACAATTGTACCTGCAATTTGAAGGTGCTAACCAAACTGCCGAAGTTTATATTAACGGCAAACTGGCTAGCAAACATACTGGCGGATATACTGCATTTAACGTATTGATAAGCCCTTACTTAAAAAATACGGCCGACAGTTTAGCTCAAAACGAAATACTGGTTAAGGTTGATAATAGCTTTAACGATGCCATAGCACCGCTTGATGCCGATTTTACTTTTTATGGCGGCATTTACCGCGATGTATATTTAATTACCGCTAATGAAGCACATTTTACTTTGGATGATAATGGTTCGCAGGGCATAAAGATAAAAACGCCGGTAGTAACTGCGGAGACTGCTACTGTAACTATAAGCGGCAATATCAGCAATTTAAATAAGGCAAAGCTAACTGTAATAACGGATGTTACCGATGCGCAAGGCAAACTTGTGGGGCAAGTTAAAACGGCTGTAAATAGTGCAGTTTTTGAGCAATCGGTGACTATTAAGCTGCCGCATTTATGGTCGCCGGATGCGCCTTATTTGTACCGTATTAGCAGTAAAATATTTGTGGGCGATAAGTTATTAGACGAGGTAAATAACCCGCTTGGCTTGCGTTGGTATAGCTTTGATGCGGATAAGGGTTTTTATCTGAACGGAAAACCAGTGAAGTTGATAGGCGCTTGCCGTCACCAGGATTTTAACGGGCTGGGTAATGCTTTGCCAAATGCCCTACATGAACGGGATATAGAACTGCTTAAAAACATGGGCGGAAATTTTATCCGCATAGCGCATTACCCGCAAGATCCGGCTATTTTAGAAGCTTGCGATCGTTTAGGCATACTGGCTTCGGTTGAAATACCTATTGTAAACCGCATTACCGAAACAGAAGCCTTTTATGCTAATTGTAAGCAAATGCAATTAGAGATGATCCGCCAAAATTATAACCACCCAAGTGTGGTGATATGGGCGTATATGAACGAGGTATTACTTCGACCTAAATACACCAGGAACTCGGACGAGCAGAAGCGCTATTTTGCGAGGATAACCGCTTTAGCCAAATCATTGGACTCGTTAACACGTTCAGAAGATAAAGAGCGATATACCATGATATCCTGCCATGGCTCTTTTGATCTATATCAAAGCACCGGCCTAACCGCTGTGCCGCAGATCATCGGGTGGAACTTGTATAACGGCTGGTACTCCGCGGGATTTGAGGGATTTGCCCGATTTTTAGATAATCATCATAAAAACTTACCGCATACGCCAATGATAGTAACCGAGTATGGTGCCGATGCTGATATACGGGTACACAGCACTAAGCCAGAACGGTTTGATAAGAGCATTGAATATCAGGTACAATATCACCAGTACTATTTAAAAACCATGATTGAAAAGCCGTTTGTAGTTGGCGGCGCTTTATGGAACCTGGCTGATTTTAACTCGGAAAGCCGTGCCGATGCCACACCACATATTAATACCAAAGGCATTAATACCGATGACCGTATGCCGAAGGACGCCTATTATTTTTACCAGGCCAATCTACTTAAAAAGCCATTTTTAAAGATAGGATCGACAGGATGGAATTTAAGGACGGGTATTGCTGATGCAAATGGCGTTTGCACGCAACAGGTTTATACTTATTCAAACGGACACGATGTGCAGCTATGGCTCAATGGTAAACTATTAAAAAGCCAACCGGTTGAACAGGGCGTAGCAGTATTTGATGTTCCGTTTGTTGATGGCGATAATAGCATTAAAGCTGTAGGCACGCTAAACGGTAAGGTTTATGAAGATATGGCAACCGTGAAGTTTAAAATGGTGCCGGCCACGTTTACCAATACGGCCGATCATTTTACTGATATGAACATTAGCCTGGGCGATAACCGCTTTTTTGTGGATGAAAAACTGCAACAGGTTTGGATGCCCGAGCAGCCTTATCAAAAAGGAAGCTGGGGATATATTGGCGGAAAAGTATTTGTAATGCCCGACCATAGCCGCCAAAGTTTCGGATCGGACAAAAGCATATATGATACCGACCTGGATGCTGTTTATGAAACCCAGCGCACAGGCATAGAAGCCTTTAAATTTGATGTGCCCGACGGCGAGTATGATATTACCCTTGGCTTTGCCGAATTGGAAGGTAAACCCGCGGGCCCGGCATTGGTATATAATTTAGGCGGAACAGAACAAGCTGCAACAACTGCTCAGCGGGCATTTGATGTATCGATAAACGGTGAACTGGTTATTAAATCATTGGGTACACAAAATTATTTGCAGGCACAACGGGCCTATGCTACTACTATACGGGTATCAGCAAAAAATAACGCGGGTATTAGTATTGATTTTAAAGCATTAAAAGGTGCAGCTATTTTAAATGCGGTGCAAATAGCGAAGGTGTATTAAAAATTCTTGTCATTTCGATCGAGAAACGAGAGAGAAATCTATACACGGGCATTATCCGCTTAGCTTGTGTATAGGTCTCTCACTATCGTTCGAGATGACAACGCGGTGGTATTTTCATTACTGCTTTACCTCGCCCTTAACCTCAACCTTTATAACACTGGCAATTTTATCGGGTGCGGTTGAAGGAACATCTATTTCCAACCCATTATTTGTTTGTTGCGATTTAAGTTCCCTGCCATCTGCCAATAATTTTGCTGATAATGCCGTATTTTTCAAACCAGGTACCACCAATTTCCCATTTGCAGGCCATTTGAATACCGATAGGTAAAGTGCGGTTTTATCGCCATCGGCTTTTTTAGTGCAGCGGCCCCAATCCAGTGCAGTTAGCGGACTTGCAGTTGTGGCATATATAGCTTCGCTGTTTATTTTCATCCATGCGCCAATTGCTTTTAAATCGTTAATGCTTCCCTGCGGAAACTGGCCCAATGCATCGGGACCTACATTTAATAAATAATTGCCGCCCTTTGAAGCAATATCAATTAAATTATGGATCAGCGTTTCCGGCGATTTCCATTTATTGTCATAACTTTTATAGCCCCAGGTTCCGTTCATGGTCATGCAGGTTTCCCAGTCTTTGCCATCCAATTCGCCGGGGTTGGGTATCTTTTGTTCGGGTGTTTCATAATCTCCTGCAAAATTGGGCCGCATTAAACGGTCATTAGTAATAATATTAGGTTGCAATGCCAATACAGCGTTTAGTTTTTTAGCAAATTCATCTTTCATGCCGGTAGGCGTATCCCACCATAAAACGGCCACATCGCCATAATTGGTCAATAATTCTTTAACCTGCGGAACTGAAACCCTGTCAATGTATTCGCTCATGGTGGCAGTGGTTTGATACGGGTCCCAATGTCCGGTGTGAGCTTTGATATAAGCATCTATTTTTGCAGAGTCGGGATTTGCCCAGCCATCAGTTGCTACCTTTTGTGAAGCTGCACCGCCGGGGTTGTTCCAATCCTGCGCCTGCGAATAATAAAAGCCTAATTTAATGCCGTACTTTTTGCAGGCTTCGGCCAATGGTTTTAAAATATCTTTACCGTAAGGCGTGGCATCGGCAATGTTCCAACTGCTGGCGTTTGATTTAAACATAGCAAACCCGTCATGATGCTTGGCGGTTATTACAATATATTTCATACCGGCATCCTTAGCCATCCGCACCCATGCATCGGCATCATAATTTACCGGGTTAAAGGTTTTTGCGGCCGCCTGGTATTCAGCCACCGGTATTTTTGCACGATTCATTATCCACTCGCCGCCATGTGCAATTTGTACGCCATGATAAGTGCCTGCCCATTGTGCATAATCGCCCCAATGAATAAACATACCGAAACGGGCTTCGCGCCACCATTTCATCCGCTCATCGCGGCTTAATGCTTTTTGTGCAAACGCGGCATTTGTAAACAAGCCAAATGCTATGAATAGAATTGCTATCTTCTTCATCTTTAAATAATTTAATGAAATTGATTGATTAACCGGGGAATGCAATATCGCAATTAATCAGCTAATTTTTATTGATGCTGATAATTACTTTAGGCGATTAAACAGATAATATTCATCTTTATGCCGTTTAATAAATTATTATGAAAAGCGTATTTAACCCAATAGATGTAGCCGAATTAACAGCCCGTATCAATAAATTAACACCAACAACACAACCGCAATGGGGCAAAATGAGCGTAGGCCAAATGCTTGCGCATTGCAGCGTTAGTTATGAAATGGTTTATGAAGATAAGCACCCAAAGCCTAACGCTATAATGAAATTGATATTAAAAATGTTTGTGAAAGGTACGGTTGCCGGGCCAAAACCTTACAAACATAATAGCCCAACTGCACCTGCCTTTTTAATAAAAGAGGATAAAGATTTTGATACTGAAAAAGCGCGTTTATTAGCCTATGTTAATAAAACACTTCAGTCGGGCGAGAAGTACTTTGATAAGAGGGAATCGCATTCATTTGGTGTGCTAACAGTTGGCGAATGGAATACATTATTCTACAAGCACCTCGATCATCATTTAACACAATTTGGAGTTTAAAAAGCATTAATATGAACATCAAAAAAGCCGTTTTTATAAGTTTTATTGCCATGATAGCAATGGCGAAAGGCCTGTATGCCCAGGATAAACCCGATCCGAATTTTGAAATTTATTTGTTGATGGGTCAAAGCAATATGGCCGGGCGCGGGCCAATAACAGATGCTAACCGCGATGAGCATAATGACCGCGTTTTGATGTTTACAAAAGACAAACAATGGGTGGTTGCCAAGCATCCCGTTCATTTTGATAAAAGTGTTGCAGGGGTTGGTCCCGGATTGACGTTTGGCATTGAAATGGAAAAAGCCAATCCGAAAGTTAAAATTGGGTTAGTGCCTTGTGCCGTTGGTGGTACGCCGATTGAGCACTGGCTACCGGGCGCGTATGATGAAGCTACAAAAACACATCCCTGGGATGATGCCGAAGAGCGTATAAAAGCAGCCATGAAATACGGCACTATTAAAGGCGTAATATGGCACCAGGGAGAATCAAATAGTGGCGGTGAAAAACCTAAAATATATTTAGCCCAATTAACTGACCTGATAAAACGTATACGTGCGCTGGTAGGCAATCCCAATTTGCCTTTTATTGCAGGCGAACTTGGCCGTTACAGGCCGGTTTATGCTAATATAAACGCCGAATTGATAAAATTACCTGTTGCGGTTCCATATACCGGGGTAGCTTCTTCGGAAGGATTGGTCCACCGCGGAGATACTACGCATTTTGACAGCCCATCGGCACAAGAGCTGGGGCGCAGGTATGCTGTGAAAATGTTGCAGGTGCAGAAGTCGGTTAAAAAATAAAAACCGATCTTCGGTTATACTTTCCCAATATAACTTGTTCCATACGGATAGCGTTGTGGCCTTGAAAGTAGTTTATTGGCTTCTGCATTGGCAATAAAACGCTCTGCGACCGGGTCAAAATGCAGCTTTGTTTTAAACTTCATAGAGGCATGTGCCACTAAACAGGCTGCGCATGAACGGTGCGCTACTTCTATTGGACTAATATTTGGCTTTTTGTTTTTAATACAGTCCAGCCAGTTGCGGTGTTGTTCGGGGCTGTTGTATAAGTGTATTTCATTAGCCCCGGTAACGTGAGTTAATAGTTTTGGATCACTGGCGGTAAAGTAAGCATTGGCACCTATGTTTGATTTTGGGTCGGACGATGTAACCTGGTCGGGTGTACGGGCGCAGAAAACCCAGCCTTTTGTGCCTTCAAATTTTATCCCGTTTTGATAGGTATCATTAATAACCATTTCAACGCCGTTGGCGTATTTCATGTGCACCTCAAATGTCCCGTGTACGTTCCATAAGCCTTTGGTGGGAAATTCCACATGCACACATTCCGCCGATATTGGCCCGGTATGTTCTGTATTCATTCCCCAGTGTGCAATGTCAATATGATGAACGCCCCAGCCGGTTATCATACCCGCGCCAAATTGTTCCATGCGTAGCCAACCGGGCCGGGTAGTGGCGGGATGCATTTGATCAGCCACCCTATCAAATGTATAATATACATAGGGTGTTGAACCTAACCAGGCATCATAATTAAAACGATCGGGCACGGGCATTTCGGTGGCAACACCACCGGCAGGATCGCCGGGCAAACCAATACGCACTGTTTTTAGTTGACCAATATGCCCGTTGCGAACCAGCTCACATGCTTTTTTAAACTGAGGCCATGGATCCATAGAGCGCTGTTGGCTACCCAACTGGAACACCACACCGGTTTTGCTAATAAGGTTGCTCATGGTGCGTCCCTCTTCGATAGTTAACGAAGTTGGTTTTTGACAATAGATATGCTTACCAGCTTGTGCTGCCTCAATAGCTACCTGCGCATGCCAATGATCGGGCGTGCTTATTTGTACGGCATCAATATCTTTATTGGCTAACAGGTCGCGGTAACTATCATAGAGCTTAACATCAACAAAATTGGATTTTCCGGTTGCTTTTTCATAAGTATCCAACACGAATTTTTTACCCATATCCTGTCGCAGGCCATCAAAATCGGCAATAGCAATAACACGGGCTGCGTCGGTGTAACGAAGCGTTGTTTTCAAATCGTGCACGGTAGCAATGCGGCCGCACCCAATTTGCCCTACATTGATCATGTTGCTCGGCGCATTTTTGCCAAATACCGATGAAGGTACAATAGTTGGAAAACCTGCGGCTATTGTAGTTACAGCGGCTCCTTTAGCGGCCGTTTTTACGAAATCCCTTCGGCTATAATTGTTGTTGGTTGATGTGTTCATACGCAGTGGTTTATGTTTAAATGTAGAAATAAAAAATAAAATTTGCAATCGATTGCAAAAAAGCTGAAATTTATTTTACTTTTAAAAATCAGCAATAAATATTTAAGATAGGTTTAATAGGTTTACTTTGTGTTTTAGGCCCGTATCAGTAATGATGCGGGCCTTTTTTATTCCTATCTTAGGCAACGTGAAAGCCACATTCCCTGTATGAAGTAGGTGAATGGCTCAGTCCTCAATGGAGATAAAAAATAATATAGGTTATATAAAGCGCGATTTTATACGGGTGTTTTCCCTGATATGGAAAGCCGATAAAAAAGCTGCATTTATAAATATTATTTTACAATTAATGCAAGCTTTATTACCTGTTATTGCTTTATATCTCATTAAACTGCTTATTGATTCATTATTAAAACCCGGTCAGCAATTTATTGGTATCATAGAATTGGTGGCAGCCTTTGGCCTGGTGCAATTTTTATTGGCAATGGCTACCCAGTACGCGGCCTACATTAATACCATGCATGAAGAAACGTTGACCGATCATCTGTCGGCTGAGGTATTAAATAAAGCCATCGAGGTAGACTATGCCTATTATGAGAATCCGGCATATCATGATACCCTGCATTTGGCCCAATTACAATCATTATACAAAGCACCTGCACTGTTAGCTAATTTTAATTCGTTATTGGTTAATAGCCTGTCGCTATTGTTTTTGGTGGGGATATTTGCCACGCTTAATCCCTTGTTTGCCTTATTATTTATCGGGCTTTCGTTACCGCTGGCGCTTATTAAATGGTACTCGGGCTTTGCATTGTTGCGGCTGGAGCGACAGTTTGCACCTATGGAACGCGAGGCCGGTTACCTGCATCATTCATTAACTAATGTAACCTATGCTAAAGAGGTACGTGTATTTGGCTTCGGCAATGCTTTCATTAAAAAGTTCAATTATATCCGCAGGCATATTCATGATGCCAAACAAAAACTGAATGTAAAATTTACGTTTTACAGCCTGATTGCCGAAGCCGTAGAAATTATTGTCATGGCTATTATTTTCGGATTACTTGCAAAACACGCTTGGGAAAAAACCATCACCATTGGGGTGTTTGTTATTTACCTGCAGGGCTTTCAGCGGCTGCAAAGCAATTCCAAAAATTTCCTTGCAGCAGTAGTGCAGCTTTTTCAGCAACGTATGTTTTTGCAGGATCTGTTCACGTTTTTTGACATCGCCACAAATAAAAACGATGCAGGCCATTTGGCATTTCCGCAGGTCAACCATAGCCTCTCTGTGCACAACCTTTCGTTTACTTATCCCCAAACTACCAAACAGGTATTGCATAATGTTTCCATTGAATGTTCGCCCGGTAAGATTATCGCCATTGTGGGCGAAAACGGTTCAGGTAAATCAACGCTTGTAAAATTGCTGGCGCGATTATACGATGCTGAGCCGGGAAGCATAAAAATTGACGATATTGATATTAATGATATAGCTATCGATGACTTCCGTACGCAATCAACCTTCCTGTTCCAGGATTTTGAAAAGTACTTTTTAAGTGTAGAAGAAAACATCACGCTTGGTAATGATAATGGAAACGCTAAGGCAGTAAAAAATGCCGCGATACTATCAGGTGCCGATGATTTTATCTCTAAATTATCACAAGGCTATAAAACCCGCATGGGCCGCCTGTTTGAAGGAAGCGAACAAATAAGCGGCGGTCAATGGCAAAAACTGGCGCTTGCCCGTATTTTTTATAAGGAAAGTAAATTATTGGTATTAGACGAACCCACCAGCGCCCTTGATGCCACTGCCGAACTGGAGTTGTTTAAAAACGTAAAAGATAACTCGGCAGATAAGATGGTCATTTTGATAACCCACCGTTTATACAACCTCAAAATTGCCGACCACGTGTATGTAATGCAGCATGGCCGTATTGCCGAAGATGGCGATTTTGATACTTTGATAAACAAAGGCGGCATTTTCAGCCAGATGTATAATGCGCAAAAATTGTAGGCACCTTTTTTAATTCTTTATTAATTATTTGGAATTGCCATTTACTATTTCTAAATTAACTAAATATTTAGTTTATGAAAAGTGTATTATTCCTGGTTCTGTTATCTGGCTCTGTTGCAATGCACAGTACAGCCCAGCAACTTTCGAAATTATTGAAGGAAAAAGATCCGGCAGATTCATTGTTATATAAGGAATATGCAAAATACGATTCATTCACAAAAGAAATTACACTATCAAAAAGGGAGGCTTTATACGCTGAGTACCTGAAAAATTATCCTACAGGGCCCGATGTTGATAATATGCGAATTGATCTAATCACTGATTATTTGCAAGCAAAAAGATTTACGGATTATGAGTGTATAGCCCCCTTGATAAAAGATACTATTGCATTAGCTTATGCTTTAGATAAGATATCTATGACTATGGCAAAAAAAGACGAAAATCTGAATGAAGCCTCAAAATTATCCAAACTATCCTTTGATATTATAAACGCTACTTTAAAAGATTCGGCGACTTGTGCTTTAATGGGCGGTAAAGAATATGCCGATAGTTATTACAGGCCAAAATTGGATGCCTACGGCAATACGCATGCGTATATTTTGGCTAAACAGGGAAAATTTACAGAGGCTTATGCCTATGAACAACAAATTTATAAAGACACAGAGGGTGATGATGCAGGCATTAACGAAACCTATGCTACCATATTAGCAGGGATTGGCAAAAACAAAGATGCTATGCTGACAATTGAAAAGGCCATGAAGAAAGGCAAAAGCACGCCATCGATGGTAACCACGCTAAAAACAGCCTACATAAAACTTAATAGATCGGAGAAAGGTTTTGATGCTTATTATAAACCTTTAAGTTCATCATATTACAGGAAAAAAAAGGCCGATTATTTGGAGCAAATGATAAATACACCGGCTGTAAAATTTGCTTTGAAAGATTTTAATGGCAATATCGTTTCTTTAACCGGTTTAAAAGGCAAAGTTGTTGTTTTAGATTTTTGGGCTACCTGGTGCGGTCCATGTATAGCGTCTTTCCCGGCAATGAAAAAGGCTGTAACTAAGTACAAAAACAACGCCGGTGTAAAGTTCTTATTTATTGATGTTGGAAATATTACACCTGAATACCTGGCCGAATCAAAGAAATTTATTGCCGATCATAAATACCCGTTTCAAGTTTTGGAGGATGAAAGTTCAAATCTAAAAAAAGGTTTTGGAACCATTATTTGTGCTAACTATGGTATTGATGATATTCCTGCAAAATTGGTTTTAGACAGAAATGGCCACATACGTTTTAAAGAAACTGGTTTTGATGGCGATGATGAAAAATTGATTCATGATATTGCTGTAATGATAGAATTAGCCGGGCATGCTAATTGAACTGCATCGGTAATTTCATATCTTAACTAAATGATAATATTTATTTGTTATTAGTAATAAAACCGCTACATTGATTAAAAATTTAGTTATGAAAAAAATAGCCTTATTGCTTTTATTGCCCGGTTTGGTTGCAATAAAAACCGCGTCGGCACAGACTGCCGAGCATTTAAAGCTTTCGAGTAAGTACCCGGCAGCCGGAGAGAAAATAACCTTTACTTATGACCCGGCCGGTACCGCGTTAGAAGGGAAAGCAAACCCGGAAGGTATTGTTTACTTTTTAGACAATAAAGACAATCCGGCTATTGATATTGATCTAAAAGCCGATGGCAAAATGTATACAGGCTCATTTACCGTACCTGCAAATGCAAAATTTTTCTTTGTAAAATTAGCTAAAGATACCAGTATAGATAATAATAGCCAGGCAGGTTATACTTATTTTGTTTATAAAAACCAGGCCCCGGTTGAGGGCGCGTATGCGCAAAAAGCCTACATGCTTTATAGCGGACTTGGCGCAGCTTATGGCAAAATTAAAAGCGATGTTCCGCAAGCCACTTCTTTATATAAAAAAGAATTGGAAACTTATCCTGTCAGCAAAAAAGATTACCAAACTAATTATGCTTCTTTATTAATGCGTTCAAAAGAACCGGCAGACAAAGCCTTGTTGGACGTACAGGTAAAAGAAATGGCACAAAGCGGCGATGATAAGAACATGTCATTGGCTGCATCAATATTACGCAATCAAAAGAAAACCGCCTCGGCTGATTCGTTAACGGCTGTAATTAAGGCAAAATTTCCGGCAGGAATAGCTGCTGCAAATGAGGCTTATACTGCTTTTGCTAAAGAAACAGACCTGGCAAAAAAAGAAACGTTATATAACGATTTCAAAACAAAGTTTCCTGAAAGCGTTTTGCAGGAAAGTGCCAAAATAACAATGGCATCGGCTTATTTAGCAGGTAAAAAATACGACGATTATGAGCGTTTGGCTTCACAGATAAAAGCTAAAGCAAGTGTGGCTTCTATTTTAAATAACGTTGCATGGGAGTCGGCACAAAAGGATGAAAACATTGATATGGATGCCAAGCTATCTGAGCAATCGCTTGCCATTACAAAAGAATTGGCTAAAAACCCAACTGCAAGCCCGTATCGCTCGCCAAAACAGGTGGCAACAGGCTACAAATCTACTTTAAATATGTATGGTGATACCTATGCCTATATTTTAGTTAAGCAAGGTAAGTTTAAGGAGGCGTACGCTTATGAGGCCCCGGCTTATAAAGAGTCAAAGGGCCAGGATGCCGCCATGAACGAGACTTACGCTAATATTCTAAACGGAATGGGCAAAAGCCAGGAAGCCATGAAGGTGATGGAAGATGCCATACAAAACGGAAAAAGCACCGGTCCAATGATAGCTACATTGAAAGATGCTTATATAAAAGTTAAAAAATCGGACAAAGGTTTTGAGGATTATTACTCACCACTAAGGGCTTTCTACATAGAGAAACTGAAAAAAGACCTGCTTAAAGAAATGGTTAATAAACCGGCACCGGCTTTTGCATTGAAAGACTTTGATGGTAAAACCGTTTCATTGGCTGATTTAAAAGGAAAAGTGGTTATAGTTGATTTTTGGGCCACCTGGTGCGGCCCATGCAAGGCTTCGTTCCCCGGCATGCAATTGGCAGTAACTAAATACAAAGATAACCCGAACGTGAAATTTCTGTTTATTGATACATGGGAAACTATTGACAATTACCAGGCCGAGGCTAAGAAGTTTATTGCCGACAATAAATATACATTCAATGTATTGGAAGATGAAAAAACTGCCGAAGGTAAACACGGAAAAATTGTTGCAGATTACGGTGTAGAGGGCATACCTACCAAATTTATTTTAGATGGTAATGGTAATATCCGTTTTACAAAAATTGGATGGAGCGGCAGTACCGAAGGATTGGTTGACGAAGTTTCTACCATGATTGAACTTACTGCACATCCGGCTACTTCAGCAGGCGGCCAAAAAGTAAGCGGCGATTAAATATTTATAATAGCAAAAATTTGCAGTTGCTTTATGCTCCGCGTTTTCTAAGCATTCTTTTAACAAAAGAATGCTTAGAAAACGCGGAGTTTTTAGTTTTAATTGTTGTATGGTCAATCACATTGATCACACCAATTAAATAAATTATAAATCCTAATTTTATAAGTAACTCTTAATCCTTCTGCAGCGCCAAAATAACTATGACAAAAATATTAAAACACATTTTATATGTCATAGCAGTGCCGATAACTATTGGTAGCCTAAGCGCCTGCAAAACCCCATATACCCCCGCACCTATTACCGCTACAAGTAATTATTTAGTGGTAGAGGGTTTGATCAATATTAATGATTCTACCTTTATTAACCTAAGCCGTACGGTAAACTTATCCAGCAAAACGGCTACAAAAGCCGAATTAAAAGCAACCGTAACCATTGAAAGCAACCAGGGCGCCAGTTATGCTTTAAAAGAGCTCGGCAAGGGCGTGTATGCCGCGGCGTCTTTTAATTTAAGTGCAGCCAATCAATATCGGTTACGTATAAAAACAGCCACCGGCAATACCTATACGTCAGACTTTGCACCAACAATGGTTAGCCCGCCCATTGACAGCATTACCTGGAAGCCAACCCCTACCACGCTTCAAATTTGCGCCAATACACACGACCCAAACAACGCTACCCGCTATTACCGCTGGGATTATACCGAAGGATGGGAGTTTCATTCTAATTATGATTCCTTCTGGGTATCAACCGGATTGACTGTTAGGGCGCGTGTGCTGCCTGCCGAGCAGGTATGGGATTGCTTTGGAAGCGACACCTCTCATGTAATAAATTTAGGCACATCCAGCCAGTTAAGCCAGGATGTGATCAGTCAGCAGGTTATTAATACCATCCCCGCCAGCCAGGAGAAGATAGGCATTAAATACAGCATATTTGTTAAACAGTATGCCTTAACCAAGGACGCCTATGCTTACTGGACATTGCTTAAAAAAAATACCGAACAGTTAGGCAGCGTATTTGATGCCCAGCCATCGGCTTCCATAGGTAATATCCATAATATTAATAATGCTGCCGAAGTGGTTATTGGCTATATCAGCGCGGGCACTATCACTACCAACAGAATATTCATAGCAAAAAGCCAGCTACCTAACTGGGCGACAATACCTTTTTACACCAATTGTGAACTGACAAATCTGATAGCCAGATTCCCCGCCCCACCGGGACAAAAAGACCATGCTTGGCAGGATCAGTTTTTTAACTGGTTAGCGCCGGAATTCGGAGGGCCTACTGCTCTACTAATACCTATTGATGGATTTGGGCAAAACTCTGTTGTTCCAGACGGATGGGACGGCTCTATGCCCGTTTGTGTTGATTGTACCCTGCGCGGAAAAAGCACACCACCGGCTTATTGGAAATAGCTTGGTAAGTGGTGAATAGTTAAAAGTGAGTATATTGCATTAGTTTATGCCATAATGAAAAAAAGGTTTAAATACATTTTGTATATTTTGATTGCGATAAGTGGAAGCGCGTGTAAAACTCCCTACACTCCCACACCTATTACCGCTACCAGTAATTATTTGGTAGTTGAGGGGTTGATAAACATTAACGACTCCACCTTTATTAATTTAAGCCGAACCGTGGGGGTAATGAGCACGTCAACCACTAAACCCGAGCTAAAAGCTACTATAACTATTGAAAGTAACCAGGGCGGCACAAACTATCCTTTAAAGGAGGTTGGCAATGGCGTTTATTCGGCCCCATCATATAATTTAAGCACAGCTAACCAATACCGTTTGCGCATAAAAACAGCTAATAATAATACTTACTTGTCTGATTTTGTGGAAGCAAAGGTAACGCCACCTATTGACAGTATCATCAGGGATATGCAACCCGACGGGCTGCATGTCAGTGTAAATGTACATAACTCACAAAATACAACCCGATACTACCGCTGGGACTTTACTGAAACCTGGCAGTTTGCCTCTTATTTTCAATCATTTGCTACTGCCGAAGGCGCGGCAGTATCGCCGGCTACAATGTCGCCTCTATATCCTGGACGCGCTTTAACAGTTTTGCCGCGTACTAATGATATATATCATTGCTGGGGAAATAATCCTTCGCACCTCATTACTCTCAATACAACAGCAGGCTTGAGCCAGGATATTATACAGGGCCAGCCTATAACCTTTGTAGCATCCTCATCCGAAAAGCTGTCGATAAGGTATAGCATCATTATTAGGCAATACGCTTTAACACCCGATGCCTATGCCTATTGGACATTGTTGAAAAAGAATACCGAACAATTAGGTAGTGTGTTTGATTCACAACCATCAGCATCCATTGGTAATATTCATAATATTAATAAGCCCGCCGAAGTTGTTATAGGTTTTATAAGCACCAGCACTATCAGTCAAACCAGGATATATATGAATTATACTGATCTGCCCAAAAGCTATGTAGCAGATTATTTAAATAATACACCCTATAATAAGTATACCTGTGTTTTGGATGGCCACGCCGTATATGCTCCCATGACAGAGGGTTATGGTGAATATGATTTTTATATTTATGGGTACCCGCATGCTTTAGAAATACCAATAAAAATAATCTCACCGTTTAACCCGCTTACGTTAGCCGGTGCAGCTACCGGCGCCATACCTGTTTGTGTGGACTGTACATTAAGGGGAACAAATGTAAAACCTGCCTTTTGGCAATAGGTTGGTGAGTGGTTGTAGTGAATAGTAAGCGGTGAATAATAAATATATGTATATTGCATTAATGGAAAAAGGGCTTAAATATATTTTATACATTACAGCGATCCTGTTAACTATCGGGGGCTTAAGTACCTGTAAAAAACCCTATAACCCACCGGCAATAACAGCCAATTATAATTACCTTGTAGTAGAGGGGTTAATAAACATTAATGATTCTACTTTCATTAATTTAAGCCGTACGGTAAGTATCGCCAGCGTTTCGACAACAAAGCCTGAGCTGAAAGCTATCATAACTATTGAAAGTAACCAGGGCGCAAGCTATGCTTTAAAGGAAGTGGGCAAAGGCCTTTATGTTGCGCCATCTTATAATTTAAGCGCAGCCAATCAATACCGTTTACGCATAAAAACCACTACCGGCAGTACTTATACATCTGACTTTGTAGAAACCAAGATAACACCCCCCATTGACAGCATTATCAGGGAAATGAAGCCCGACGGCCTGCATATCAATATAAATACCCACGATCCCAAAAACACCACTCGCTATTATCGCTGGGATTATTCGGAAGCCTGGCAGTTTACCTCGTTTTTTGAGTCACATGCTACTGCCGAGAACGCTGCAACATCACCACTATTTGCAGGATATGGAATAGCCGTAGTGCCGCGCAAGGATGATATTTACCATTGCTGGGGCGGTGACACGTCTGCTACCATTTTGATAAACTCGACAGCCGGGCTTAGCCAGGATGTTCTTTCCGATCAGCCTATAACCTTTGTGGCATCCGGAGCCGAAAAACTATCCGTAAGATATAGTATCAATATAAGGCAATATGCCTTAACCCAGGATGCCTATAATTTCTGGACATTGCTGAAAAAGAATACCGAGCAGTTAGGCAGCATATTTGATTCGCAGCCTTCTGCATCAGTTGGCAATTTTCATAATATTAATAACCCAAATGAGCCGGTTATTGGTTTTATGAGCGTATGCAGCGTTAGCCAAACCCGTATATATATTGATCATACAGCGCTGCCATATAGCTATATCAATGATTATATAAATAATAGATCTTATAATAAATACACCTGTGTTTTAGATACCCTGGCGGTTTATAACATGCTTTTAACGAGTTATGACGAATTGTCTAATTTCATCGTGTCCTATCCTCATTCGCCTCAAACACCCGTAGAGATAATTAAACCGTTTAATCCGCTTACTTTAGCAGGATCAGCCAGCGGCGCTCTCACCCCTTGCGTTGATTGTACATTAAGGGGGAAAAATGTAAAACCTGCCTTTTGGCAATAGGTTGGTGAGTTGTGAGTTGGGAAAAGTGAGTATATTGCAGGAGTTACACAAGAGTAAAAAATGAAAAAAGGGTTTAAATACATTTTGTATATTTTAATTGCAATAGTTGTTGCTGATTGTAAGTCTCCTTATGCTCCTGCACCAATAACCACTGTTACAAATTACCTGGTTGTTGAAGGTTTAATAAACGTTACCGATTCCACCTATATAAACTTAAGCCGCACGGTTAACATAAGCAGTGCCACACTTAAGCCCGAATTAAAAGCTACCGTAACAATTGAAAGCAACCAGGGTACAACTTATCCTTTAAAAGAATTGGGCAATGGGGTTTATGCCGCTGCTCCGTTAAATTTAAGTACTGCCAACCAATATCATTTACGTGTAAAAACGTCTAACGGTAGTAGCTATGTTTCTGATTTTGTGCCGGTAAATGTTAGTCCGCCAATTGACAGCATTACCTGGGCAGCAAAAACCAATGGCCTTGAAGTTTATGCCAATACGCACGACCCCAATAATGCTACCCGTTATTACCGCTGGGATTTTACCGAAGAATGGGAGTTTCATACTGCGTACAACTCCAGTGAAGTGTCTGACGGTTTAAAGATTATACCCCGCCTGCCCAGTCAACAAATATATTTTTGTTATACAGGCGATGTTTCCAGTAGTATAGCATTAGGCACCTCCGCCCAGTTGAGCAATGACGTGATCAGCCAGCAGGTTATTAACACCATTCCATCAACTGCAGAAAAGATCAGTCTTGAATACAGCATATTGGTTAAACAATATGCCTTAACCAAAGCCGCTTATGATTATTGGGCACTATTAAAAAAGAATACAGAACAATTAGGCAGCATATTTGATTCACAACCATCGGCCTCTATTGGCAATATACATGGCGTAACTAACCCTGCCGAAGTTGTAATAGGCTATATAAGCGCCGGGACATTTACTACTAACCGTATATTTATAAAAAAGAGCCAGCTACCCAACTGGACAACCATACCATTTTACCCAAATTGCTTTAACGCTGCTGATTCACTAGATTGTTGTGTAGTATTCCCTGCGATGCCACCCACTACCTGTCAATTTGTAAATTATCAATGTGTTGGTTTTCTAAGCAAGCTATCGCAACAAATACCAATTGAACCTATTTCAAGTGGAGGAACGCAAAAAGGTACATTAGCGGCAGCCCCCCAATGTGTTGACTGCACCCTGCGGGGAAAAAACACACCGCCTGCTTATTGGAAATAGGGTGGTGAATTGTGAAAGAGTGAGTGGTGAATTAAGATTGTCTAAATATATTGCATTTGATGATTGTATTACTGTAAGATATTTTTTTAGCTTTATCCATCCAATAAATCCTCACCATTATGAATACCAACCTAAAATCATCATTTCGGCATTTTACGGCCTGTTTAATTATTGTTGTTTTAACAGTTATTTCGTTGCGAAGTAATGCGCAAAATAGTGGCAGATCTTTACTATTTAATAGTAACTGGAAGTTTCATAAAGGAGACGTTACGGGTGCAGAAGCTATAAATTTTGCCGATAAAGATTGGCGGGGAGTGGACCTGCCGCACGATTGGGGAATTGAAGGTCCGTTTAGTGAAGAATGGGCAAGCGGACAGGGCTTTTTACCTGGCGGGATAGGCTGGTACCGCAAAACTTTTACTGCCCCGGCTGATGTCAAAGGCAAAAAAACATATATCTATTTTGAAGGCGTGTATGATAATAGTGAAGTATGGATAAACGGCCATTACCTGGGCAAGCGTCCTAATGGTTTTGTATCTTTTCAGTATGATATGACGCCGTATTTAAAAACAGGCAGCAATATTATAGCCGTAAAGGTAGACCACTCGCACTTTGCCGATTCAAGGTGGTACACCGGCTCTGGCATTTACCGCGATGTTTATTTAATAACCAAATCGCCGTTGCATATTGGCTTATGGGGCGTTAATTATACTACTCCGCAAGTATCGGCAGCGCAGGCGCATGTTAAAGTGAATGTAAACGTGGTAAACGAAAGCAAAGCCGCCAGCGTAACCATAAATTGTAAACTGATGGACAAGGCGGGACAGACCGTAGCATCGGCTTCAAAAACTATTAGATCGGCAACTGCCGATAGCAGCTTTACCGACCTGGATATGACGGTTAAGAATCCGCAATTATGGTCGGTAGATAAACCCAATTTGTATAAGGTAATTGTATCGGTAAGTAGTGCAGGCAGACAAACTGATGAATGGCAAGGAAAAACCGGTATCAGAAGTATAAGGTTTGATGCCGATAACGGCTTCTTTTTAAACGGCGTTAACATGAAACTAAAGGGCGTTTGCATTCATGATGATGCAGGTGCGCTGGGTGTTGCCGTACCTAAAGAGGTTTGGTATCGCCGCTTAGTATTATTAAAAGAGGGTGGTACTAATGCCATTCGCATGAGCCATAACCCGCACGCGCCTTATTTTTATGACCTATGCGATCAGCTGGGTTTAATGGTGATGGATGAAGCCTATGACGAATGGGAATCGGGCAAAAATAAATGGGTTAAGGGCCGTAACGTAAGCACGCCAAGCCATGACGGCGGCAATGAGTTCTTCACCAATTGGTATGATAAAGACGTGCGCGATATGGTATTGCGCGACCGCACCCACGCCAGCATAATTATGTGGAGCATTGGTAATGAGATCGATTATCCTAATGACCCTTACACCGACCCTGTACTAAGCACCGGCCGCAACCCGCAAATTTATGGCAGGGGATATGATGCGAAACTACCTGCAGCAGCAAGAATGGGCGAAATATCAAAACTGCTGACAGCTGTTGTAAAAAAATATGATACCACGCGTCCGGTAACATCGGCATTAGCAGGTGTAGTAATGTCAAATCTTACTTCGTTCCCTGATAACATAGATGTTGTTGGTTATAATTACCAGGAGTTCAGGTATCCTGAAGATCATAAAGCCTACCCAAAACGCATCATATACGGTAGCGAAAACAGCATGGCATTAGCTACCTGGAATGCAGTTGATAGCAATGCTTATATATCGGGCCAGTTTTTATGGACAGGTATTGATTATTTAGGCGAGGCAAATCGTTTTCCGTCACGTTCTAGTGGTCCGGGTTTATTGGACCTGGCAGGGATGCCAAAACCTGAATATTATTTCAGGCAGAGTTTATGGTCAAACAAACCTATGGTTTATTTAACCACAGCAATGCCTCCGGCAGCCGCAGCAAATACCAATGGCCCGGCAAGGCCCGCGAGGCAGGGTCGCCCTACATGGAACTATACTGCCGGCAATACCGTGCGTGTAAGTTGTGTTACCAATTGCCCTGATGCGGAACTGTTTTTAAACGGGCAATCGTTAGGTAAAAAACAGTTAGCACAATTCAGCAACCGTATTATGACCTGGGATGTGCCTTATGCACCCGGCGAGTTGATGGTTAAGGGTTATGATAAAAATGGCAAAACGGTAAGCAATAGCTTACGCACTGCAGGCGACGCTTATGCCATTACTGCTACAACTGATTTGGCGCCAATGGATAAGTCTTCGGGCCTGGCGCAAATAATAGTACAGGTGGTTGATAAAAACGGCATTCCGGTATATAGCGCGACCAATGATATTAAGGTTGAAATAACCGGCAGCGCTAAATTATTAGGGCTAGAAAGCAGCAATTTAAACAGTATTGAAGACTATAAAGCTGATACACGCAAGGCAGTTAATGGCAAAATATTTGCTTATGTAAAATCGGAGAAAAAAACGCCGGTAACTATTACCTTTACATCAACGGGATTAAAACCGGGTAAATTTTCAATACCTTTAAAATAGCATTATGCCTGAAGAATCATTATGTAAACATATAGATGCCGTTAAACATTTAAAACATCCTACCGAGTTGGTGTGTGAAGAATGTATAAAAACCGGCGACGATTGGGTACACCTGCGCACCTGTCAAACCTGCGGGGTAACGCTTTGTTGTGACCAATCGCCCAATACGCACATGACCAAACATTACCATGCCGAAAAGCATCCGGTCATCATATCGGCACAACCCGATGAACGGTGGATATATTGCTACCCGGATGATCTGTTTGCGGATTATTGAGAATATCGAACACTGAATATCGAATGATGAATAATGAAGTTTATTAAATTTGATAAAGTGAACAACTTCGGTGTTCGATATTCAGCATTCATTATTCGATATTAATTCTTCCTTTATGAAACCCAGCTGGCCCATATTAAAATTTGATGAGCTAAAAGATACCCTGCAAACCGTGCAGCTTTGGACGCAGATAGTAGGCAAAATACGGCTCAACAAAATGCCATGGCTCAATCATTCATGGCATGTTACTTTATATGTATCGCCAACAGGTTTAACAACTGGTAGCGTCCCTTATGAAGAAGGCGCCTTTAAAATAGATTTTGATTTTATAGCGCACCGGTTAATTATTGGATGCAGCAACGGGCATACCCAACAACTCAATTTACATCCGCGCAGCGTAGCCTCGTTTTACCATGAGCTTTTTGAAAAACTGGCTTTAATGGACATTGAAGCCACCATTTACGCCAAACCAAACGAGATGGAACCGGCTATTCCTTTTGCGGAAGATGAAATACATTTTACTTATTACAAAGATCAAATGCACCTCTACTGGCAGGCATTGGTAAAAATTGATGCCGTATTTACCCGTTTCAGGGCAAGGTTTAGCGGCAAGTGTAGCCCCGTACATTTGTTTTGGGGAGGTTTTGACCTGGCAGTAACCCGCTTCTCGGGCAGGCGCGCGCCAAAACATCCCGGTGGTGTGCCCAATATACCTTTGGCTGTAATGCAGGAAGCTTACTCGCACGAAGTTAGCAGTTGTGGCTTTTGGGGCGGTAGTCCTGATTTTCCGTTCCCTGTTTTTTATTCCTACTGCTACCCAACGCCCGAAGCATTTGGCCGACAATCCGTAAAACCTGATGCAGCTTTTTACAGTACCGAGATGGGTGAGTTCTTGCTAAAATATGATGATGTGATCAATGCCGATGATCCCGAAAGTTATTTGCTGGAGTTTTTACAGTCAACCTACGAGGCCGCCGCCAACATCGGCAACTGGGACAGGAACAATTTAGAATGTGATTTTACAATTTTTGAAAAGAAACGCTATTAATATTCACAACTTTACGTACTAAGTTTTATTTTTACGGGCAATCATTCATCTATCACCATTTAGCATTCAATAAATCAAAAAATGAAAAAAGTAATTCTTATTACCGGTGCATCCTCGGGTTTAGGTTTAGCTACCGCCAATGCATTGGCCGCCGCGGGCCATACCGTTTACGGTACCACCCGCGACATTAAGCGTATTAAAGACGTATCGTTTAACCCCATTCAAATGGATGTTACTGACGATGCATCTGTAAACGCGGCAGTTGATAAAATTATTAAAGCCGAAGGACGGATAGATGTACTGGTAAATAATGCAGGTAACGGTATTACAGGTCCGTTATATGCCATGCCTGTAGAGTTTGCCAAGAAACAATTTGAGGTTAACTTTTTTGGTGTTGTGCGTGTAAGCAGCGCCATTTTACCGGAGATGATAGAACGTAAACAAGGATTAGTTGTTAACATAGGCTCATTAGCAGGCCTATTTGGCTTGCCTTACCAGGGACTATACAGTGCATCGAAATTTGCTATTGAAGGTTATTCTGAAAGCCTGCGCATGGAGCTGCAAAATACAGGTGTGAAAGTAGCGGTAGTTAATCCCGGCGACTTTAAAACCGACTTTACCGGCAATCGTGAACGCGTGCCGTTCTCAATAAAGAACGAAAAACTTGAAGGTGAGTTTAATGCAGCTGTTGCCGCTATGGAAAAAGACGAAAGCATTGGCGCTCATCCGGACAAGCTGGCTGCGCAGATAGTTAAGATCGTATCAAAATCAAGCCCATCACATAGTTATTTAGTAGGCGCTATCGGTCAAACTATTGTACCTACGTTAAAGGCAATATTACCCGGTTCTGTATTTGTTAAATTAATGAATGATCACTACGGTATCAAGTAGTTAGCTATAATATATTCTTAAAAAACCGGCAGCCCATAAGCTGCCGGTTTTTTTGTGCACAATTATCTTATTTAAAATAATTCTAAATAATGTTTTGAAATCTAATTCCTGTGTTTATTTTTGCGACTAATTAGAATTAATCTAAATAAAAATAATATGAAAACAATTTATAACACATCTATTAAAATCTTCTTCCTGCTTATATTAATTGCCAACATGGCTATTGCCGATGATGATATTACCAATGGCAAAATATCGGGCACCATCACCACATCCGACGGTAAGCCTGCCGGTTATGTTACGGTAATGATAGCCAGTTTAAACCGTGCGACAAGTACTAAGGATGACGGTACCTATATCATCAGCAATATTAAACCCGGTACCTATACGTTAAAGGTTTCGCTGGTTGGTACACAAGCCCAGGAAAAATCGGTTACCGTTCAGCAGGCAAAAACAACGGTTGTTGATTTTACCTTGACTGAAAGCTCATCGCAGTTAAATGAGGTAAACATTAGTGCCAACAAAACATCAAATAAGCCTGTAACTCTTGATAAAGCAGGCATAAAAGCGCTTGATCTTCCGCAAAGCGCGGGTACGGTAAACAACCAGGTTATCCGCGATCAGCAAGTGAACCACATGGGCGATGCTGTTAAAAATGTGAGCGGCGTTTCATTAACCCAAACCCGTGGCGGTGTAGGCGAAACGTTTTCGGCACGTGGTTATAGTATTGGTATTGGCGGCGGCGCAGGCAGTATTTTTAAAGACGGCGTATTAACCAATACAGCCGGTTTTCCAGAGGCCAGTACATTGGAATCGATAGAAGTGTTAAAAGGCAGCGCGGCTATGCAATATGGCAATGTATCGGGCGGTTTAATTATTAATATGGTTACTAAAAAACCTCAATTTGAAAGCGGCGGAGAGGTATCTATGCGCTACGGCAGTTATAATATGTTTAAACCCAGCTTTGATGTTTACGGGCCTATCAGTCCGGATGTAGCTTTCCGTTTAATAGGCGTTTATGAAAACGATGGCAGCTATCGTAACCATGTATATACCGAACGCAAATACGCAAACCCATCTTTCTTATTTAACCTTGATAAAAAAACTACCTTATTAATTGAAGGCGACTTTCTCCGCGAAAGCATTACGCCTGATTTTGGCATAGGATCTTTAAACAACGGCCAGGCTATACCTACTATGGTGCCGCGCTCGCAATACATTAATACTTCATGGGCCTATACCAACTTTACCCAGCTTTCGGGTATGGCTACTTTAAATCACCAGTTTAATGATGATTGGCATTTGAACGCCATTATATCGGGACAAGGTACCCGTACCGATTCGTACCAGGCAAGTTTGCCAAACTCGGTAAGCGCGACAGGTGAGTGGACAAGAGGGCTGGCCCGTGCCAATACAACAGAAAATGATTATACCGGGCAAGTTAACCTGAATGGTAAATTCAATACGGGCTCGGTTTCACATCAGTTGTTAATTGGTACAGATGTGACTAAAGTTTTAAATATAAGCAACGGTTACAGCATAAATGGCCAAAACATAAGCAGCTATGTTTATGATAAGATCAATACCATTGACCTTACCAAATATATACAGCGTAACGATATACCAAACGCGGTAGATACTGCAAAAACAACCGCGCCGGTTTATCGCTTTGGCGCCTATGCGCAAGATTTGGTGAGCATTACCGATAAGTTGAAAGTTTTGGCAGGCATCAGGTGGTCATGGCAGCAAACTTATCAAACAAATATAGATTATTTGGAAAGACAAACAACCGGCTACGGTACTGCTATAACCCGGTACGATCGTGCTTTTACGCCTAAAGCAGCATTGATCTATCAGCCTGTTACCATAAGCTCTATCTATGTAAGTTACACCAATAATTTTATGACGAACACCGGCACCGATGTAAACACCGGGCAGGGCTTAAAACCATCAATCGTTAACCAATACGAGGCTGGGGTTAAAAACGAATTGTTTGATGGTAAGATAACGGCTAATGTTAGTGTTTACCGTATTATCAACAACAATTTGGCTGTTGTAGCGCCATTTAAGGCTGATGGCACCGTTAACAGCGATAACACCGTTAAGCAATTAAATGGTGAAACCACCAGCGACGGCATTGATATTGATATTACCGGTACGCTATCTAAAAACTTTTATTTTATTACGGGCTACTCTTATAATAACTCGCGCTATACCAAAACATCGGGTTTAAAAGGCTCGCCAATATTGGGCGAAAGGTTGGTTATCAGCCCGGTAAGTACAGCAAATGCTACCTTGTTTTATACCTTTGATAATCCCACTTTAAAAGGATTTAAAGTTGGTGCAAGCGCTTTTTACACCGGCTCGCGCCTGGCAGGATATAACAATACCGTAGGTCAAACACAGGCATATAGTCGTTTGGTGCCGGTTGGCGGCTTTACTACACTTGATTTGAGCGCAGGGTATACTTATAAAAAGATCTCG
>Ga0206854_1004_pt1 | contig 81332 bp, 84 predicted proteins | sample Alteio_BWOrgCont_50_FD_152870 | JGI IMG/M metagenome (GOLD analysis project Ga0206854, IMG submission 152870) | Enriched cells from forest soil in Barre Woods Harvard Forest LTER site, Petersham, Massachusetts, United States -... | ecosystem: Environmental > Terrestrial > Soil > Temperate forest >...
TTGCGGATGTCCCTGGTAAAATACTTTGGCCCCAAAGTCCACATCATTTTTTTACTATCCTTGCTCCAATGCAAATAAGTACCTGCATCCTTGGTCAGCCTGTTTAGCGGAATAGATTTATTTGTTGCTGAAAGGTCCTGTGCGTTGCCCGTACCCACCATCGGCGTTATATAGCAATTAAAGAGTTCCGTAAACGCCATCCATTTACCATCAGGGCTTGGGTTAAATTGCGTGGCGTAGGTTGAGGTATACAATGTTTTTTTGATTAGCACCACTAACATCCATCACTTTAAAGGCTTTTTTGTCACCTTCGTAACTTTGATAATATATTTTAGAGTCGTCTGTCGAAAATTGTGGATTGATACCATTATTGATAACCATTTTTGGTGTTCCGCCGGTATCTGCCAATGAGTAAATTCCCGGATTATTGCCAAATGCGAAGCCTAAAGTTTCGTTGCCCTCACCTTTACGATAAATGATCTTATCGCCTTTGTTCGAATATTTGGGCGTGTAATAAAATCCTTTTTCGCGGGTTAGGGGAGTTATTTGATGGGTTGATAGGTCAATCTTATTTACCGATCCTTTTAATTCATCACTCCAACTAACATAAACCAAAGTTTTTCCATCGGGGCTAAATGATGGGTCATATTCAAAATCCGTCAAACTATCAATGCGTGTGGGTATTCCCTTGGGGAGCTCTTTTACGTAGATATATCCGGCCGCATTGAACGCTATCCGTTTGCCATCTGGCGAGGTAGTAACCTGCCTTATCATTTTCGCTTCAAATTCAGGCTGAAAAACCTTTTGTTGAAAATGCACGGCATCAGTAATATTTTGCTGCGATGTAACTTCAAAAGGTATTTGAACAGGGCTTAATGCATTAATATCAAGGTTCCATATTTTACCTTTCGCATAAAAAATAAGGTTCTTACTATCGGGTGTCCAGGCAAAATTGGGGTAGACGCCAAAAATAGCCCATGTTTCTTGCTGATCGTGTGAGAGGTCATCATACACAGGCCATTCTTCACCTGTATTTAAGTTACGCAAATACATAACCGATTTTAACTTAACCCGCTTTACAAAAGCCAGTAAATTGCCATTTGGCGATATTTGCGGACGGCAAGCGCCGCCTGCACCGCCGGTAACGGTTTCAATTTCGCCTGTTTCCCGGTTAAGACGTTTTATAGCATATATCCCTTCATAAGGATTTTTGTTGTATTGAAAATTTGGCCCGGAAGTCACATCTTCACTCCAATAAATGTATTTACCATCCGGTGAAGCCGTCGGTTCCCCGGCATCCTGCTGATCGTTTTTGCGTTTGGTCAATTGTATGCCGTCGCCGCCATTTTTGTGGTACAGCCACATTTCGCCGGCACCAAGCGAGCGCGAACCGGTAAAATGTTTACGCGCTACTAAATATTGTCCGTCGGGTGTCCATGAAGCGTTATTTAATAACCTAAAAGTTTCCTTGGTAATAGAATGCTTGTTAGAACCATCTGCGTTCATCACCCAAATGTTATCGCCGCCTTCTTTGTCGCTGGTATATGAAATGTATTTTCCATCAGGGCTGTAGCGTGGTTGTACCTCCCATGCTTTTCCACCGGCTAACAAAACAGTTTTTCCACCAGTAATTGGCATACTATATATATCGCCTAACAGGTCAAATACGATGTTTTTACCATCGGGACTAACATCAAGGTCCATCCAGGTGCCTTCATCGGTAGTAATGGTAACTTTTTTAGATGGGGCTGCAGGTGGGGCTTCAACGTTCCATTTTTGGGCATTGGCTGGAAATGCAAAAAGCAATACAAATAATAATATATATAGATACTTCATTATAATACGCAGTTATTGTTGCGAAGTTAAAACATATGGCTTATAGCATCTCCATAAATCGCGATTAATTACATAGTTTTGAAAAAGTGCCCTAACGTGCAACGTTTAATAATTATTAGTGTCTTGTACGGATATGAAGAAACTACTACACTTATTCGCGCTAAGCTTTTTGCTGATAAATGCCGCCAGCGCCCAGCAATTATCAGATAATTTTATCACTACTGATATTGCTAACTTTTGGAATGCCTACGATAAAATAAGCGCCACAAAAGATACTTCCGAACAGTATAAATACATAAATACGCTGTTTATTGACAAGGGTACGCCCGGTTTAAAAGGCATAATGAAAGCGAGGGGGTATACTGCCAAATCATACATTGATGCTATAAATAATTATCCCAAATTCTGGAATTCTGTTCGTGCCAATACGCTTAAGGCGAATGATTATGCAAAAGATATAGCTGCTAATGTGCTGAAACTGAAAAAACTATATCCTGAATTACAACCGGCGAATATTTATTTTACCATTGGTGCATTGCGCACAGGCGGCACAACACAAGGTAAAATGATATTGATAGGTAGCGAGATTGCCATGGCCGATAAAAATACCGTGACAACCGAATTTCCCAAAGATCTTGACCATTTAAGGCCTCATTTTGATTCGGAACCACTTAAAATAATGGCATTTACTAACGTGCATGAGTATGTGCATACGCAGCAAAAAACAACGTTAACTAATGGGTTGTTGCCACAATGTGTAATGGAAGGTGTCGCGGAATTTGTTGCTGAAAGGGCTACGGGCAAAGAGTCAACCTTACCGGCTAAAACTTATGGTATAGCTAATTTTGAAAAAGTAAGGAAAAAGTTTACCGAGCAAATGTTTAATCCTGGCAACGGATTTTGGCTATACAGCAATGCAGCAAACGAATTTGGCGTGCGCGATCTGGGTTATTATGTCGGCTATGCTATCTGTGAAAAATATTATGATAAAGCTGCCGATAAAAAATTGGCTATTAAACAAATGATAGAGCTGGATTATAATAATGAAGGTGCGTTAAACAACTTTGTGGATCAATCAGGATATTTTACGGAACCTGTTAAAACGCTAAAAGATAAATTTGAAGCCAGCCGCCCAACGGTTGTTAACATCAAGCCATTTAAAAATGGCGATAATAACGTCAATCCATCTACTAAACAAATAACCATAGAATTTTCTACCATTATGGATAAAAGCCACCGCAATTTCGAATTGGGGCCATTAGGTACGAGCAATTTACTGAGAGTAAAAAGCGTTATCGGTTTTTCTGAAGATGGTAGGTCATTGACCTTTGAAGCCGATTTGCTACCCACACATCAATACCAGCTAGTTATAGGCGATGGATTTAGAAATAGTGATGGCGTGCCGCTTAAACCTTATTTGATCGATTTTAAAACATCGGCTAACTAATCGTCTTTTTCCTATATTGCCATGCTATACAGCTATGACGATACAGGAGATCCTAAAAACATACTGGAACCACGATGCCTTCCGCCCAATGCAGGAAGACATTATTTCGTCTGTTCTATTAGGACACGATACACTGGCCTTACTACCAACAGGTGGCGGTAAATCCATTTGTTTCCAGGTACCTGCTCTGGCTAAAGACGGGATATGTATTGTTGTTTCGCCATTAATAGCTTTAATGAAAGATCAGGTTGAAAACCTGAAAGCCAAAGGTATTGAGGCTATAGCCATAACTTCTGGAATGGGTAAGCGCGAAATTGATGTGGCGTTGGATAACTGCATTTACGGCCCGGTAAAGTTCTTATATCTCTCACCTGAGCGTTTATTATCCGAACTAGTGCGCGAGCGCATTAAATATATGAACGTGAATTTAATTGCGGTTGATGAAGCGCATTGTATATCGCAATGGGGGTATGATTTCAGACCGTCGTACCTTCATATAGCCGATTTGCGTGAGTTACATCCACAAATACCTGTATTGGCACTTACTGCAACAGCAACCGAAGAAGTAAGAATAGATATACAAGAAAAACTCCAGTTTAAAGAGAATATAGTTTTTCAAAAAAGTTTTGAACGTAAAAACATAAGCTATGTAGTACAGCACACTGAAAGCAAGCTGCGCAAGATGCTGGATATAGCTCATGGTGTTAAAGGTAGCGGCATTGTTTATTTACGAAGCCGGAAAGAATGTGCCGACATAGCCAAGTTTTATAATGATAATGGTATAAAAGCTGACTATTACCACGCAGGCTTAAGTTCGGATGAACGTTCAAAGAAGCAGGAAAACTGGAAAACTAATAAAATACAGGTTATAGTAGCCACCAATGCATTTGGGATGGGAATTGATAAGCCCGATGTGCGTTTTGTTATTCATAAAGATTTGCCCGAAAGCCTGGAGGCTTATTACCAGGAAGCAGGCAGGGCAGGGCGCGATGAGCATAAAGCCTATGCTGTATTACTATATAACCATCCCGACAGGTTGAAACAGGAAAAAATGTTCATCAAAAATTTTCCTACTGTTGATGAAATTAAACTGGTGTATCATCAACTGGCTAATTATTATCAACTGGCTTATGGTGCAGGGGAGGGTTTGAGCTTTGATTTAGATATAGGTGATTTTTGCTCGCGTTTTAAACTGGATGCGGTAAAGACCTTGAATGCGCTTAAGTTTTTAGAGCAGGATGAGTATCTATCTTTCAATGAAAGCGTTTTCCTGCCATCGCGATTTAGATTTGAAGTGTTTAATGAGCAACTTTATAGCTTCCAGATACAAAATAAAGGTTGGGATGCGTTCATCAAAACGTTATTGCGTTCATACGGTGGCGCTTTTGAAAATTATGTACGTATAAGGGAGTTTGATATTTCGCGGCGCGCCCATATGAATGTGCAGCAAGTAATTGAAGGGTTAAAACAGTTACAGGAATATAGTATACTAACTTACCTTCCGCAAAATGATAATCCGCAGGTTACTTATTTAAAACCGCGCCAGCACGCTAACAATGTATTTATAAATCGTGTTTTTATAGAGCAACGCAAGGAAACATACCTCAAAAAGATGGAAGCAGTATTTGCCTATGCTACTCATAAAAAATGCCGCAGCCAAATGCTGTTAGCTTATTTTGACGAACCCTATGCTGTTAAATGCGGCGTTTGCGACGTGTGCCTGGAAGAAAAGCGCCAAAAGAATACTGCCGAGATAGGAGATGACATTATCAACGAGATAGCTGAAATACTAAGCACTGCCCCGTCTGATATTAACGAACTAATAACTTCTCTTAAAACTGGTACCGAAAAAGAAAAGATCGATACTATCCGTTTGTTACTCGACGCCGGTAAAATTAAATTCAACGGCGAAAAATACTACCTGTAAAGACACAATATTTGTGTTTCTCACTAAAATACCGCCTTCCGTTACAAAAAATCACATCCCGTTGGTCGATGAAATTTGGGTGTTTGCCTGAAGTTACGCTGAGTACGTCTAATACGGCCAAAACACGAATAACTTTTCCTGTTTTCCAGCGTCATAAGGGTGTATTTGAAAAATTAGAAAACAAAAAATTAACCATAAAAAAACAAGAACATGAAAAAGATACTTACCATCATCGCCCTTACCGTTGCCACTTTAGGAACTGTAAATTTTGCTCACGCAGCAACTACTAACATTGACGAAGTAACCGTTTTAAACAACATCGGTACTTTTAACAAAATTGAAGTTCACGGAAACGTACAACTGGTTGTTGCCAACGGCGCTAAGAACTCGGTAGAAATGAACAATAACTACTATGCAGAAAATGCCATGGTACAAACAGAAGAAGGAACGCTAAAAATTGCTTCATACACTACTAAAACATTAATTGTTTATGTAACTGTAAATGATGTACGTGCAATAACTGCTTATGACAATGCATCTGTAAAAACAGATGGCAGGTTTTCAGCTCTTAGCCTGGATGTTACTTTAAACAACTATGCTTCTGCTAATTTGAACTTAGACAGCTATGTTGCAAACATCACTGCTAATGATAATGCAAAAGCAGACCTTACCGGTAACGTAACAGATTACAGCTTAAACTATGCACAAGCAACAACAATCAACCGTTCAGCATTATTAGCAGACAACACATCAGAGAAATTGGTTGTCCCTACTTATATAAGCGTAAAACACACAGAAGTTTCAGCTGACGAAATAGCTGACTAATTACAAAGCGATAAAGAAGTAAGTATCTTATCCATATAATTAATACCCCTAATCAACATATATATAATACCCCAAGACCTTTCATAAGTTAGTTAATAGTTAGTTTAAAGTTAGAAGCCATCAGCTGCAAGAGTTGATGGCTTTTTTGCGTTTTTCTCAAAACCATCATTACGAGAAGTAAAATGACGTGGTAATGTCTACATAGATATCACGATTACAAAGTTGCCTCCTGGGGGTGTAGGGTTTGACACACTAACATTTGCAATGAGGCGTGAATAAAGCAAAAAGATTACTCAAGTGGGTGGAGATATTCCCGATTTATCCATTTTCCCTAAAAAATGCCATCCCAGTTCGTCGGAACAAATACGCTGTTCACCGGGAAAAAGCGGGTGCTTGTCTAATACTCCAATAACGCATGTAACCTTTGTAATTTATTGTCGTCTTATGGGTGTAATTAAAAAATATAAAAATACAAATAATTGATAATCAAAATAATAATACAATGAAAAAGATAATTTTAACCTTAACCACAATTGTAGCTTTAATGTTTACATCAGCAACATTTGCTAATGCAGCTACAAATAACAACGAAGTAACCGTTTTAAATAACATTGGTAATATCAACAAAATTGAAGTACGCGGTAACGTAGAAGTGATCGTATCAAATGGTGATAAAGACCAGGTAACTGTAAACAACAACTACTATGCAGAAAGTGCATTAGTACAAGACGAAAATGGTACTTTACGTATATCATCATATACCAAAGACAAATTGGTAGTAGCTGTATCAGCCAAAGACTTACGTTCAATTACAGTGTATGACAATTCAGTTGTAAAATCCTTCGGTCGTTTTTCAGCAATAGAGGTTGAAGTAAACCTTTTTAACAATGCAATTGCCGATATGCTTTTAGATAGCTATAATGCTAACATTACTGTAAATGATAAAGCAAAAGCCGAAATTGCGGGTAATGTAACAAATTATAGTGTTGCTTATAATACTACTGCTTCAGTAAACCGTGCAGAACTGATAGCTGAAAACGTATCAGAAAAACAACTTCCATCAAAACAAGTTATTCCGGTTGCTGTGCAAAAAGCTGATGACCTGGTAATTGTTGAATAATAAAATACACTCAATATAAATTAAAGAGCTATTTGCCTGTTGGCAGATAGCTCTTTTTTTATGTAACTTTATTTGCAGTTGGTACGTCAAAGAAAAAACAATCACTAAATCCCTAACATTCAATAAAATTGATTTTACTATGAAAAAAATAACTTTAACCTTATTAGTGATCCTTTCGGGGATCTCATTGCTATTCTTATCGTCGTGCAGGCTAAACTGCGTGCATGGTTCGGGCAATAAATCTTCTGAAACAAGAAAAATGAGCGACTTTACAAAGATCGATATATCGGGCGCTTACAAAGTAACCTTAAAACAAGATAGCTCATTCTCGTTAACCGTTAATGCCGACGACAACCTGTTGAAATACATTAAAACGGAAGTCACTGATGGTAAGTTAAAAATCTATAATAAAAAAAGTATATGTAATAGCGGCACTATGACCGTAACTTTGGGTGTTCGCGATTTGAAAAGCATAGAAGCATCAGGCGCGGTAGAGGTAATGTCTGACGGTAAAATTGTTGTTCAGGACCTTAAATTTGATCTTTCGGGCGCTACAAAAATCAATATGGACCTTAACGCGGCTAATGTAACTACCGAAGGGAGTGGAGCAACACGAATTACTTTAACCGGCCAGGCAAGTAAACATAGTGTTGACCTAAGCGGCGCAGGTAAAATAAACGCGCTTGATTTTGTTGTTGGTGATTATAATATTGAAACATCAGGTGCGACCAAATGCGAGATAAATGTGTTGAACTCTTTAAATATACATACCAGTGGTGCATCGTCTATCCGTTACCGCGGTAATCCTAAAACTATTAATAACGATAAATCTGGCGCATCGTCAGTTAATAAGATCGACTAAAAAGATATTTAGCAAACACAACAAAGCCGCATTGGAATCCCAGCGCGGCTTTGTTGTGTTTTAATGTTATTAATAATTAATGACCTGTTCTTCCAAATGTGCAGGTTTTTCACGCCATTCATATTTTTGATTGCGTAATTGCGGTTCAAAGCCAGCTTCTATAATAGAATTTTGTATGCCTTGTGCAGTAAAACGATGAGGCGCGCCTGCGGCAGATACCACATTTTCCTCTATCATTATCGACCCAAAATCATTTGCACCGGCATGTAAACACAATTGTGCAACCTGTTTACCCACAGTAAGCCACGATGCCTGTATATTCTTAATATTAGGCAGCATAATGCGGCTTAATGCTATCATACGTATATATTCATCGCCGGTAACATTATTAGTGATACCGCGCACTTTACGCAGTAAAGTACCGTCATCCTGGAATGGCCACGGTATAAAGGCCATAAAGCCATAATGCCCTTCCGGTTTTTCTGATTGCACTTCACGTATCCAAACCAAATGCTCAAAACGTTCTTCAATGGTTTCCACATGTCCAAACATCATAGTTGCCGAACTTGGCAAATTAAGTTGATGGGCAGCGCGCATCACATCCAGCCATTCTTTACCGCCACATTTGCCTTTTGATATTAAACGCCGCACGCGGTCGTTCAATATTTCAGCACCTGCGCCTGGCAATGAATCGAGCCCTGCGGCTTTCATTTCTCGTAACACATCAATATGGCTCATGCCCTCCAGTTTGGCAACGTGCGCTATCTCTGGTGGGCCTAATGAATGTAATTTAAGTTTTGGGTATAATTCTTTTAATTCTCTAAAAAGATCAGTATAAAATTTAAGGCCCAGGTCCGGGTGGTGGCCGCCTTGCAATAAAAGTTGGTCGCCGCCAAAGCGAAAGGTTTCCTCTATTTTTTTCTTGTAAGTTTCAATATCTGTTATATAGCTATCCTCGTGCCCCGGGCGACGGAAAAAATTACAGAACTTACAATTAGCTATACAAACGTTGGTTGTGTTTACGTTGCGGTCAATTTGCCAGGTAACTTTGCCGTGCGGCACCTGCTTTTTGCGCAATTCGTTAGCCACATACATTAAATCGGGCGTAGAGGCGTGTTCATACAAAAACATACCTTCCTCAATACTCAGAAATTCAAATTTAGATGCCCGCTGCAACAGATCGGCTGTATTCATATAGCAAATATACAGGGATTATATATGAATTCCTGACTTTTTTGATTTATGGGATTAATATGATTTTTATAACTTTATACAATCGCTAAAGACAATAATATTTAATAATGATACGACTATTTACATTGATCTATCGGGCTATAATGGGCATTCGTAGTGCGAGTATTTCTACATCTCCCCGTAATGAGTACTTTCGTGGTATACAAGGGTATTCAAAAGCATATTTTGACGAAGAGTATCAATTTCAATATTATAAAAGGGCTATGGAGAATATGCCGCGCGACATAGCATATTACCAGTCACATTTAAATGGTAAAACATTACGCAAAAAAACAGAAAGAAATTATTTCGAGATATATGAAACACACATTTTGAGCGATGTAGAGTTGGCCTTAAATGTAAGAATGGTTTATGCTGATTTTGAAATGACTGGAATTTACAGTAAAAAGAATTCTGTCGTTACAAAAAATGAGTTCTTTATTCTACTTATTAATAAAGAACTTGATCAATTAGAAATGAGAACGTCTATTTACAACAATATAACTGAAAAAAATATTAAAAGCGATTTTAGCGAATACGCTATAAAGTATGTAATAAAACAGAAAAAATTAGAAGATAGCGGAGAATTGGAGCCAGCCTAATATCATTCCACCACTTTCCCTTTGTCCAAACGCAAAACCCTGTCCACACTATCGGGTATTTCATGCTGATAATGGGTAACGTATATCAGCGTAACATTACTTAAACTGCAAATAGTATCTACCAAGTTTTTAAAATGTTGCTGCTGATGGCTATCCATTCCCTGACAGGGTTCGTCAAAAATTAACAAGTCCGGATTTTTTACCAAAGCACGTGCAAGCAAGCATAACCTTTGTGCACTGGCTGGAATATTCTTTAATAGAACGCACGCGTATTGGTCAATTTCCAACGCTTTCATCCAGCGTAAGGCGATTGCCGCCTTATCTTTGCTACTTGGCCTGAACAGGCCAAGCGTATCATAATAGCCCGATTCAATAACTTGCAAACAACTATTATCCGTAGGGAAATATTGGTGCAGTTCGGGCGATACGAAACCAATTTTCTTTTTTATATCCCAGATGCTTTCACCTGTACCGCGTTTTTTATCGAACAAAATAATATCATTAGCATAAGCCTGTGGATTATCGCCGTTGATTAAACTTAGTAGGGTCGATTTTCCAGCCCCATTTGGACCCAGTAATGCCCAACGCTCGCCCGGCTGTACGTGCCAATTTATTTTATCAAGAATTACGTTAGTGCCATATTGAATATGTACATTATTCATGCGTACAATCTCTTTGTACCTGGTTGGATTACCGTGAATATTCAATAACGCGCTTAACTCATCTTTATCAATTTTATCATCAGACTCGTAATTAAACCGTTCAAGGCTGTATTCGCTTTTAGATAAAGTATGTGTGATTTTTCCCTTATTCAAAATCGCAATATGGGTTATCGCATCAGGTATTTCATAAGGTGATGTTGCCATTATAACTGTAATGCCCGATGTTGTGATGTTGTTTAATATGGTATTAAACTCGACACGGGTTTGTACATCAAGCCCGGTTAACGGGTTGTCTAATAAAAGCAATACGGGGTTTTTTAACAATGCTGCAGCAAGCATTAGTCGTTTTGTTTCGCCGTTTGATAATTTGATGAGCTGTTTTTGTTGCAGATGACCCAGTTTTAAGGTTGTAATTACTTTATTGTAGTTCCAATAACTCGATTCTATTTGTGCGACTGCTATTTGTTGTAAATACTGTTCAACGGTTAAAGCATCTTCCGAATCGGATGAGTTATAACGCTGCTGGTAATAAAAATTTGCTGTGTTAGATAAATTACGGAAATGATGTTTGGACTCAACCAGTGCTATCAACTTATGATAGGTTAACATTTCTTTTTTATCCGGATGCGCTAATAAATATTCATCAAAAAAATGATGAACGATACTGCCGTTAGTTACGTTAAAGTTTCCCGCCAAAGTTTGCAACAACGCGCTTTTACCCGACCCGCTTTCGCCAATTAATGCCCAATGCTCGCCTTTATTAATTGTAAAGTTTAGGTCAGTAAACAAGGTATTGTTTAAGTATCTAACTGTTACCTTTTGTATAGAAAGAAGGGGAGATGTCATCATTAATACTTGCGGATAAAAATACAGCAATTAGGCAAACTGTATGCATTGCCATACAAAAATATGACAGGTTTAGCTGCTATTTACAATGTTTTTCAACAGGCGCAATTTTTGCGATTGGTTAAATACAAACCAATCAATCTAAAACCATGAAAAAATTAAACGTATTATTAGTTGCCCTGGCTTTGATGAGCCTGGCAGGATGCTCTGTTATTGGAGGTATATTTAAAGCTGGTGCCGCTGTTGGTATTATAGCAGTATTAGTGATAATAGGTATACTTATTTGGATCATTTCTTTATTCCGTGGGAAATAAAATCGAGTTAAACAAAAAGACCCAACTAAAATAGCCGGGTCTTTTTGTTTGACAAAAAATGAGATTACATTTTTTTCTTAGTAGCAGTGTCAGGAGTCATTTTCATTTTGCTGGTATCTTTTTTAGAAGTGTCAGCTTTTGCAGCTGAATCAGCTTTTGCAATTGAATCAGCTTTTGCTAATGAATCAGCGCTTCCAGATTTAGCACCACCTTTACAAGCTGCGAAAGAAACAGCGATAGCTAATGCTAATACGCTAAGTTTTAATGTGTTTTTCATGTTAATTTTTTTAAAGTGACTATATAGTTTTGCTCTTTAATACCCAAAACAACAAAAGGTAACCCATGATTCTTAAAAAATCATAAATTACCTTTCATTGTTATTAAAAAAAACTAACGTCACTCTAAAAAGTAACGGAAAATTATTTTTTAGTAGTGTCTTTTTTAGTAGTGTCAACAACTACAGTAGTTGAATCTTTCTTTACAGTAACTGTATCAGTTGAAGTTGTAGATTTAGTACCACCACATGATGAGAAAGCAACAGCAATAACCAAGGCTAATACGCCGAATTTGAATGAATTTTTCATTTTATAAAGTTTTTAATTTGAATAAATAGTATTGTTAATACCAAATGTTTAAAAAGGTGACCCAATTATTTTCAAATAAAAATATTAAATCTATGTATTTGGTAGATTAATTTTTAAAAAATAATTAACAGGCAGACACGGTATTATAACCGCCCCTGCCTGTTATGTTTTAAGGTTTTTTAGTTACGCTTGTTTTTGATGTAGTTTTTGTAGTGGTAGTCTTGATAAGGGTATCCTTCTTTAAACTATCAGGCATCATTGAAGTATCCTTCTTTAAGGTATCCCGGGTGATTTTAGTAACCGAATCAGCTGTTGTTGAATCAGTACTTGAAGAGCCTTTGCCTTTACAAGCAGCAACAGATACGATTACTGCTAAAGCTAGCACGCCAATTTTAAATGAGTTTTTCATGGTTGTATGTTTTTGAATAATGTATTATAAACTATAAAATGTTATAGTTTAATTAGTTGTAACACTTTAATACATAAAAAGTGTGCCACTAATCGATGTATTTTTATTTGAAGGGAATTGATCTTAACCAAACCATAATATTTATTTACTTACTTTAGTTTTTTTATAAATAGATGGGTTACAATTACGTATAATTAGTATTAAGTAGTGAATAAAGATTTAAATCATTCAGCGCCAACAGATAACGAAGTTATTTTAGGCATACTTAATAATTCGGAAACAGCCTTAAAGCGGCTATATATAGCGTATTTTCCGATGGTGTTACAGCTGATAATTAATAATAACGGCAACGAGGACGATGCTAAAGACATTTACCAGGAAGCCATAATAGTTCTTTATAATAAAGTAAAGGCCGGCGATTTTGAATTAAGTAGTAAGCTTAAAACTTATATATATTCAATATGCAGGCGGCTTTGGTTAAAAAGGCTTACTCAACTTAATCGTTATGGCGGCGATATCCGGGATTTTCAGGAATTTTTGCCGGTAGAGAGCGAGGTTGAACTACATAATGAAAGAGATATCCAATTTGAAAAGATGCAAAGTGCACTTAAATTATTGGGCGAACCTTGCAAAACCATTATGGAAGACTTTTATATCTATAACAGATCTATGCAGGAGATCTGTGAACGTTTTGGCTATACAAATGCTGATAATGCCAAAACACAGAAGTACAAATGCCTGCAAAGGCTGAAGAAATTATTTTTTCAGCAGAAATAAGGAGATAAAGAAAATGAGCGATAATCAACTTTTGGAAGTAATTGAAAGATACCTCAGCGGTGAAATGACCGATGATGAGCGTAAAAAATTTGAATTACTACGCAAAGAAAATATGGCGATGAACAACCGCGTGCAAGAGCATGAGCAGTTTGCAACCATATTGAAACAATATGCCGAGCGTGTGGAACTGGAAAACCGCCTGAACGCTATACATGATGAAATTGATGTTGACACGCTAAAAGAAAGCCTGATGGTGCATCCCTCATGGATTGTACAAATGTGGCGTCACCATCATTCAAAAATATCTGTTGCAGCATCGGTATTGTTATTTGTTATAATGAGTATAATGTACTTTACCGGAAGCTTTAAAAATAGCGATTCGCAGTATGTTGCCCTGAATAGCAAGATTGCCCAACAATCAAAAGACATTAAAGCGCTTTCAAACGATATACAAAAAGCAAAACATATTGATAAATTCACAGGTTCGGGTTCGGGATTTGCGTTTACAACCGATGGTTTGATAGCAACCTGTTACCACGTAGTACGTGGCGCTGATTCTGTATATGTTCAAAATGCCGACGGTGCATATAAAGCCGAAGTGTTGTATACTGACCCGCAAAAAGATATTGCTATTTTAAAAATAACAGACGACCAGTTTAAAGGGCTTGGGCCTATACCATATTCGTTTAAAAAAGGGGAAAGCGACCTGGCTGAAACTATTTCAACCTTTGGCTACCCCGATGGAAAACCTGTTTATCATAATGGCGTTATAAATGCATCAACCGGTTTAAATGGCGATAGTGTTCATTACCAGATATCAATTCCAATTAATTTTGGCAATAGCGGTGGTCCGTTATTTGACAGCAAAGGTAACCTTATTGGTATTACTGATGCCAAACAAGGCCATGCAGAAGGCGATCATTATGCCATTAAAGCAAGGTACTTGATAGATGCCATACATAATATACCTACGGATTCGCTGAATCAAACCCCTATTCTTAATAGGAAAAATACATTATCAGGCTTAAGCGAAGACCAGAAATTGAAAAGAGAGAAGAACTTTGTGTTTATGGTAAAAACGTTTAATAATTAGCATCCATCCAAAAAAATCAATAATAGCTAAAAGAGGCTTCGTAACTGAAGCCTCTTTTTTTATCTGTCAACTTCGCCTAATACAAAATCAAGCGAACCTATTATGGCTATCAGGTCAGCTATCATAACGCCTTTTGATAATTCAGGCAGCACAGATAAATTATTAAAGCTTGGGCCACGTGCCTTAACACGGAATGGTATTTCAGATTTACCATCGGCAATAAAATAAAAGCCCAATTCGCCTTTGGTGCCTTCGCATCTTGCGTAATAGTCTTGTGGCTTGGGTATAGTTTTTCGTGGCAATTTGGCGCGTGGGTCAAAATCGGGAGTGCGTTTTAACTCCTTTTGCAAACGATCAAGACATTGTTCAATTATTCTTAATGATTGCTCAATTTCATCAACCCTTACTTTATAACGGTCCCAGCAGTCGCCAATTGTACCCATTTCGCCTTTGCCAATAGGTATCTCAAAATCCAGTTCAGGATAGGCCGAATAATTATCAATACGCCGCAGATCCCATTTTAAACCCGATGCCCGCAATACCGGGCCCGAACAGCCATAGTTTATAGCCACATCCATGGGCAATACGCCTACATTAGCCGTACGACTAATAAATACCTGGTTATTAGTTAATAGTTGGTTCAGTTCAACCATCTTTGGTCTGAAATAATCTACAAACTCTCGGCAGCGTTCTTCAAAGCCAACCGGCAGATCATAAAACAAGCCACCAACCCATATGTAATTGTATAGTAGACGCGAGCCTGATGCCCATTCCAGCATTCCCATTATATGCTCACGATCCTTAAAACACCACAGGAAAGGAGTGAAGGCACCAATATCAATGCCGTAAGTGCCAATAGCAATTAAATGCGAGCTAATGCGGTTTAATTCGCACATCAGCACTCTTATATATTCTACACGTTGCGGTATATCTTTATCAATGCCTAACATACGCTCAACGCCCATTACAAAGGCATGGCTGTTATTCATTGACGCCAGATAGTCCATTCTATCCGTGAACGGAATGGTTTGCTGGTAGGTAAGGCATTCGGCATGTTTTTCAAAACAACGGTGCAGGTAACCCAAATGAGGAATAACTTCTTTTACAATTTCGCCGTCGGTAATTAACTCCAACCGTAAAACGCCGTGTGTTGACGGGTGTTGGGGGCCCATATTCAACACCATATCCTCTACACTTGCAGATGCAATTTTTTGATTATAATCTGTTAACGCCTGTGTATATTTTGATGACTGTGGTTGAAGTGTTCTGTATTCAACTTTTTCCTCACTTTCTTTGGCTTGTACAGGGTGGTCAATTCTTATTCCTTTATAATATTCCGCGGCTTTATAATCTTTTCTTAACGGATAGCCTTCCCAGTCATCAGGTAACAAAATTCGCCTTAAGTCGGGATGGCTTTCAAAATAAATGCCTACCAGGTCAAAAGCCTCGCGTTCGTGCCAATCGGCGGTACGGTATACTGCTGATACGCTTGGAAACGATGATAGGTTATTTTCATCTCTATCGTTAGGTTTGCTAACTTTTAAAGTTAAATATTGTTGGTAGGGCAGAGATATTAAATTATAAACTACGCCAAAGCCGGCTTCAACGCCATAATCGACACCGCTTAAACATGAAAGAAAATCAAAGTAGGTTTTGGGGTTATCGCGCAGTTCCAGGCAAACATCGGCGATAGCGTCCGGTTGTATAAGCAAAGCCGACTGCAGGTCGTTAGTTTCTTCGCCAATAATTATATCGGCTCCAAATTTTTCAGTAAGTAATAATTTAATATCCTCAAAACTCATGGGGCAAGCCGAACTTTTTTCCAGTTTTTGTTATCTATCTTTTTGTACAAAATACGATCATGCAGACGGCTTGGGCGACCCTGCCAAAATTCTATCAGCCTTGGTTTTAGTATATATCCGCCCCAAAAAGATGGCTTCGGAATCTCCTTGTCTGCATATTCTTTTTCCAATTGAGCAATTTTGTTTTCCAGTAATTCACGATTAGGTATTTCCTGGCTTTGGGGTGAGGCCAACGCACCTAACTGGCTTTGTACGGGCCTTGAATGAAAATATCTTTCAGATTCTTCTTTACCTAATTTTTCAATGGTGCCTTCTATACGTACCTGGCGCTCTAATTCGCCCCAAAAAAAGGTGATTGCACCCAATGGGTTCTTGGTTATTTCTTTTCCTTTACGGCTCAAATAATTGGTATAAAACATAAAGCCATTATCATTGAAACCTTTAAGCAACACTATCCGTGCCGATGGTCGCCCATCGTGGGTTGCCGTTGCCAGCGTCATGACATTAGGTTCGTGTATTTTAGCTTCCACGGCCTCATTGAACCACTTGTCAAATTGTTTTATGGGGCTGTTATTTATGGTAGTTTCTAATAATTGAGCGGCACTATAATCCTGCCTTAAATTTTGTAATTCTTCCTGCTTCATTGTACTGCAAACTTACAAATTAATTAAACCGTATATGATATTATTGTTACCGAACATATTTTTGTTATTTTGGTTGTCTATTATTGTATAACATCTACTACCTATGTTAAGTACTATATCGGCCGCGGCAGGGCGGTTATTAATTTCAGAGCCATTTATGATGGATCCCAACTTTAAACGTTCGGTTATTTTATTAACCGAATATGCCGAAAGCGGGGCTATTGGCTTTGTATTAAACCATAAAAGCGAATATTTATTAGGCGATATTTTGCCCGATACAGCCTATTCTGAAATGCCGGTTTATGTTGGCGGTCCTGTTGGCGAAAATACCTTACACTTTATTCATTGTGTACCCGATAAAATTGAAGATGGAATTGAAATAACAGAGGGTATTTATTGGGGTGGCGATTTTGAAATTGTAAAAGAATTAATATCCGGCTATCAATTAGATGAAACCGAAATAAAATTCTTTACGGGTTATTCAGGCTGGACACCGAGCCAACTTGATGACGAGTTAAGAGATAACGCCTGGATAGTTACGGATAAATTTAAACCCGCAAGCCTGTTTACCAACAGCGAACAAAACTTGTGGAAGGAAACAGTAATAAACCTGGGTCAACGTTACGCACACATTGCTAACTTTCCGGAGAATCCCGAGCTGAACTGATGTTACTCTAACATAAAACAACAATCATTATTATATTAGTATAATAAATGAAATCCTTCGGTTTATTTCTGATGATATTAATGACGTGCTTGTTAAAAGCATATGGACAATTTATTTTCAAAAACAGTGAGGGTGCTAACTATAAAGATGATAAGCCGTTATTGGCATTGGGAATAGGGCATCCTAATTTTACCAAAGTAGATTTTGAATTACAGTATTGGATAGTTAAGGATGTTGTAAATTCAAAAGAACTCTTCATAATAGATCATATTGGTAAAAAGTGGCAATTAAATCATTATAAGTTTTGTTTAAATGGACCCAATAGAAAACTTGAAATTATCGGCCGTGATTCTTCTGAATTGAAAAATTGGAACACGACGTTAAAAAAATTGAAAAACTACGATTTATTTAGTCTACAAGACGAAAGCATTGTATCTAATAAGTGGCGAAAATCAAACGGAAAAGCATTAATTATAAATGACGGCGTTGATTTTACTTTTGAATTAATTACAAAAGATAAAAAACGTTCATTTAGTTATAGTAACCCCAAAGACTATTTAAAATTCTATGGTTCAAAGTATAAAGAACTTGTTTCTGTTAATAAAATAATCGAAACGTTGAATAAGAGTTTCAACTTCAAAGAATCAGATATAAATGAATGCGCTAAATAGAATTATATTGTTTATTCCTACAAAACAAACCGTTTAGTTTCCATCTCCGACTTCATTTCCTCTGCCGATTCTTCTACTTTTTTCTTTAATGATTCTTTGTATTTGATGAGGTTAGTTACAACACTTTCATCAGCAGTTGATACAATTTGAGCGGCTAATATGCCGGCGTTTTTTGCAGCGTTTAAAGCAACGGTAGCCACCGGGATGCCATTGGGCATTTGCAGAATAGACAGGATAGAATCCCAGCCATCAATTGAATTGCTTGATTTTACAGGGACACCAATTACGGGTAAATGTGTTAAGGAAGCAACCATTCCCGGTAAATGCGCTGCACCGCCTGCACCTGCCACAATCACCTTTAAGCCACGCTCGGCGGCAGACTTAGCGTAGCTAAACATTCGGTCGGGAGTGCGGTGAGCCGATACTACGGTTATTTCATATTCAACACCCAATTCTTTTAAAATATCAGCAGCATCCTGCATAACCGGCAGGTCTGATTTGCTGCCCATAATAATTCCTACTGTTGGTTGGCTCATGGCTTTATTATTGTAATGCCGCAAAAGTACCGCAAATTTACTTAACCGCTAAATATTTATCCAATTGCTTGGTTATAGAGTCCGTATCGCTTGGGCGCGGCGCATTGGTGTTTACTATTTTCCCGTTTTTATCAATGATCAGATAGCGGGGCATATAAACCATTTGATCGGTATCGCCTTTTATGGCCTGCTTATACATTTGCTGGTACGCTTTCGAATCCAAAAAAATATGTGAACCCTCAATGTCGAACTTTTCCATTTGTTGTTTCCATATTAATTGATGGCCGCCGCATATGTACAGGTAGGCAATATCTTTTCGGTCGTGGTATTTAGCTTTTAATGGTTTGGTAAAGTTTCTAAACTCTTCCAGGCATGGCGGGCAGGTTGTTCCCCAAAAATCAACATAAACTACCTTGCCTTTAAAGTTGGTATTATATAAGTTATTGAGCGTGGTATCGGCGGATGAGGTACTTAGTAAGTTGATGTTTTTATTGCCGCTAAAACTTGTCCATGTATAAAGTTTTAATCCGGCAACGCAGATAATTAATACGAAACTTGTTAAAACCATTTTCCAACCCGGTGTCATTTGTTCTTTTTTATGCCGATTAAAAAAGTAAATGGCTAAGCAAAGTAATATCAGACTAATAAAACTTTTCAGGTACATCATTGCCATTAAAGTTTTATTGCTTTTTAATATCTGATCGAGGATGAGCCCTTTTTGATGAGGAGTATAGTTATAGGTAACTTGCACAACATCTATCATTTCATCGTGCACTTCCCGTACCCAATTCACATAATGCATGGGAATATCCATCACTAAAAAGGGAATTATAGAAAGGCAGAGCGCTGCTGCTAAAAAGAATTTGGATTTGAACATAAAGGTATTGATTAAATATGCTGCAAAATAAATGGCAGGCTTATCTTGATCAATAATTTGTGGCGAAAGGGGAAATAAAAGTGGTGATTAGGCTATTACCTTTAATGTCTGCTGCACAAATCTCGCTTTTTCAATGGCCTTTTCCCTGTCCGCATCTACAATAGTAACATGCCCCATTTTACGGAATGGTTTAGTTAAAGCCTTGCCATACAGGTGTACATATACCCCCTGGCATTTTAGTATTTTTTCGATACCCTCATAAATGGCAGGGCCTTCGTATCCGGCTTCGCCCAAAACGTTTACCATTATCGCATTGTTCAAACAAGCGGTATCACCTAATGGTTGATTAAATATAGCCCTTAAATGCTGCTCAAACTGTGATACCACATTGCCTTCAATACTTTGGTGGCCACTATTATGCGGGCGTGGAGCCAGTTCGTTTACCAATATTTGTCCATCTTTGGTTAAAAACATTTCAACGGCCAATAAACCTACTATTTTTAAATCTTCGGCTATTTTTTTTGCTATGCGCTGGGCTTCTTCATGAACCTCAAACGGTAGGGTAGAAGGCGAAATTAAAAACTCTACCAAATTAGCCTGCGGATTAAATTCCATCTCAACCAATGGAAAAGTACTAACCTCACCGCTTTCATTTCGGGCCACAATAACGCCTATTTCTTTTTCAAAATCTATTAAACGCTCTATAAGGCTGGGCTGGGTAAAGGCGTTGGGCAGGTAGGTTTCATCAACTACTTTGTAAACACCACGGCCATCATAACCATCGCGCCTTATTTTTTGTATATAGGGAAATGGAAAACTAACGTTTTTTAAATCTTTTGCTGATGCAATGATCTGGAACTCGGCAGTAGGTATATCATTCTCTTTAAAAAATTGCTTTTGTAAGCCTTTATCTTGAATCAGGCGAATAACACGTGGCTGGGGGTAAACTAACACGCCTTCTTTTTCTAATTGCTCCAGCGCGTCTACATTAACCTTCTCTATTTCAATGGTCAACATGTCGACCTTCTTGCCAAAATTATAAACGGTTTCATAGTCCCCTAATGAGCCGACTACAAATTCATCGCATAATTTACGGCAAGGCGCTTCACGGTCAGGATCGAGCACTTTAACCAATACATTATAATTAATTGCTTGTTGTATCAGCATACGGCCCAGCTGGCCGCCGCCTAAAATGCCTAGTTTAAGATCTCCGTAGAATGCCTTCATTATGAGTGCAAGTTTACAAAATTCTGAACCGGGATTTACACGATTAAAGGATTTTTTGGATGGAAGATTTGAATTAAAGGCATAAGCAGATTAGAAGACGGCTATTTATCCGATTAATTCCAAAATCCGTTTAATCCCGGTTCTACTTCCGTTTAAAAAAATAATACCCGGTAGCTATAAATGAAATTGGCAGCCCGAAGCATACAATTAATATACAGCAATCTATTATTGAATGTTGAGTGTTAAAAGGGCGCGGAGGTATTTTAGATAATGGGACAACCACTAAATTCATAATGGCCCAAATAACAATGCCATAAAATATGGCTGTCACCACTTTATTTCTGAACCATGAATAAAACATGGGATGAAGCAAGAATAAAACAGTTGTAAACACAAGCGCTGCCAGGTAATGAAAAAATACACCCCACATTACCATTGTAGTACCGCCGGCATAAGCCACGGCTTTGCCAAAAAAACCACTTGCAATAAACTTAAATATGGTAGCAGCCGGTATTTTCCAGTTATATATTATTGCCGATGCGGCGTCTAAAGTGCCGGTTAATAACCAGATCCCTATAATATAAATTAACGCACTGTTTCTTTTGGTGCTGAGTTCTAAGGCCATAAAAGCTTACAATTGTTTATCTAATGTAGCTATTAAGAAATGTAATTGCAACAAAACGTTAACCTACAAGGCTCTCGCCTTCAATCTTTTTCTGCAATTCTAATATAGCGCCTATCAGTGATTCGGGTCGTGGAGGGCAGCCCTGTACATAAACATCAACCGGGATAACTTTATCAACGCCTTTTACCACATGGTAACCATGCTGCCAGTAAGGGCCGCCGCAATTAGAGCATGAACCCATTGAAATAACATATTTAGGTTCGGGCATTTGCTCGTAAAGGCGTTTAATGCGCTCGGCCATTTTAAAGGTTACCGTACCTGCTATAATAATAACATCTGCCTGGCGTGCGGATGGGCGCGGGAAAACACCAAAGCGATCCATATCATAGGTAGAGGCATAAGACCCCATCATTTCAATAGCGCAGCAGGCAATACCAAAGCCCATTGGCCAAAGTGATGATAAGCGCGACCAGTTCAACAGGTCGTTTAGCTTGGTGACCATAATGCCACCGTTTTCATGGGTAAGGTCAGGCGTCATTACTTGGCTTTTTAAATGCGGGTTTAAATCTTATAGTTGGCGCCTGGGGCGAGGTGGTTGGTGCCATGGGTTTTTCTACTATGGCAGCGACAGGCGGATTGCCAACTGTAAATTCTTTCACCAGGTGATGGCTTTGCTGTGCATTCACTTTTTCATATAAGCTCTGCGGAATATTGGTGTTTACCGTTGGTATTATTACTTGTGGTTTTATCCAATCAAGGTCACCTTTCACCCAAACATAGCCTAAGCCTATTATCAATATGCCTAAAAATATAAACATTTCTACCAATGAGAATGCACCCCAGCGATGGTCGACCGCCTGTATTTCATGACTGCCAAATACGGTAGCCCAGGGAAAAACGAATACCATTTCTACATCAAACAACAAAAATATTAGTGCTATTACATAAAAACGTGAGTTAAAAGGTAACCAGGCATTACCGGTTGGTTCCTCGCCACATTCGTATGATGTTAATTTTTCAGGAGTGGGATTATGTGGTGCTAATAAGCGGTTTACAAAGAATATGGCGCATAACAGGATAATTCCTGTAATTAAAAAGATAAGTATCTTTCCAAATTCTGATATTTGCGCTACTTCACCCATGCCTGCAAATTTAATAAAACAACCCGAGTTTGATGCTATAATTATTGGCGGTGGCGCCTGTGGATTAATGTGTGCTGTGCAAGCCGGGTTTTTAGGAAAACATACGTTGGTTTTAGAGAAAAATACTCAACCGGGCGCAAAAATACTCATCAGTGGTGGTGGCAGATGTAATTATACTAACCTGTATGCTACGCATCAACAATTTATATCGCAGAATGAGCATTTTGTAAAGTCGGCATTTGGCCAATGGACAGTTGACGATACTATTAGTTTTTTTGAAACCTACGGTATATCCGGAAAAGAAAAAACATTAGGTCAGCTTTTTCCCAATACGGATAAAGCCAAAGACGTGGTAAAAATTTTTACCGATCTATGCACAGATCTTGGCCAGGAGATCAGATGCGATGCCGATGTGAAAGGAATTGAAAAAGTTGACGACGGTTTTATTGTATCATATGAAAGGAATGGGAGAGAAGTTCAATTATCAACCCAAAAAGTTGTCATCGCTGCAGGTGGATTGCCTATACAAAAAATGGGCGCTACCGATTTTGGGTTACGTGTAGCCCGTAAATTTGAATTGAAAATAGTTGATACCGCGCCAGCGTTGGTGCCATTAACTATAACCGGGAAAGACCAGCAATGGTATGAGCAACTATCAGGCAACAGCATATTTTGCCGGGTATGGAATGATAAAATAAGTTTTGAGGAAAATATATTGTTTACCCATTGGGGCTTAAGCGGGCCCGCTATACTGCAAATATCATCGTACTGGAAACCGGGAGAAGATATATTTATTGATTTACTGCCTAATGAAAGTATTGAAGAACAGATTCGAGAAGAGCGTGAGCTCAACGGCAAAAAAACGTTGCTGAATTTTTTAAACAGCTTGTATACCCGAAAATTCGCCGAAGCTTTAAGTGGATACCTGCCAATTGAAAAGAACCTGGCATCGTTAACCAAAACTGATATAGAAAATATCAGCAAACGCATACATCAATTTAAGGTAAAACCCGCAGGCGATAAAGGTTATGATAAAGCTGAAGTAATGCGCGGTGGTGTATCAACTGACGAGCTATCATCAAAAACACTGGAAGCAAAAAAAGTACCCGGCTTATTTTTTGGCGGGGAATGTGTCGACGTTACCGGCTGGCTTGGCGGTTATAATTTTCAGTGGGCCTGGGCAAGCGGGTTTGTAATTGCGCAGGGAATATAATCTTTCGGCCTTTACTGTCTTACGGACTTACTTTCCAGCTTTTTAAAGTAGGCTATAAGCTTTTCAATATTTTGAAGATTATATTTATTGGCTTTTATTTCTTCAACAGCATCAGGTTCATCGCCCATAACTTCGGTCATTATATCAACAAAGCCCTGGTTACTTATAGGTTTCATATTGGCCGTGTTGGTGCCATAAAAGTAAATGCTTCCTTTTGATCCGCGGCTACCGCCACCACCAATAGGGATAGAAATTCCACCGCCTATGCCACCACCATAACCACCGCTGCCAACACCTAATCCAACGCCGGGCGCTATTCCTACGCCACTTCCTTCGCCATCGCCCCCAAAACCCTGTGCCTGGTAAAGTTTTATAGGGCCGTCAAGCGCAACTCTTACAAAGTCAAGTTCATAGTTTGACCAACCTCCGTTAGCTGCAACCACAAAGCTATCCTGTGCTACGGTAAATGACCGCACATCACTCGCACTTAATTTTATGGCTGCTGATTTTGCATCTTCGCGATACTCAAAAAAGGCCTCGCCTTTTATCGGACTTTTTCCCGATGGGAATAAGCGTATTTGCCCGGGCACCCGGCTGCCTTTTATGTCATAAAATACACCAGTCTGCCATTTTTGAGATTTTGCCGTTACAGTTGCAAACAAGAAAAATAAAATGATTAAAATTGAGCGCATAATTAAATTTACACAAATAACGCATTTTTTAATAAAACTAATATGATGACCGTTGATTTACGCAGCGATACTGTTACCAAGCCCACCCCGGGAATGTTGGAAGCTATGTTTAATGCCAAAGTAGGCGATGATGTTTTTGGCGAAGATGAAACCATAAACGAACTGGAAAGAAAGTCTGCCGGAATGTTTGGCAAAGAGGCCGGTATATTTTGTCCGTCGGGCACAATGACCAACCAAATAGCTATTAAGTGTTTTACTAACCCCCTTGATGAATTAATTGCTGACCAGACTGCACACGTTTACCGTTACGAGGGTGGGGGTATAGCATTTAACTCGGCAGTGTCAACACGTTTGCTAAATGGCCCGCGCGGTTTAATTACTGCCGAAATGATAGCGCCTGAAATAAATGCTGAGAATATACATTTTCCGCATACCAGCTTGATAGTTTTAGAAAATACAAGTAATCGTGGTGGTGGCAGTTGCTACACAATAGAAGATATTAAACCCATTGCTAAATTATGCCAGGAACGCGGCTTAAAGCTGCATTTAGATGGCGCCAGGATATTTAATGCTTTAGCTTATACAGGCGATAGTGCCCTTACATACGGCAAATACTTTGACGGTATCTCTGTTTGTTTATCAAAAGGGTTAGGCGCACCCGTGGGTTCGGTGTTTTTGGCAGATAAAAAAACTATTGATTATGCACGTCGTGTACGCAAAGTTTTTGGCGGTGGCATGCGCCAGGCAGGCTTTTTAGCTGCCGCAGGTATATATGCGTTAGATCATCATGTAGAGCGTTTAAAAATAGACCATTCGCACGCGCAAATATTAGCCGAAGCATTAGGTAAATGCAAACTGGTGAGTCATGTACTGCCGGTTGAAACCAACCTGATATTATTTGACACCATTGAACCAGCTGCGGTTGTTGCCGAAAAATTGGGAAAACAAGGTATAAAAGCCCTAACCACAGCCGCTAACCGTATCCGTTTTGTACTGCATTTAGATGTACATCCCGAGCAGGTGGAGTATGTGGTGAAGGTGCTGTCGCAATTTTGAGTTATTGAATTAGTGAGTTATTGATTGTTTTTTGTATAAGATACAATCAATAACTCACTCAATCCATTATTCAATAATTCTGTAACTCAAAAATTCAAAACTAACCGCGGTCCGCTCCCTGTCTTTCAACCATCCAGCCTGGGTATTCGCTGGCAAGGGCACTTACCTCATCTATTCGTTTTAATTCATCTGCAGATAATACTACTTCTGTCGATTTAATATTATCATTTAACTGGTTCACGTTTTTTGCGCCGATGATGGTACTGGTTACGCCCTTTTGTAAGCGGATCCAGGCCAATGCTATTTGTGCAGCCGATACATTATGCTGTTTGCCAATTTCGGCTATTACATCAATAATATCATAAGCCTTTTCTTTATTAATAGCCGGGAAATCAAATTTGTCGCGCCTTGAATCGCCACCAGCTTTTTCATTATCGCGGGTAAATTTTCCCGATAGGAAACCACCTGCCAACGGGCTCCATGGCATCATTGCCAAATTTTGATCTATTGCCAATGGTAAAACCTCGCGCTCAATATCACGGCCAGATAATGAATAGAAGTATTGAAGCCCTACAAACTTATTCCAGCCATGTTTTTCGGCTATGCCCAGGCCTTTCATCACCATCCACGCAGGCCAGTTACAAAGGGCTATATAACGCACTTTGCCGGTAAGCACTATATCGTTCAATGAGCGCATTATTTCTTCAACAGGCGTAAGCTTATCAACGCCATGCACATACAAAACATCAATATGATCCATTTGCAAACGCTGCAAACTGGCATCAACCGATTGAAAGATATGATAGCGTGAAAGCCCCACATTATTTACGCCTTCGCCCATGCGGCCGCGAACTTTGGTGGCTATAACCAAATCGTTGCGTTTCAAACCAAGATCTATAATAGATTGGCCAAGCAATTGTTCCGATTTTCCGTAAGAATAAACATTCGCCGTATCAATAAAATTGATGCCTGTATCAACAACCATTTTCATCATATCGTTTACTTCCTGCTGCTGTACACGGCCAATGCTATCCCATATACCGCCCTCGCTGCCGCCAAATGTCATGGTGCCAAAACATATTTCTGATACTAATATGCCGGTGTTTCCTAAAAGATTGTATTTCATAGTTAGTGTGAGTTTGATGTAAAGTAAAATTCACCAATTGAGAATATAAAATCGTCAGCCATTAGTCAAACTTAAAAGTAAACTTAATGTTATTTGGTACATGGACAGGCTACTAAAAAAACTCGAAAAAATTGGGCGCGACCCCAAAATTACGGCAAAGGCAGTAGGTTTACGTTATGTAGCGGATTCTACGCCGGGTTATACCCGCAAAAAATCGGGAAAAGGGTGGAGTTTTTATGATGCCGATGGGCAATTAGTCAAAGACAAAGAATTAATCAGCCGGTTTAATAAATTGGTTATTCCACCGGCATATACCAATGTCTGGATATCACCTTTCGAAAATGGTCACCTTCAATTTACAGGTACCGATGCCGCCGGAAGAAAACAATATCGCTACCATGCAGGGTGGAATAAGATCCGTAATCAATCTAAATACCACCGCCTGCAAAATTTTGCGGGGCATTTACCGGATATACGTAAACAGGTAGATAAAGATCTATCGCGACCCAACCTTGATCATGAAAAAGTAGTTGCCTTAGTCGTTAGGTTAATGGAATTAACAAGTATCAGGGTAGGGAACGAATCTTACAAAAAATTATATGGGTCGTTTGGCTTGACTACCCTACAAGACAGGCATGTCAAAATTGACGGCAGCGATATTAATTTTGAATTTAAAGGTAAAAAAGGCGTTTTCCATAAAGTAGCATTGCATAGTAAAAAGTTGGCTAAGCTGGTAAAGCAATGCCGCGATATACCGGGTAAAGATCTTTTCCAATTTTATGATGCTGAAGGTAAACGCTGCGCAATAGGTTCAGGCGACGTTAATCAATACTTGCATGATATTACCGGAGAGGATTTTACCGCCAAAGATTTTCGCACATGGTCGGGCAGTGTGAGTGCGTTGTATGCTTTTAAAGAGGTTGGTGAATTTGATACGGTAACAGAGTGTAAAAAGAAGATCGTATCGGTGTTGGATGAGGTGGCTGTTAATTTGGGCAATACGCGCACCGTTTGTAAAAAGTACTACGTACATCCAACCGTATTAAAAAGCTACGAAGAAGGCACTATATTCCATTATATAAAGCAATTGGATGATGATAAGGATGTACATGCCGCAGAGCTAAATAAAGCCGAAAAAGCATTGTTAGAAATATTAGCCAACGAAAAATTAGCGGAAGCAAGTTAGTTTCCATATTATATTGATAAGGGTTAACATAACTTAACACAATTCAATGTTAACCTTAATTAACTATTTAATAATCAAATATTTAACTTAAAAACAGGGTTAACGTACGTTAACCCGCGCTTGCGCCCTGATTTTACTTTATTTTTTGGCTAAAACGTATTCTCCCGAAAAATCAGTAGGGGCAGTAGTTTGTCCAAGTTGGATCATTTCGGCATTGATTTTTGCTTCTATTATACCGTTATCGCTGTTAGGCATGTTAGTTTGCCCTGCACCTTTCAATTGACTGTTTGGAAATATGCTTGCACCATTTAACGTTATATGGTAAGCTACTTTTGCTTCATTTGTAGTTGGTATATTTAGATATTTTAATGGAACCTCTAATTCATAAGTATAAGCCATTTTATTATCAAAGCGTTGGGCTGTTTTAATACCATCTTCATTATATACAGATGTAAGTATATCAATTCCTTTTACGCCCGTCACCATTACCCACTTTGACATATCATTCAGGTTTCTGTTATTCGCTGACACCGCAGAATCTGTCAATAAAACTGAATTTGCAAGGCCTGGATCCATAGCTTCTTTTGTGTTGATACTTAGAGAAGGCTTACTATTTCTTTCATAAACGGGATAGGTTATCTTAACAACATCTTTATCATTCTTGCCTAAAGCTAAAGTGACGCCGCCATTAATTATTTTATTTACAATAACCCGGTTTTCGGCTTTTACGATCAAATAAATGTTATTGTTATCGTTAGCCAGGGTATAATAAATTTCAGTTGCATGGTTATAAGCTTTAAAAGTGTTATCCCATTCAGTAGCTTTTCCGTCTATTTTAATATTTAAAGGTGCATAAACGCTTACTTCTTGTTTATTGGGTAGCTTTTGTGCGGCAGCATTTATAATAACTGTAAGAAAACCACAGGAAAAAGAGAGGAAAGTTTTAAAAGATTTCATATCTACGAATATTTTCGTACAATTATATACGATTATTTTCGTATTTGCAAATTAAGTTCCCATTATTTCTTTTCAGGCATATAGTCGAAGGGTAGAAGATCCACAATACGGCTATCCCATGCACCTTCAAACAATAAGCTGTCTTTTGATAAGAGTAAGCCGTTGCTGTCAAAAAATGTTGGCATAGCAGGTGTTTTTAAACTCAAAGCTGAAATTTGATGGTCAAATGCCTCTTTAAAGCGAAACAGGTCATCAAAGTCAAAATCAACGCTCTTTTTTTGGTAGATTATATAAACATATCCCGGAAATTGAAGCTGATATACACCAGGCGTGCTGGTTTCAATCATTAGGTCATCGCGCTTTAAAGCTGTATTTCCTAATTCGCTATTTAGTTTGGGTAACTTTCTTAAAGCTGCCCATTTCATAACTGAATCTCCGGCATGCTTATTTTTTTCAAATTGGGTGGCAAAGAATTTAGTTTTTTGCTTTATTACCTCATCGGGTGGTCTTTGAGTATTAGGTGTACGCGTTAATGTTTTTACAATAAACCTATCCTGCACTAATTGGTTGGCGGCTAATGAAGTTAAAAAATGTCTAAACGACCCATTATACGCAATCTGCCTGTTTTTTGTCCAATTTTTCAGGTCGCTTTTTTTGCCTTTTAATTCTTCAAATATTACTGAACCGGCATAATGACACTGAAGGGTATTGTAATCGGCCCAAAACTCTTTAACCAGGAAACGCAGTTTATAGCCCAGTTTATTGTTTTGTATCTCTAAAAAATCACTGGTATTGGCTATGAGCCTGTTTTTAGCATAATCAAAATGGAGGTTAAGTACCTCTGCATTTAATATGGCACATTCCTGCGAATTTGATGTGCCAATAAATTCCTGTTTAAATTTATTGAGGTTTATCTTCCAGTCGCCGGTACCAATAACTACTTCTTTTAATTCTATATCGCGCGGGGCGAGGGCCAGGTTAACTATATTATCGCCCGATTTTACGTTTAAGGCACCTTGTTTAGCTTTATAACCTAAACACGATGCAATTATTTCATAATTGCCGGGTTTTAAGTTAACAAATGAATAGGCACCGTTTTCATCTGTTTTTGTACCCAGTGTTGAATTGGCTATATATACGCTGGCATCGGCTAATGGTTTTGATGTGGCCGAGTCTATAACTTTGCCGGCTATACGTATTTGTGCAGTTGCAATACTAAGTGAGAAAATTAAAAACACGGATAAGACATACTGCCTTATCCGTGACTTGTGATTAATGTTTAGGTTAATTTTCATTTGGGGTAAAATGATAAGGTTTAGGAAATTACTTTTTTGCTAAAGTATAAGTGCCAGAAAAATCTGTGGGCGATGTTAAGCTTTGAAAAGATGGGTTGCCACCACTTCCTGCCATAATACTCATAACAGTGGCCATTTGCGGCGAATTGGCATCGGCTGGGGCTCCATTTATAACAATTTTCATAGCGCTCATGTTTAACCCGTTCAGCTTAATATTGTAGTTAAATGTTCCGTTAGTATTTATTACAGGTTGCAAATATTTTAAAGCAACAGCCAACTCAATGGTATAGGCTTTGTTTTTGCCGATAAGCATGGCTGCATTTATGCCTTGGTCATTATAAACAGAAATTGCTGAATCGGGAATTTCCTTAACCCCGGTAACAATTATCTCTTTTACATTATCATTTATTTGGTTGTTTAACGTAAGCAAGGTTTCATCAGAAACAGGATCGGTACTTTTTAATGTAGCCATAAGGCCCGTACCACCTGTACTTGAACTACGAGGGCCGCTTGCTCCATTTAACTCTACCCTGGAAACTCCCCTTCCACCATTGGCGCCGGCACCTCCTCCGCCAGCAGTTGGAGTTACTTTTGCCTTAATTGGATAACCAATAATAACTGGCACAATCGTGCTCTTTTTATCGGCACTTTTTATAGTAAAGGCTATCCCTCCGGATATGATCTTATTAATTATATCAGGATCGGTAGCCTGTATGGTAAAATATAAATTATCGGCATTATTGGCTATGGTATAAAAAACATCGGTGCTTTTATTATAGGCCTGGAATATGTTGTCCCATTCAGTTGTTTTACCATCGGCTCTTACATTATCCGGTGCATAAACAGCATCTTTTTGAATATTGGGTAATTTTTGTGCGCTTACGGTCATTGAGGCCACACATAATGCAATGGCATATGCTATCGTTTTGAAATTTGGGGCTGTACTTTCTTTCATGATATTTTAATTTTAGGGTTTGCTTACCTAAATATAAATACAAGAAAACGCTAAAAAAAGGAGTGTATCGGGAATATTACGAGATTTTCGTAAAAGTGGGTGGTTGTAATTATAATGTTGCAGAAAATATAAAAATGGAGTAGTTTTTGGAATTATATAAGGGAAATAACGTTTAGCACCGCTTATAAATATTGTGCCATCCAAACTGTATCGAAATTACAATCGGGGTCTTTAATTAGATGTTTCAATACTTTAAAGTTATGTTTATTGAGCAGGTCTTCATATTCTTTTGCCGATAACGACGCATGAAATAAATTTTCACCACCGTTCATTCCCCAGGCTTCACCATTTTCCGTCCCTGATGTAAAAAGTAAAATTCCATTAGGGTTTAAGTGTTCCGCAAAACGTTCAAACATTGCGGGCTGATCTGCAGCCGGTAAATGGAAAAAACTATGCCATACAATTATGGCATCAAACTTTCTGCCTAAATTAAGTAAGCGCATATCCTGCAAAATAAACTCTGTTACCGGGAAATTTGTTTTAGCTATTTTAAGTATTTCACTACTTGCATCAACACCGGTTACATTTAAATTTTTGCTGACTAAGTATTCAAGAATTGGTTTTCCGGTACCACAGCCTAAATCTAAAACAGGTGCGTTAACTGGGATATGCGCTATTAACTCATCTAACCATTGTTTTTCAAATAAGCCGGTATACCTATTTTCAGAAAACCAATTGGCAATTTTATTATAAACCTCGTAAACGTTTTTTCTTTCACCTGTTTCCATGACGAAACAAACAAAAGCATTTTTTAATAAATACCAAAAAGAGTTGCTGTTATTTCACCAAAGTATACTCACCCCAAAAATCTGTATATGCTGCTGCTGGGTTTACCCCGGCATTTGCGGTACTGCCATCGGCTTTAACTTCAAAATTCATCATGCTTAACAAATTTTTTGATACAGATGTACCCAGATTGATATGGTAGGCAAACTTTGCCGCGTCGCTTACAGAAATACCAAGTTGTTTTAAGTCAATGGCCAATTCATAAGTATATGCCAGTTTGTTATCAAATAATTGGGCCACCTTAATGCCATCCTGGTTGTAAACTGAAACACTGTCTAATCCGGGTATGCCACTAGTTGCAATTAACAGTGCTTTTCCAGATAGTACATTATTATAAACAAGTATAGCAGAATCTATATTAAAAGGGCCTGCAGCTTTTTTGTCTTTTATGCTTTGTAAATTAAAATCGGGCCGGTTTGCTTTGTTGAAAACGGGGAAAGTAATACTTACACCGTTTTTATCATTTTTTCTTCCTGATTTTTGCACCGTAAAAGTAAGTCCGCCACCAATAATTTTGGTGATCATTTCTGGGTTTACTGATTGAATAGTTAGATATAACTTATCATCATCATTACTGATGGTGTAAAAAATATCGGTGCTTTTATTGTAGGCCTGGAATTGGTTATTCCATTCTGTTGCTTTACCGTCAATCTTAGTAGTTGCTGGAGCACGCAAGCCAACCTCCTGTGTATTTGGCAATTTTTGTGCTTGTGCGCAAATAACAATATTTAAAATAAAAAAAACAGTTAAACAAGTAATGAAGGTTTTCATAAAGTTGATGATAAGATTGTAATGATAACTATTTAGCCAAAGTATAACTTGCAGAAAGATAGGTAGGAGCCATGAGGTAATTTGCCCCTCCGTGCGCAACTGGTGCATCGGTAGGTTCAGCATTTAGATTCGAACCACCAAATACCCTTGTGCCGCTTCCACTTAATCCGTTAACCAAAAATTTATAATTAAATGCGCCGGCTGAATTGATAACATCTTTTAAATACTTAAGCGGGATAGCCATTTCAATAGTATAGGTTTTTTTATCGTCAATATGCTGTGCTGTTTTAATCCCCAGTTCGTTATACACTGAAATTGCGGGTTCTGTAATTTCTTTTATACCGGTAACAGGTATTTCTTTGGTATTATCATTAAGCCTTTTGTCCAGTGCTATAATAGCTTCATTAGTTGGATTTTCCCGTAAGGTATTACTAACTCCCTGGCTTGACATTGCAGTCATTTTAGGATAGGAAAGTATTACCGGAGTTATTTTGTTGTTTTTATCATCGCTGCTAAAAGTAAAGGTTATACTACCTGCCACAATTTTTTGTGCGCTAACCTCATAATTGGTGTTAATTATTATATATAAATTATTGGCATCATTTGCTATGGTATAAAAAAAGTCGGTGGCATTGCTAAATGCCTGGTATTGCCATTCGGTGGCTTTACCATCAATTTTTACATTTGTCGGGGCAGCTACGCTTATTTTTTGTACCGATGGCAAGTTTTGAGCATTAACCAAACAGCTAACCACTACTAACAGTAAAAAAGCAAAATATTTAATTCTATTTTTCATGATATATTGTGTTAAGGTTTAAAAGTTATAGTTAATGCTCAATACTGCTGACTACTTTTTAGCTAAGATATACTCACCCCAAAAATCAGTAGCAGGTTGTGGTGCTGTTGCCCCTGCTTTAACAGACATGGACACAATATTGCCTGAATCGTCCTTTTTAATATCAATGCCTTGCGAAACAACCTCGTTCAGCATAATGTTATAAGAAAACTTAGATTGATTATCTGCTGATAAACCCAGGTGTTTCAGCTTAACGGCCAGTTCACATGTATATATCAACTCATTATCAAATGAAGAAACAGCTTTAATACCATCCTCATTATAAACAGAAATAAGGGTGTCTACATCTTTTACCCCATTAACCCTTATCATCCTAACTTTTTCGTTGAGGTTTTTGTTAACTGCATACATGTTAGAATCTGCTTTTTTAACCGATGCGTCATCGCCTTTTATTAATTTAGGCTTATTCCTGAAGTTTACCGAAAGTCTGTTGTTTTTATCAAAAATGGGGTAGGTAATACTCGCGCCGCTTTTATCATTCTTTTTACCCGATTGATTTACAGTAAGGGTAAAGCCACCTGCCAAAATATGCCTAATTATAGCCGGGTCATTAGCCTGTAACGTTAAATAAAGATTGTCATCATCATTGCTCATAATGTAAAACAGATCGACATTGCGGTTATAAGCCTGGAATTTATTTTCCCACTCGGTAGTTTTACCGTCAATTTTAATGTTTGCCGGTGCACGTAAACTTGCAGTTTGTGTCCCGGGTAATTTTTGGTTACTTGCGCCAACCGGAATTTCTTCGCGCGCAATGCCGGTACCTCTTGCGGTTGTTACCGTTAAGCCATTGCTTTCAAACGTACCCTGGCTTTTTGCAGCCAAAGAAACAATAATCAGTAAGATAAATAATGTGTAGTGTTTGCCAATAGAATTAAATGTTCTCATGTTTAGATATTTATATAGATTGTTTTTATAATTATTTTTTTGCCAGTGTGTATTCACCCCAAAAATCGGTAGGCGAGAAGGTATTACCATTTGCTGCTGCAAGTTTAGACATTAGTTCGCTTGTGGCCGCCTCTGCAGCTGCCTTCGACTCAGCTGAACCATCGCCACCTGCTATCTTTATGGTCATATTACCGGGCTTACCCAATCCGTTAAGTACCATATGGTAAGCAAATTTTGAAAGGTCATTAGCTGAAAGCCCCAATAGTTTAAGGTCGATAGCTAACTCATAAGTGTATGCGCCTTTGTTATTTATTGCTTCTGCAGTTTTAATGCCATCTTCGTTATAAACGGAGATCATGCTGTCCAGTTTCCCTATGCCGGTAACGCCAATATATTTCGATTTTTCGCGTAATTGTGCATTTCGGGCATTAATTGTAGAATCGTTCATTGGCGGCATTGTTGATTCCGATTTCATAACCCCATTTTCCATTGACATCCTCATGCTTATACCTAAAAATGGGCGGTTGTCTTTAGTAAAGATGGGGTAGGTAATACTCATGCCATCCTTATCCACCTTCTTACCTGATTTTTGCATTGTAAATGTTATGCCACCACCAATTATTTTGCTAATTACCTCGGGGATGGTTGCCTGTACAGTTAAGTACAAATAGTTGTCGTCGTTTGACAAAGTATAAAAAACTTCGGTTGCACGATTGTATGCCTGGAAATTATTATCCCATTCGGTTGTTTTTCCATCAATTTTGATATTTGCAGGTGCGCGCAAACTGGCGGTTTGTACATTGGGCAGTTTTTGCGCATTTGCCTGGCTAACAATTATTAAGAATAAAACAGTTAATATGGCTTTATAACTTTTGATATGTGATCTTTTCATTGATGAAGAAATATTAAATGATGAAATTTATTTTTTTGCTAAAGTATATTCACCCCAAAAATCAGTTGGCGATCCGCCTGCACCGCCGCCGTTCATGGCAGCCAGTTTGGTCATTAATTCTTGGGTGGCTGCTGAAGCTTGAGGGCTTGGCGCACTACCATCCCTGGTAATTACCTTGACATTGGCGCCATCAAACATATTGTATGGGTTAAGTGTAACATGATAAGCAAACTTGGTAATCTCGTTTACAGTAAGCCCGAGTTTTTTCAGGTCGATAGACAACTCATAAGTATAAGCCATTTTGGTATTGAACAACTCAGCTGTTTTTATTCCATCAGCATTATAAACAGATATCATTGTATCCAGATCTTTTATACCTACAACTTTTATAAATTTAGAATTATCGGCCAGGCGTTTATTATTGGCATTCATTGCTGAATCGCCTTCCATTTTTGCCGGTGCACCACCTGCCGGTTTAGCATCCATTACCATAGTTCTCGTTTCACCACTGCCACCACCACTAGAAAAGCTTTGGATCTTGCTTACGCCTCCTCCTCTTAAATATGGCCTATTAGCTTTATCAAAAATTGGATAGGTTATGCTTATGCCATCTTTATCATTTTTTTTACCTGTTTTTTGAATTGTAAATGTTATACCGCCGCCAATAATTTTGTTAACTATTTGCGGGTCGGTAGCTTGTACTGTTAAGTACAAATGGTCATCATCGTTTGATATGGTATAAAATATATCGGTAGCATGGTTGTACGCCTGGAATGTGTTATCCCATTCGGTTGTTTTGCCATCAACTTTTACATTGGCCGGGGCCCGTAAACTTGCCGATTGAACATTTGGTAATTTTTGTGCGATTGTAGTAACTCCAATAGTCTGCAGTAAAAAAGTAAATGCGATCTTAATGTTATTTCTCATGATTAATTAGGTTTTTTGGCTAAAGTGTATTCTGACGAAAAATAGGTTGGTGAAGTTTCATAGTCCATGCCATGAGATACAGCTGATTCAGACGGTTCAACGATTTCTCCGGCGGGTCTTCCCGAGTAAACTTTTGTTGTTTTTAGATCAATACCATTAACTTGAATATTGTATTTTAATACCCCGGCATCGTTAATAACAGGTTGTATAAATTTTAGTGGTATAGCAAGTTCATAGGTATAGGCTTTTTTATTGTCTATATGCTGTACGGCTAGTATACCCTGGTCATTATATACCGATACCGACGATTCTGGTATTTCTTTTACACCGGTAATTCTTATCTCTTTTAAATGATCGCTTATTTGTCGGTTTACAGCAAGCACTGCCGAATCTGTAAGCGGGCCATTAGGTTTTAATGAATATTTCACCAAAGCATACTGAAAAGGTATTAAAGGATAGGTAATAGCAATAGGAGCTACTGTACTGTTTTTTGCGTTATTGCTAACTGTGAATGTTATGCCGCCGGGCATAATCTTTTGAATTACATCCGGGTCATTGGCCTGAAGTACCAAATAAAGGTGATCGGCATCATTTGAAACCGTATAAAAGACTTCTGTAGCTTTATTATATGCCTGGAACAGTCCTTTCCACTCTTTAGTATTACCGTCTATTTTTATATCGGCAGGGGCATATATACTTGATTCTTGCTTATTTGGCAATTTTTGTGCAGTTGATATAGTGCAAATACTACACAATAACGCAGGAAGAAATAATCTTAAGTTATTAAGGGCTATGCTCATAATAAGTTTATTTAGGGGTTAATTAGTACCAGGTATTTAGGTGGGGGTGGCTATATAATTGCCAACCCCACACTAAAAAACTATTTATTTTTTTTCAGGGTGAGAAACACTACGCCATCTTTTGCTTTATCACCGTATTTTTTGATCACCTCATCGCCTGATCTAACGATCATTGTTTCAATATTTGATACCGGAATCTTTTTTAGCTCTTGTGCCGAAACTTCTTTGCCATCTATAAAAACAAGCTTGTCTGATATGTCCTGTACACTAGTTTCTGTTATAGCCCTGCCCGGCATGCCCCTTACTATCCGGGGTATATTCTTTCCGTTATAGTCAACGCCATTAATTCTTGCATGGGTAATAGTATCGCCAAAATGCGTTACCATTCCTTCTTTAGTAACAGCAAAACCATGCATTTTATCTAACAAAGAATCTACAAGAGTAACTTTTGCCGTGGTATAAGGTTGCTTACCATTTTTTGTGGTTATTATTATTACACCATTCGGATTGGCAGCATCTCTCTGTATATCATATGAAGCAATTTTATTAGGATCAATTGAAGGTATGGCTCCATTTGCTAAAGGTACGCCATCAACAATTATAGTTGCTTTGGTATCACCCATGCCAGATCGAGATCCACGTAATTGAACTCTTGCGCCTTGGGCGGCACCCACACCCGATGTTGTAACCTGTAACCCGGCAACTTTACCTGCAAGACCATTTAGTACTGATGTATCTGAATTGAAGTTATATACTACACTTGCTTTGCCACCTTGTATATAAGCTACATGCCCGTTAATCATAACTTTGCGTATGGTGCTTGTGTCACGGTTATTATTAGAAAGTGTTAAATTAAGTACTTCCGGACGAACTGACGCTTCACCATTTTTAAACTCATAAACAAAATTGCTTATGGTTGATGGCCTTACCAATTTAATGGTATCCTTACTGCCGCTTCTAATTACCTTAATAGTATCTTTTTTTGCAGGTTTTGTTTCCATGAAAAATGTACTGATACTTTTGGTAACCGGGTTTGTAGTAGCTACGTCGGTAATTGTTGCTACTGATAAGGTAAATACCTTATAAGTTTTTTTGCCTTTCTTTATCAATTCGGCTTTTGAAAAACTAAATGATAATAAGCATAACAACACAACAGGCATCAATAAAGCATATCTTGTTAAATTAGCTTTCGACGATTTTTTGGCGTTCATCATAATAATACGTTTTTTTAATGTCGAAATATTAAAGTGATTGGCAATACCCGGCTGCGTAGTCGCAAAGCTTACATTCAGTAAACTATATTGGTAGCTTTTACTATCAACGCCTTTTTGTAGTATTTTACGGTCGGTTATAAACTCAATGTTTTCACGTACGGCCTTCCTCATTAACCAAACACCCGGATTAAACCAGTAGAATATAATGCTTAGTTCGGCTACCAAAATATCAAGTGTATGTAACTCGTCGGCATGCACCTGCTCATGCAATAAAATACGGTAAAGATCAGACGGAGAATATCCTTTGGGATTGATATAAATATTTTTCCAGAAAGAGAATGGGCCTCCATCTGTATCAATTACCCTAACCGAGTGTCCGAAAATTTTGGCTGATTTTGAGTCACGGTAAACTTTATACAATGAAAACAACTGCATTAATAAGCGGATAGCTAAAAACACCGCGCCTGCAAAAAAAACAACCTCGGCCCATTGCCAGTATATAGGTTGTACAAGCGGCTTAACCAATGTTTCGGCCGGGTTTTGTAAGTGTAATACCATTGCCTGCACCGGTTGGGTTAACTGCTGATGGCGTTGTGCAAAGCTATCAAGATTTATTTGCGGATATATGGTGGCAAACAATATAGCGCCTACCAAATAAATACGATTTAATGTATAAAAGGTTAGGTGTCTTAACACCAGGTAGTAACCTGCACAAAACAATAACAATGCGATATTTACCTTCAGTAAAAAAACAAATAATGCTGGCATGGTCTTAAGATTTATGGTTTTCAATTAATTTGATTATCTCTTTTAATTCCACCGCACTTATCTTCTTCTCATTGGCAAAAAAGGTTACCAAGTCTTTGTATGAGTTTTTAAAATAATCACTTACAAAGCCGTTCATAAAACGCTTTTTATATTCCTCTTCAACTATTATCGGGGCATAACGAAACGAGTTGCCTATTTTTTCACTTTCCACAAATCCTTTTCGCTCCAGGTTTTTTATGGTCGATGCAAGCGTAGTATAAGGTGGTTTAGGCTCAGCCAGTAGATCAAGAAATTCCTTAATAAAGCCAACGCCATTTTGCCATACAGCCTGCATTGCTTCTTCTTCTTGTTGTGATAATTTTTCCATTGAATTACGATTATTTCGTAAAACTACGACAGTTTCGTAATAATCCAAATTTATTTTAAAAATGTTACAAAACTTTTTTTTAAATATTAAAGAAGGCCCTGGTAAGTAAATAGATATATGGCTTTGTTTTTAGTAACTTTAGCAATGCCCATAACAACAACCGTAATAACAGGAGCTACATCCGGAATAGGAGAGGAAACCGCGTTTGCACTTGCAAAAAAAGATCATGCTATATATTTATTGGTACGTAATACTGAAAAAGGAAGGCAACTAAAAGAAAGGATAACAGCAGAAACAGGTAACGAACATATTTTTGTTGTAGCGTGCGATCTTGCAGATATGCAAAGCGTTAAAGAAGCATCCGAGGTATTGAAAGCTAAATTATTTGCTGTTAATGTCCTCATCAACAATGCAGGTGGTATTTTTAATGAGCGTCAGCTAACTAAAGACGGGTTTGAAGTGACATTTGCTGTAAACCACCTGGGGCATTTTTTATTAACAGCCTGTTTAATGCCTTTATTAGAAAAAGGCCATGCCCGTATTATCAATATAAGTTCAGACGCGCATAAAGTGGGTAAGCCTTTATTTGATGATTTGCAGTCGAGCCAAAAATATTCAGCTTTAAAGTCTTATGGCATGGCCAAATTGTTCAATATTTATTTCACCAAATCGCTTGCCGAAAAATATGCCGATAAAGGTATTACAGCGTATACCCTCCATCCCGGTGTTGTAAATACAGGCTTTGGTGCCGGTACATCGGGCTTTGTGAAATTTTTACTTTGGGTAGCTCGTCCCTTTATGATAACTGCCAAAAAAGGAGCTGAAACAACCGTATACTTAGCTACCGCACCTAAACTGGATAAATTAAGCGGGCAATATTTTGTAAAGAAAAAACCTGCTAAACCGTCGCCTGCTGCTGTTGATACAGAAGCGCGTAACAAGCTTTGGGATATTAGCAACAAATTAGTTGAGCAGTTTTTAAAATAATTTCTGCGATATAACTATTTGGAATACACTAAATGTTGTAACACTCATATTATACCACTATTTTAGATGACTTAATTATGACAATATGAGATTAAATACCAAAATAGCAGTAACTGTTTGTTTGTTCTCGGGCGTAGTGCTTTTAGCATCTATGACCGCTGTACAACAGCCACTGCAAGCCCCGCAACAGGAAACTAAGTACGTTAATTTAAAAGTATTACCTAAGCATATAACACATGCACAGTTAGGTGCTGTAATGAATACCTGGAGGCGTTCGTTAGGCGTACAGTGCGGGTTTTGCCACGCGCGTAATGCTGATAATACCCAAACAGATTATGCAAGTGATGCAAAACCGGAGAAATTGATGGCGCGCAAAATGTTTACCATGGCAGCCAAGATAAATTCAAAATATTTTGACACTAAGAAAGATTCGACAGGTATGATGGCCTTAAGCAGTGTTAGCTGTAATACCTGCCATCGTGGTGCCACGCATCCAGAAGTTGCTTTGGCGGCACAGCCTCCAAGGCAAGGAGGACAGGGTGGACAAGGTGGTCAACGACCGGCAGGACAAGGTGGTCAGGGTGGACAAGGTAATCCACCTGCAACAACTCCACCTCCTCATACAACTTTTTAGATAACTTAAATAATAAAAATTAAAGCCCGTTTGGTTTAAACTAAACGGGCTTTTTCATGCCATCAATTCTGTATTTTTTGCAACAATATTATATTATTTAAAAAAAATACCATGAATTATTTGTTATAAATATCTATTTTAGTTGACATAAATATGACACTATGCATTTAAATAAAAAACTTTCAATAACTATCGGTCTTATTTCAAGCGCTGTAATTTTAGCGTCTATGGCGGCTATACAGCAACAAGGCCCACAACAACAACGCCCTGAACCTAAGCTAACCAATATTAAAGTATTGCCTAAAAAAATGACATACAGGCAGGTAGACCATTTAATGGACGAATGGGCTAACTCATTAGGTGTTAGATGTAATTTTTGCCATGGACAGGAGAAAGCAAGCGACGAAAAGCCTGAAAAGTTAATGGCCCGAAAAATGTACCAAATGACTGCTAAAATCAACGGCAAATTTTTTGATGCAAAAAAAGACTCGTTAGGAGCGGTTATAGAGAGCAATATAAATTGTTATACCTGCCACCGCGGTGTATCGCATCCTGAAGTTGCAGTCGCGCCAACTCCTCCAAGACCTCAACGCCCTCCGGGTCAGAGTGGTCAAGGCGGTCAAAACCCTCAGGGCAACGGTCAAGGTGGTCAGCGGCCTCCCGGCGGACAAGGTGGTGGACAAGGGACACCTCCTCCAGGCAATAATCCACCTCACAGAACTTTCTAATTAATTATTATAAAACAAAACACCCTTTAGCAAACCTAAAGGGTGTTTTGTTTTATAATTTATTAGGGTTTATTGGTGGCTTTGGTTTTTAAACGATAACTGAGGATAAGAAAACGATGGCGCTGATTTAGTGGTTGTGTATTTTTCACCCTTTCCCTGTGTTGTTATTATCATATAACACTTGGTACCTATTATAAATAGTAAAAATAATACAACCAGTATCATTTGCATATCATCCTTAGTTTTGATGACAGGGTTGAAATTTTCAGGAAATGTCGACATTTTAATATTCCTATAAGTTGTAGGCGTAACACGAATATACGAAAAAAAAGTTTTAATTTTTAACATTTTTTTAATGTTATTTAGTGTTCTTATAAGTAATAATTAAATTGAACTAATAATTTAACTCATAATAAGGTATTTATACTACTTGTAGAAATATTCACTGTATTTTGTACCCTGATAACATAAATGAATTTAAACTTTTAACGCAGATAGGAGAGAACTGATCTAAACACAAATACCTGTCATATACCCCTATGAGAAAATATACCGACCTAATAACTTATTTATGTTTAGGATGCATTGTAATTGGTTCTTTATCGCTACTGTTTTATCTTACACAAAAGAATTACGACTTACTTAAGCAGTCAAACCAGGCCGTTATCCTGACAGGAGACTTGGTTAAAGGGCATCAACAATTATCCGGTGATTTTAAGGACGCCCTCATTTATGTATCTACTTTAAAAAATAATATTAAATCAGATTATAAAGACACTTACGGAACAGGTATGTGGCAAATCAGCCTTGACCTACGCAAGCTGGATAAACTATTGGATAAAAATGATCGGGAACGAAAGCAACTGGATAGTTTATCTAAATTAATAGATGCCGAAGTAAGCTGGATGTTGAGTAAGTCATCTGATCCCAGGTTTAGTGAGCAACGTGACGAGCATATTAAAAGTCTTAGCACCATACAACAGTTTTTTGACGACGAAATAGCCCGACTTCAGCAAATTTCGGCTACGAGGATTAAGGAAGCGCAAACATCCCTTATCAACCTGCATAACTGGATCATAACCATTATAATTACCACTTCTATAATTATATCCATTACACTACTGTTAATTTATATCCAGTTTAGGAGGGTTAAACTTCAAAATAAACGGCTTAGGGAAATAGCCTGGCTGCAATCACATAAAGTAAGGGCACAGGTAGCTATTCTTTTGGGATTGGGACAATTGTTTAATCTAAGCGGCCCCAATGATCCTGACAATGAAAAAGTGATAGCGGGCATGGTAGAGACCACCCGTATACTTGACGAAATAGTACACGAGATAAATAGTAAAACAGATATTTAAACAACAAAGCCTTTTCTTAATTAGAAAAGGCTTTGTTGTTTATGAATAAGGAGTCCTTTATTTTGAACTTGTAGCTTTTACAGGCGGAGCCGCAGGAGTATCATCGTTTTTGGCAAAACGTTCTCGTATCAAAGCTAATTGCGGCTCTTGTATTTTTGAGGTAGCTTTTAACATATCACTAAAGTAAGCTACTTCTTTAGCGCTTGCCGGGCAGCCCATGTTGTCACCGGCAGTTTCCATTGATACACCTGTTTTACGTATATACGAATCTGCCAATAATTTGCCTTTAGCATCCATTACTAAAAAGAATGGAAGCCCTGCTTTGTCGCCATGATATTTATTTTTAAGGTCCTCAGCACCGGGGTTTTCAGTCTTTTTCATTTCCGGCGTATTTTCTTCAACAGTAAGCCAGGTTATTACATAATTATCATCGAATGATTTTTTTATTGCAGGATCATTCAACGAAGCTTCCATTTTTTTGCACCATCCGCACCACGACGCGTGGAAAAGTACGATTACATTTTTATGTTCTTTACTTGCTTGCGCATAAACCTTTTTAAGTATAACGTCAGCACTTTCGGGTGTTGATTGTGCGCGGCCGACATTACTGCCTGCCACTAAAAACAGGGCTGCTAATAAAATGATGTGAGTTTTCATATTGATGTTTTTTAATTTAATTAAAGTTAAGGAAAATTTAACGGTAAAATCAATAGTCTGCTACTAAGCGCTTACAATATTATCGGCTACTTTCGCAATATCATTACTTATCTTGTTAATGAAGCCTAATTGTTCTTTTAAAAGGTTATAAGAAAGTGTCGACGTGTTATCATCGACGCTAACAACTTTTTCCCCGGTAAATTCTACGCTTTTGCCGTTTAGTTTTTTGCTGCTTTCGTTAAGTACCGCAATACTGCGTTTAACCAGCTTAAGTATATCTGCCTGTGGGTTATGAAGTCCTTTTAAGGTGATCTCTGAAGCAACAGTTGCTGTATAAGATGATAAGATATGGTTTAACACCACAAATTTATGCACATCTTTTATATTACGCTGTTTGCTTTTAGGTTCTGAGGTCATTCGCTCGAACATGGCTGATAAGTTAGCTGATTTTACAAAAACATCTTTCCGCGCCAGTTTATATTCAGTTGCACCAACCTGTTTGCCGGTAATACTTTTTGCAATTTTTACAAGGTAATTCACATTGGCATAAATTACATCAGCCAGGCTTTCCTGTATCATTTCAAATTCCCAGCTCGGGAATACCCAATAGCTGGCTATAAAAGCAATAGTTGAACCTATTAATGTATCTACTACGCGTTCTTCTACAATATGCCCTACACCCAATAATTTAAACAGAATAAGCACATAAGGCGTCATGAAAATAACGCTAACTACGTAGTTTAAGCGGGTAAAGCTGTAAGTGCCTACCATCATTACCATCATTATAGCAAACTGAATATCCGCATTACGGATGAAAAGTAAGATAAGCACACCAATAACACCTCCGCTAATGGTACCCACCAAACGTTGGTAATTGCGTTGCTTTGATAAGCTATAACCGGGTTTTAATATCACTATAATGGTCAATAACACCCAATAACTATGATGCCCCAGCGCCAATGTTTTTGCCGCAATAAATCCAATGAGGCAAACTAACGATACCCTTAACGCATGCTTAAATGCAGTTGAGCCGAACGAGAGGTTGTCTAAAAATATATGTGGTGCAAAATCCTGGTGCGATACAAATTTTGAGTGGTCAACGCTGTGACTGCTTTCTATTAAGATTTTTGAGGACTTAGAGTTATAATAATTGAAGATATTCTCAATAGCCTTGTTAAGATCGCGCACGTTGATCAATATCTTCTTAAGTACCAGGTTGCTAACTTCCTGACTGTTTCCAATGGCGTCAATCCGTAGCTTTAATTGCTCTAAACCAGGATTAAAATTGTAAAGGTCTTTATAACGAGTATTCGATAATACGGCATAGCCAATATTTTCCAATTCGTTAGCCATTTCGTGTACCAAAGCAGCAATTTCTTCCAGCACACCGGTATCCTTAAATTTTTCGCGTATGGCCAAATAATCGTAATGGGTAGCCATTATCTGCTCAAACATATCTACCAGGTCAACAAAGGTAAGAACTAATATGCGGCTGGCATTTGTTGATTCTTTTACTACTTGCCTGCTTTTAAAAAGCAATTCCCTTACAGCATCCTGGTGCTGACTCACCTGTATTTGTTGCGATACCAGTTTATGATAATTGGCATCGATGTCTGTATCGGGTAAATAAAAATCAGCTTTTATTCGCAAGAACTTAACAATATCATCAATGTTTTCGCCCAAAGCCTGTTGCGCCGCACGATAGGGACGGATACTAAAAAACAGAAGGCTAAACAACATATACCAAACGCCGCCCACTAAAATATAAGTGCTATAAATGACAACCTCTGAAGGAGGCATATCCCTGTCAATCATAAATATCATGATCAACAGCGAAGCTGTACCCACATTAGCTGCCCGGTTGCCATAAACAATAAACATAGAGAACAGGAAAGAAAATACGGTTACTTCCAATCCTAAAGTAAAGACATTTAACCGGGCGAAACCGGTTATAATTGCCACCACAAAAAGACAAATATTACCAATGCCCATTGCATTGCGTTTATGTACTACCGGGCCGGGGCTGTCAATAACGGTTATACACAACGCGCCTAATGACATGGCTGTGCCAATTTCAAATTGGTTAAATAACATTGATACTAATGCCGGGAAGAGTATGCCCGTAGTAATGCGCAGTCCGTCGGAAAAATACTGGCTAAAAAAAAAGCTTTTTATTTCTTTTGATTGCAGGCTCATTGTTTATTATTCTTTTTGTCCAATTGGTGGTTGCAAATTTACAAAAATTATATTCTTATGCTGTTTTTGTAATGAATATTAATATTAATTGACAATTGTGTTAATAATTATTCAATTTTTGCTTGTTTTTATTTAATATATTTTAAATTCACACCGATTATATAACAGGCAAACCGCAACTCAATATTTTGTGTTAATACATTAACTATGTCGTCAACTTTAAAACTCAGCCAAAAAGAAACAGCTTTCAATCATGAAGTTGTTACCCGCTTTGAGTTATACAACAGTCTTTTCCAGACTTTACCTTTTTACCAGGTTAAAGATACCGGTATTTTACTGCCATTTTTTAGCTCGCATTGCGAAAAAGGCGCCATTAAACAACAATCACCAACTAATATAATCGAATCTTTCTTTAAAAAGTATGTACCCGATATTGATCATCGCGAACAAATAAACCGCATGTTCCGGTTTATACAGTATATAGAAAGACAAGTGGTTTTATTTGATGCAATTGAAGATTCGTCATTTAGTAAACTCAATCGGGCTGATGATATAGGTACTTTACAAAGTCTGTTACAACAAGCTGCATTGAGCGATGATGCACGAAAAGACATCAGCGATAAGCTAAAAGAATTTTCATTACGACTGGTGCTTACGGCTCACCCAACGCAGTTTTACCCGGGTACGATATTGGGTATTATGACCGACCTTATAGAAGCCTTAAAAACTAATGACATAAACAATATTGATGTTTTACTACAACAATTGGGTAAAACACCTTTCTTTAATAAAACGTCGCCTACACCGGTTGACGAAGCAGTTAGCCTGGTATGGTTTTTAGAAAATACATTTTACCATGCCCTATCGGGTATACAGGCAAAACTGGAAGAAGAATTTGATATAGCGCTTGATGACCCGCATCAAATATTAGAGCTTGGTTTTTGGCCTGGCGGCGACAGGGACGGTAACCCCAATGTGCATACCCAAACCACCAAAGACGTTGCCTCTTTATTAAGGCAGATCATATTCCGCTGTTATTATCGTGATTTCAGGGTATTAAAACGCCGGATAACTTTCAGGGGCATTGAAAAAACAATGGCGAGGCTGGAATCTATGTTCTATGAAAACGCTTTTACCAAACAACCCGCCGAACCAAAGAACATACAGGAAGAAATATTGTCGCTTCTGCAATCAATTCGCCAAACACTAATTACTACTCACGATAGTCTTTTTGTAAACATAGTTGATAGCTTTATACAAAAAGTGCAGCTCTTTGGCTGTTATTTCGCGACACTGGATATACGGCAGGATAGCCGCGTGCTGCGGAATGTTTTTAAATACACTATCGAGAGCACCAAAACTGGCACTTCCGCTAATTATAACGACCTGGATGAAGAAGGTAAACTAAAAAATATTGCCTTTAAAGAGGTTAACTTTTATTGCCCGGATGACGCAGATGAACTGATAAAGGATACCCTGAATACCATAAGGCTGATGAAAGAAATTCAAACAGCTAATGGTGAAAAGGCATGCCAGCGTTTTATTATTAGTAATTGCCAGCAGGCATCAGATATATTGCAGCTTATTGACCTGTTTTTATGGAGTGGATGGAAAGCGGATAGTTTGACTGTTGACTTTATGCCATTGTTTGAAACAGTGAACGATCTAAAAGTTGCTGCCGAAGTAATGGAACGTTTATATACTCACCCTTTTTATAAATCGCATTTGGCAAGACGCGAAAACTTCCAGGCAATTATGCTTGGTTTTTCTGATAGTACAAAAGATGGCGGTTATTTGATGGCTAATTGGTCTATCTATAAAGCAAAAGTAGAGTTGACTGCAATGGCAAAAAAATACGGAATTAAACTGGCTTTTTTTGACGGCAGGGGTGGCCCACCTGCGCGTGGCGGCGGTAAAACGCACCGCTTTTATGCTTCAATGGGTAATGAAATTGCCAACGAGCAAATACAGCTAACTATACAAGGGCAAACCGTAAGCTCGCAGTATGGCTCGGTTGAAACAGCACGATTTAATATAGAGCAGTTGATAAATGCAGGTGTAATATCGGCCTTGCACCCCAATAAAAATGATTTGCTTAACGATAGTCAAAAAGCTTTAATAACCAATATGGCAGACGAGAGCTATAAACTGTTTTTAGCGCTGCGTGAGCATAAGTTGTTTGTAGAATATTTAGAAAAATTCAGCCCTTTAAAGCTGCTTTCAAAAATCAACATCAGCAGCAGGCCAACCAAACGCAATGCCGGCGCTAAGCTTAAACTTGAAGACCTGCGGGCAATAAGTTTTGTAACCTCATGGAGCCAGTTAAAACAAAGCATACCGGGATTTTATGGCGTAGGCACAGCTTTGAAAAAAATGAAGAATGAAAGAAACTGGGAAGAGGTTAAACAATTATACAACACATCCGGATTTTTTAAAACCATGCTGGATAATTGTATGATGTCAATGTCGAAATCAGATTTTAGAATAACCGCTTATTTAGAAAAAGATGAAAAATTCGGATCATTTTGGAAACTGCTGAAAGATGAATTTGAACTGACCAAAATGCTGCTGCTGGAATTAACGGGCAATACTGTATTAATGGAAGATGCACCGGTCGATCGTCGTTCAATAGCCATACGTGAACGGATCGTATTGCCGCTGGTTATTATACAACATTATGCCCTGCAATGCTTAAATAATAATAATACCGATGAAGAATTGGCTGACGTTTATAATAAGCTGGTGATAAGAACAGTATATGGTATTGTTAATGCCGGCCGTAATTTGGCCTGAGCTGTCTGGATAACAAATTTGTATCAAAATTTTGACGGGTACTAAAAGCAATTTATAAGTGGTTTAAACTAAATGATTTTAAATTTGTTAAACCTGTATTATAACCTTTAATATCCATAAAAATGAAAAAGCCGGCTTATCTTCTATTTGGATTGATATTCTTATTTGTGGTGCAATCTTGTCAGGATAACAGGCACGCCAAGAACTATAATGATAAAACATTAGCCGATGATACAGGCCTGGCTTTTATAAAGAATGGAATTGAAGGCGGAATGACCGAAATAAAGGCATCACAGCTGGCTAAAACTAATTCAACAAATCCACAAATAATTAGCTTCGCTGATATGATGATCATGGATCATACCAGCGCCGGTGATGAATTAAAGAAAATAGAAGCCGCAAAAATGGTAGATGGACATGATACCATAAGCATGGAGCATCAAAAAAAAATAGCTGATCTTTCAACAAAAAAAGGCACCGAATTTGATAAAGCCTATATGGAAATGATGGTAGCCGATCATGAAAAAGCGGTTGAGCTATTTAGTGATGCTACCGGAAATACCAGTAATTTGATACAAGATTTTTCGCGTAAAACTTTACCTGTAATTCAAAAGCATCTGGAAGCGGCAAAAGATATTTATGCGAAGCTAAAATAATTTAAGCTGCTGCTGTATTGGCGGTTTGGCTTTGCCAAATACTGTGCGTCCGCCATATTTCCATGAGTCTGCACGTTCCTTTTCAATTACTTTATCGAAATCGGCATTGGGTATAAAATCATCTTCGGCTTTTTGAGCTATCATAGTTAGCCGTTTTATAGCTTCATTCTTTTCATTATTACCCAATTTAGCTTTATGAATAGCAGTTTGTAAAACACCAATTGTTTCATCATAAGTTTTGATTGGCACCGGAAAAGGGTGACCGTCCTTACCGCCATGTGCAAATGAAAACCGCGCAGGGTCTTTAAACCGGCTTGATGTGCCATGTATTACTTCGCTTACCAGGGCTAATGATTGTAAAGTTCGTGGGCCCAATCCTTGCAATAATAACAGTTCTTCAAAATCGGCTGGTTGTTTTTCGTGTGCAAGCCATAATACTGAACCTAAGCGCTTCAAATCAACATCTTTTGCACGTACATCATGATGTGCCGGCATTACCAGTTTATTTATTTCCTTTAGCATCGTATCCGGATTTTCCGCAGCTATCTGCATAACACCTGCCCTTGAACCTACAGCTTGCTTATCTGCCATATTTAAAATATAGCCGTTATTTTTTCCGTAGATAGACGTATGCGGATCATCAACAAACGAAGTCAAGTTATCGCTATGCCAATGGTAACGCCTTGCCGTGCTGCTAAGATCGCTCATTCCTTGTTGCACTACGCTCCATTTGCCGGTATCGCTTAAAATAAAATTATGGGTATATAGTTGGAAACCATCTTGTATGGCCGTATTATCTACCTTGGCGCTTAGTTTACTGCATTTAACCAGGTAATTACCGTCAAGCCCGGTGCGTTCACTTATCTTAATTAACTCGTCGGGTGTTTGTTTGGAATATTTGCCCTTTCCGCCGCAAATGTAAATTCCCAATTCTTTACTATGCGGATTAACGGCCCGTTTTAAAGCGCCCATTACAGAAGTTGTAATGCCCGATGAATGCCAATCCATTCCCATAACTGCACCCAAACTTTGAAACCAAAACGGATCGCTTAACCGTTTTAATACTTCATCTTTCCCATAATCAAGTACAATGGTTTCTACCACCGCCAATCCCAACTTTGCCATACGCTCAGCCAGCCATGTAGGCACATAACCATAATGCAGCGGCATATCCGCACTTCCCGAACGCTTCATACTAACAAATTTAGCAATTTATATCATTATATGAAACCATGATTTTTACCTGCAATAATTTTATATTTGACCACAAAAAAGACTACACAAATAGTCGGGTTAATTTATGACAGTTCTTCCTGCCCAAATAAGTGAAAAATATGAATTAGTTGTGGGCTTAGAAGTGCATGCACAATTATCAACGCAAAGCAAAGCCTTCTCATCAGATTCTGCAGCTTTCGGCGCCGAGCCCAATCACCATATCAGTGCTATATCATTAGGTCACCCAGGCACATTACCGCGCATCAATAAAAAAATGGTGGAATATGCCGTTAAAATGGGTTTGGCTTGTGGTTGTTCTATCAACCTGCAAAATACTTTTGCCCGCAAAAATTATTTTTATGCTGATCTGCCTAAAGGTTACCAGATAACCCAGGATCAGATGCCAATTTGTTTAGGTGGTTCTGTCCCGGTTAGGTTAAATAGTGGTGATTCAAAAAACATTGCTATTCATCATATTCACCTGGAAGAAGATGCCGGTAAAAGTATGCATGATAATGATAGCGAAGATTCATTGATCGATTTAAACAGGGCAGGGGTGCCGCTTATTGAAATTGTATCAGAACCTGATATGCGCAGTTCAGAGGAAGCAGGGCATTTTTTAACAGAAATAAGAAAGCTGTTACGTTACCTTGATATTTGCGACGGTAATATGGAAGAGGGAAGTATGCGTTGCGATGCCAATATATCGGTAAGGCTTAAAGGAGAAACAGCCTTTGGCAACCGCTGCGAGGTGAAAAATTTAAACTCTATCCGCAATGTACAACGCGCCATTGAACATGAATTTGCAAGGCAAATAGAGGTAATTGAGGCGGGCGGACATATTGACCAAAATACCCTAAACTTTAATGCTGATACAGGCGAAACATCGGTTTTGCGCTCAAAAGAAATGGCTAATGATTACCGCTATTTCCCTGAACCTGATTTGATGCCATTAGTTTTAGATTCAGCTTTTGTAGATCAGATAAAAGAACAATTGCCCGCTTTGCCTAACCAGTTATATACAAAATATACCGAACAATTAGGCCTATCCGACTATGATGCCGGGGTAATTACAGCAGATAAGGAGTTGGCTTTGTATTTCGAGGAGCTGATAAAACATACTGCCAATCACAAGGCTGCAGCAAATTTGTTAATGGGTCCGGTAAAATCGAAACTAAATGAAACCGGTGGTTCTATCGGCTCATTGGGTATTAAACCAAATAATCTGTCTGTCATAATTAAACTGGTTGATAACGGTTTAATTAATAATTCAGTAGCTTCACAAAAATTATTTCCTGCTTTGCTTAGAGAGCCAGGCAAAAACGCCGAAGAACTGGCAAAAGAGCTTAACCTGCTCATTAGCACGGATAATAATGATGTAAACCAATATATAAATGCTGCCATTGCCAAGTTTCCGGATAAGGTAATAGAATATAAAAAAGGAAAAAAAGGCGTATTAGGTTTGTTTATGGGCGAGATCATGAAAACATCAAAAGGCAAGATCGACCCGCAAAAAACCAACCAGCTTTTAATTAAAGAATTAGAATCAAGATAAAAACTCATATAATATAAACTACCAATGAAAAACCGTTTAACCGCTCTTAGCGTTCTATTTTTAACTTTAATAATTGTTTCATGTAAAGACAAGCAAGCCTTTACACTTTCAGGTACCGTAAAAAATCCGGCAAGCATAAAATCGGTTTATCTTTTACAGGCCGATAGTACCCAAATAAGTGTTGTAGATTCCGTAAAATTAAGTGAGGATGGTAAATTCCAGTTTAAACATTTTGCACCTTATGCCAATCTGTATAAGCTGCGTATAGGAGGCAATATATTTGATTTTATTGCACAGAATGGTGAGTCAATTGATTTTACGACCGACCAAAACGATAGCAAACATGTTTATGAAATAACCGGATCTGAAAATTCTGAAAAAATTAAAGAGTTTAATAAAATAAGCGATTTTTTTGGTGAGAAAAATACCAAAGTGTCAGATGATTACCTGGCAAAAGCTGAAGCCTTAGGCAAAGAGTCAGATTCACTGCGTAATGCATTTATGCCTTTGTTTCAAAAAAATCTGAATGATTACGGTACGGCCGTTATAAAATTTGTTAATGATAATAAAACATCATTAGCCGCTTTTTATGCCATGACATCGTTAGACCAGGATAAATACGAACAACAGTTGGTTGCTTATGCTGATGATCTGAAAGATTCATTTAAAGATAATCCGGGAGTGCAGCACTTTATTCACCAAATGATGTTTGTAAAGGCAATATCTGTTGGGCATAAAGCACCTGATTTTACAACAATGGGCCTTGATGGTAAACCTGTTAGTTTATCAGACTATAAAGGCAAATATGTAATGATTGATTTTTGGGCGTCATGGTGCGGCCCTTGTCGTGCAGAAAACCCAAATGTTGTAAAACAGTATGCAGCGTTCAAATCAAAAGGATTTAATATATTAGGTATATCGCTTGATGTTGATAAAAAGAACTGGCAAGAAGCCGTAACACAGGATAAATTAACATGGGCGCATGGATCAGACTTGAAGCGTTTTGACGGGCCTACTGAATCACTATATCATATTTTAGGCATACCGGCAAACTTTATTATTGACCCACAAGGAGTTATCGTAGCAAAAAATATGCGCGGTACTGAACTTGAAGATTTTTTAAACAAAACGTTTAATAAGCCTCAACAATAAGTTAAGTTAAAATAACACTTAACAATTTGTTAATATTGTGTTAATCATTACCTTTTGTTAAGGTTATACTTTTATGCAAAATTAGAATCCGTAATGAGCACTACCGCAAAACAAAAAATACTTATTGTTGATGATGAGCCGGATATTTTGGAGCTGATAGAGTACAATCTTAAAAAAGAAGGCTACCAGGTATTTTTGGCACGCAACGGCCAGGAAGCCGTAACCGAAGCAAAAAGGTCATTGCCCGACCTTATAGTGTTAGATATAATGATGCCTAAAATGGATGGCATTGAAGCATGCCGCATTATGCGCACCATGCCCGAGTTTAAAAATACCTTTATGGTGTTTTTAACGGCGAGGAGCGAAGAGTATTCGGAAATTGCTGGCTTTAATGTTGGTGCCGATGATTATATAGCTAAACCTATAAAACCACGGGCATTAGTTAGCCGCATTAACGCTATTTTACGCCGTAACGCACCAGCCGAAGATACCGTAGATAATAAATTAGAAATTGGCGACCTGGTTATTGACCGCGAAGCATATCTTGTATTTAAAAAAGGCGAAAAAGTTATCCTTGCTAAAAAAGAGTTTGAACTGCTATATCTTTTAGCCTCAAAACCAGGTAAGGTTTACACCCGCGAAGTGATATTGAAAAACATTTGGGAAGACTCGGTAGTAGTAACCAATCGTACCATTGATGTACATATACGCAAGCTGCGCGAAAAGCTGGGCGACGATATAGTTGCTACCGTTAAAGGTGTAGGCTATAAGTTTGAAGGCTAACTTTTACGTCTGATTTTTAAAAATATTGTATATAATCTTACAGTAATTATAATTATATAAATTTTTTATATAACTTGTGATTCGATATTGTTTTTAATCAACAGTTGAAAAACTTTACGTTTTTACGCCCCCGCTGTTAACAATATAGTAAAGTCTATACTAAAATATGAGATCAGGATTTAAGAACACAGGTTGGCTATTTCTGCTGCTATTTTTTTGCAATTGTAAAACCCCGTATAACCCAACACCCATAACAACGGTTACCAACTACCTTGTAGTTGAAGGTTTTATCAACATTACCGATTCAACTTATGTAAACCTAAGTCGCACGGTAACTTTAAATAGTTCTATAACAAAGCCCGAACTTAAGGCAACTGTTACAATTGAAAATAATACTGGAACCAGTTATCCATTAAAAGAATTAGGAAATGGCGTTTATGCAAGCGCGCCGCTAAATTTAAGTGCTGCAAATCAATATCATTTGCGTATAAAAACTTCCACTGGTAACCAATACGTATCAGACTTTGTACCGGCCAAAATTAGCCCGCCAATTGATAGCATAACCTGGGCGCCTAAAACAAACGGCCTCGAAATTTATGCTAATACTCACGATCCTAATAATGCCACTCACTATTACCGGTGGGATTTTACGGAAGAATGGGAATTTCATTCTAATTATAATTCAGCTTATATTTCGAATGGACTACAAGTTGTACCCCGCACACCATCACAGCAAATTTGGGATTGTTTTACAGGTGATGTTTCAAGCTCAATATCTGTTGGCACTTCTGCTCAACTTGGTAAGGATGTTATTAGTCAGCAAGTTATTAATACCATTCCTTCTACCGCCGAAAAGATCAGTGTTAAATACAGCACATTTGTAAAGCAGTATGCATTAACAAAAGAAGCGTATGATTATTGGTCATTGCTTAAAAAAAATACAGAGCAGTTGGGTAGTATTTTTGATGCGCAGCCATCAGCATCTATTGGTAATATACATGGCGTAACAAACCCTGCCGAAGTTGTAATTGGATACATAAGTGCGGGTACAGTAACAACTAACCGGATATTTATAGCAAAAAGCCAGCTGCCAAACTGGCGAACTATTCCATTTTATCCTAATTGTGCCAGCGATTCTATTTTTTTGGTGAGCCCTCCGGCACCAAACGCCAAGCCAACCGAAGATCAGATTTTAAACTATAAAAGTGTTTCATTTGAGTCAACTTTGTCCCAACAAATACCAATTATCGATTTCGGTCCGCCCGCGGGTTATATTTCAGCAGCGCCTATATGTGTTGATTGTACCTTACGTGGAAAAGTTGCGCCGCCACCTTATTGGAAGTAGTAAACTAATGTAATACCATTACGTTGAAAATCAAGTATATATTAAATGTTATATTTCTTTTAAGCCTCTCGGCTTGCAAAACACCCTATACACCTGTGCCTATAACAGCCAATAATAATTATTTGGTAGTTGAAGGGTTGATCAACATTACCGACTCAACGTTTATCAATTTAAGCAGAACGGTAAATATATCGGCCAAAACAACTGTTAAGCCCGAGTTAAAAGCTGTTGTAACTATTGAAAGTAATAGCGGGAGCAGTTATCCATTAAAAGAACAGGGTAATGGCATTTACGCCGCTGCTCCACTGAATTTAAGTGTAAGTAATCAATATAGGTTGCGTATAAAAACCGCTACTGGCAGTACATATACTTCTGATTTTACACCCGCAATGGTAAGCCCACCAGTTGACAGCATTAGCTGGAAACCCACAAACACAACTTTAAACATTTATGTAAATACACACGATCCTAAAAATGCTACGCGGTATTACCGATGGGATTATAGTGAAGAATGGGAATTCAGGACAGACTATGATTCTTTTTTTTTATCAGACGGATTAAATATCATTCCGCGTGATCCTACACAACATGTATATCAATGTTATGCAGGCGACACCTCACATATTATTACCGTGGGTACATCAACTGGGCTAGCGCAGGATGTTATAAATCAGCAATTAGTAAATGCCCTAAATTCAGACGCTGAGAAAATAGGTATTGAATATTCCATTTTGATTAAACAATATGCCTTAACAAAAGACGCTTATGATTACTGGTTATTACTTAAAAAGAATACGGAACAATTAGGTAGTATATTTGATGCGCAGCCATCAGCTTCTATTGGTAATATCCATAATATAAATGTACCCACCGAACCGGTTATTGGTTACATAAGTGTTGGTACCGTTACAAGTCAACGTATTTTTATAAGAAAAAACCAATTACCAAAATGGATAACTACACCAGCTTACCCGGTAACTCCGACAAGTTGCACATTAGATACCGTCTATTACATTTTGCCTAATAGTAATCCTTATATTTTTGAGCAAAACTTGTATATAAACTATAAAAACCTTGATTTTGTGAGTCCTTCGTTTCAGGAAATACCAGTTTTACCGGTAGATTCAAAGGCCCTTCATCCTGATTATTTTTCTTCCAGGCCTTTTTGCGTAGATTGCACCTTACGGGGAAAAACAAAGCCACCCGTTTACTGGAAATAGCTTACAATAATAAAGGCTAATTTTGTCACCTTTATTATTGTAAGTAAATAGAAATTATGCTGCTTTTACTTTTTTCTTAACAGCAGTTGCAGCTTTTGCTACACTTGCCTTAACTTCTTTCTTAGCTTTTGTAGCCGCTGGTTTTGCTTTAGCTGTTACAGCTTTGGCCTTGGTAGTTGCTTTGGCTTTTACATCTTTAGCCGCTGTTTTTGCTTTTGACGCAGTATTTGCGGCTTTAGCTGTAACCGTTTTTTTTGCGGTAGCTACCTTTTTAGTTACAGCTTTTTTCGGTGCTTTTGATTTCAGATCTTCTAATTTATCAATCGCGGCCTCTTTTATGTCTGCAGCTTTATCAATCGCGGCGTCCTTTATATCTTCCGCTTTATCTTTGGTGCCATCCCAAAGCTCTTCAATTGTTTCTTTTACCTTTTCAAAAAATCCCTTTTCTTCAGGTTGATTGGTTTTGTTACTCATGGTGTTTTTACAGTTAGGTATTTATTGTTTGAATTTTCAAATACAATAACCGTTCCAATTGATGTTTATGTTATTAACCGTACTTTTGCAGGCTATATGAAAGTACCAAAGTTTGCCGATCTGATATTGTTTGAAGACAATGACATTATTGTTGTTAATAAACCACCGTTTATAAGCTCGCTTGACGAGCGCGAGGGTGGCGAGATCAATATGTTAAGGCTGGCTAAAAACTATTCGGAAGATGCACAGGTATGCCATCGTTTGGATAAGGAAACATCGGGTGCGTTGATCATAGCTAAAAATCCGGAAGCATATCGTTCAGTGTCTATGCAATTTGAAAAACGGCAAGTAAAAAAAGTTTATCATGCTATAATTGACGGCACACATATATTTGATGAATTGTTGGTCGATTTACCTATATTGAACGTAGGAAAAGGCAACGTTACCATAAGCAGGCAGGAGGGAAAACGTGCAGAAACCTGGTTCCAATCGTTAAAATATTTTAAACATTATACGTTGGTCGAATGTCGCCCGGTAACGGGTCGTATGCACCAGATTCGTATTCATTTGGCTACACAGCGTGCATCAATTGCCGGTGATGAAATGTATAAAGGGAAACCTGTTTTTCTTTCGGCCCTGAAACGTAAATATCATTTAGGTAAAGACCAGGAAGAAATGCCCATTATGAAACGGTTTGCCCTGCACGCGTACGAAGTAACCTTTAAGCTGATGAATGATGCATCGATAACCATTCATGCGCCATACCCTAAAGATTTTGAAACTTTGTTAAAGCTATTAGAAAAGTTTGATAGCTAAATAATATAAAAGGTTATGAAGGATAAATGGCCTGCATTGTTGTTCCTTATATTTTCATATACCGTTTCGGCTCAAACCAACTACATATTACGGCCTTTTCCCCAGCATACAAAGTATTTCCCCGGAACTATAAAATCCAATAACGCCTCACAAGCACAATTGGATGCCCAGGTATTGGACTTTTATATCCAATGGAAAAAGCGCTTTGTTAAAACTATACCCGGAAAACAACAAAGCTACGTTTCATTTGAAAATATAGATAATAAACAATGCGTATCAGAAGGGCAGGGGTATGGTATGATCATTACCGCGTTTATGGCTGGTAAGAATGATAATGCCAAGGAAATTTATGACAATATGTTTCGTTATTGCCGTGCACATCCAACTGCAAAAAGCAGGTATTTAATGGCGTGGGCGCAAAGTAAAACTGGTAAGGACCTGGATAAAACGTCGGCTACAGATGGTGATATGGATATTGCCTGGTCTTTGCTAATTGCAGATAAACAATGGGGAAGTAATGGTGCTATAAATTATTTGCAGGAAGCAAGGGATATGTTAGCTGATGTTATGAAATACGAAATAAATCAGAAAACGTGGTCGGTTTTATTGAGTGATGCAGTAGAGTATGACAGTAAAGATTATTACGCTATGCGCTCGTCTGATTTTATGCCTGCTCATTTTAAAGCATTTAAACAAGTTACAAATGATGAACGCTGGGGAAAAGTTATCGTAGCCAATTATAAACTGTTTATCAGTTTGCAAAATAAATATAGCCCAGAAGCAGGATTGCTGCCTGATTTTATTGTAAACATAAATAAACAGGCTAAGCCCGCGCCGGCTAACTTTTTGGAGTCGAAATATGACGGGTATTATAATTATAATGCCTGCAGGATACCCTGGCGAATAGCAACAGATTATTTATTAACCGGTGATGACCACGCAAAAACTATTACCAATAAAATTAACCGGTGGATAAGAGAAACATCAGCAAATAAGCCCGATAATATTTCGGCAGGTTATACACTGAATGGCGACGATATTAAAGGAAGAAATTTTGAAGCATTAAGCTTTATAACACCCTTTGCAGTTTCGGCTATGGTTGATACAAAAAATCAGCAGTGGTTAGATAATTTGTGGAATTATCTAACAGCGTTTAATCTTAAAGACTTCGATTATTATGATAATACGGTTAAGCTATTAAATATGATCATCATATCTGGCAATTACTATAATTATTAAGGGAGTTAAGCTTTCTTTACCACCAATATGCCCACAGCCGGGAAAGTAGTTAGGTAATTGGCCGGCAGCAGTTCATTTTGTAAACCAATCTTATCGAAGTTGTTTTTATACTCGCGCATATGCCTAAAATCGGCAATAATGGCTTCGCCGCCTTTTTTTAGTACCCTGTCAATTTCCCGACAGGCCTGCATGCGGCCCTCGCTATCATAAATATTGTGAATACACATGTTAGTGAGAATAACATCAAAAGTTTCGTTTGCGAAACTCATGCTCATCGCATTTTCGTTTAGCACTTCTACTTTATCTTCTACGCCTTCTAAGGCTGCATTTTGTAAAGCTGACTCTACGTTATTGCCTGTTAGGTCCTCGGCGTTCCATATATCAATACCAATTGACCTCCCGGTTGTTAATTTTTTTGCCGCGCCTATCATTAACAAGCCTTTACCTGTGCCAATATCAAGCACCTTTTCATTGCCATGCCAATCAACTAAATTAAGCATACGGTCGCGATGCTTATATTTTCCGCGCAGCGAATAAGCCATCATTAATGTACCACCCATCGCGCATCCGCCGCCAGACCATACCAGGCCACGGGTATCTACATCGACAGAGCCGATCTTTATCGCCGGAAAAAATATGGCTATAAATAAAAGTATAAATGCAGCCACGAAAAGGTTGCGGATCACTCCGGGCGCATCAACGCCGTAATTGATCTTAAGGTTTGCAGGGGTATCTTGGTGCATAGCTTTAGATAAGATTTTGTTAAGGCTAAAATAATATTTTTAATGATTAATATAAGCATATATAAATCAGTTTATTAATCAATTTAACACATCTTTAAAACTAACTTAAGATTAATCTAATAATATTGCATGCCAAAGAAGGATTAATTAATCTAATCATGAGTAAAATGAATGTATTTACGTATAATTTTAGAAAACCGAAAGTGGCATTTATATCGCTTGCTTTTATTTTGATAGGTACATCAATTACTACCGATGCACAAAAATTAAGCAAGCTTAAGGATAAATTTGATAAAGAATCGCACGTTGGCAAGCAAGATAATCAGACTTATATTGTTCCTACTTCTCAAATTATAGATCCTGCAGGTACTACGGTTAATTTTCCGGGCAGACCCGTTGACATCGCACTTAATCCGGCCGAAACTATATTGGCGGTAAAAAACTTGAATAATGTAGTTTTTTTTAATGTTGCAGATAAAACCATAAAGCAAACACTTGCACTGCCCGAGGGAGGAAATACTTTTACAGGCATACACTGGAGCGATAACGGTGAAAAGGTTTGGACAACCGATACAAGGGGTTACCTGCGTTCTGCAAAAATGCAGCCTAACGGACAATTTGCATGGAGCGATGCGATACTGCTGCCGTCAAAAATGCTTAATGGAAAACTAGCATGGGAAGACGAGGTATTAGATAAATCTGTTAAAAATACCGGCGATCGCCAGTACCCCGGTGGCTTTGCAATTGACGAACAGAAAGGGTTTATTTATGTTACTTTAAACCGTTCCAACTCGGTAGGTTTTGTAAACCTTAAAACAGGCAAATTTGAGGCAAATGTACCCGTGGGCCTCGCACCATATGCAGTAGAGATTAAAGGTAATACTGCTTATGTAACCAATTGGGCTGGCAGGTTATCACATAAAGGTGATATAACAGCAACCTCAGCCGGAACGGATGTAGTTGTGAATCCAAAAACCGGCATAGCTTCATCTGGTACCGTTTCTGTTATCGACCTGGTAAAGCGTAATGTAATTAAAGAGATAAAAGTGCATTTACATCCGTCAGGTATGGTGCTGTCGCATAATGGCTCGAGGTTATATGTCGCCAATGCCAACAGCGATCTTATTTCTGTTATCGATACAAAAACCAACCAGGTTATAAAAGATATTAACCCAAAACCAATGGCAGAGCTTCCTTTTGGTAGCGCGCCAAATTCATTAACCATATCGCCTGATGATAAGACATTGTATGTTGCTAATGGCGGTAATAATCTTTTGTCTGTTATAGATCTTATTACTGATAAGGTAAAAGGACTGATCCCTACAGGATGGTATCCGGGGGGAGTTGTATTGAGTAGGGATGGGAAGTCGTTATTTGTAGCGAATATAAAAGGGGTAGGTACCAGGCAACTTAGTGCGGGTAAAACCGCCTATAAATCAAATGATCATTTAGGTTCTGTTTCATTTATTCCTGTTCCATCGGTTAATGTGTTAGAAGATTACACAGTAAAAGCAGCGGCCAACATGCGTTTGCCACGGATAACCGAAACGATGAGATTGCAAAGAATAAAGGAGAAAATAGTACCCGTTCCTGTAAATCCGGGTGAGAAATCGGTTTTTAAACATGTATTATATATCATTAAAGAGAATAAAACTTATGACCAGGTTTTTGGCGACTTAAAACAAGGGAATGGTGATAGTACACTTTGCTTACTTGGCAGGCATATCACACCCAATATTCATTCGCTTGCCGAAAATTTTGTGTTGTTAGATAATACCTATTGTAATGGCGTTTTAAGCGCCGACGGACACCAGTGGGCCGATGAAGGCTATGTTACCGATTATCTTGAAAAAGGTTTTGGCGGCTTTATCCGGAGTTATCCTTATGCGGGCGATGATCCAATGGCATTTGCCTCATCAGGCTTTATTTGGGATCAGGTATTAAAAAAAGGACTCACTTTCCGTGATTACGGCGAATTTGCCGATGAAGATAAATATGAGCCTAAAAACGCTACGTGGACTATGTTTTACGACAAGCTAAAAAATGGTACAGGCCCTGCAACTATTCACGCAACTACTCATGTGCATACATTAAGGCCATACCTTTGCCCTTCATTTCCGGGTTTTACAGGTACGGTACCCGATGTTTACCGCGCTAATGAGTTTTTAAAGGAGCTAAAAGGTTACGAAGCAAAAGGCACATTACCTAACCTGATGATGATGCTTTTACCTGATGACCATACTACGGGTGTTAACGAAAATTTCCCGACACCACAGGCCGAAGTTGCCGATAACGACCTTGCATTGGGACAAATAGTTGAGGCAATAAGTAAAACCAAGTTCTGGAAGGAAACCGCAATTTTTGTTGTGCAGGACGATCCGCAGTCGGGTTATGACCATGTGGATGGAAAGCGTACAGTAGCCCTATGTATAAGCCCGTATACTAAAAGACACACGGTAATAAGCACCAACTATAATCAAAACAGCATATTACGTACTATTGAATTGATATTGGGTTTGCCACCCATGAGCCAGTTTGACCTGGTTGCAGAACCAATGGTTGATTGCTTTATTGATAAACCAAACTTTACACCGTACACTTTAGTACCCAATCAAATCCCGCTTGATCAGATGAACCGTAAAATATCATCTTTAAAAGGGAAGGCATTATACTGGGCAAAAAAATCGGCAAAAATGCCTTTAAAAGAAGCTGACGAAGCTGATGATGTAGAACTAAACAAACTGGTATGGTATGCCATAAAAGGATATGATGTACCTTATCCGTCGTCTGTAAAAAGTAAAAAATAAAGTGGGCAGCTATTGATATAAGATTAACCTTTTTATTTGCTATATATCTTAAACCTTCAGGTTGATTTTGTATCTATAAATACATGATAACCACCACAATTGATACCCCGAAAACTCAGATTATAAGTGAACATGGTTTAGCCAATGTATTACTTAATAACTTATCCCATCAAAAGTCATTAAATGCCGCAGTTGCTTTTGCGCCCGGCGATATAATATGCAAGTTTGGTGCAGGCGAAACGTTGCCGTATCCCACTTATTTAACCGTGCAGGTTGATATAGATAAACATATCACATTAGTGCCCGAATTTTTACAATATGTAAACCATAGTTGCCAGCCAAACGTGTTTTTTAACACCGCCACTATGAACCTGGAATGCCTGACCGAAATGCAGCCAGGCGATGAGTTTACATTCTTCTATCCTTCAACCGAATGGAATATGTCACAGCCGTTTGTTTGTAACTGCTGCAGTTCGCAATGTTTAGAGGTTATTTATGGTGCGTCGAAACTTACGATAGAAAAATTATCGCGTTATAAATTGACTGATTTTATTCGTCGGCAGGTAAAAGAAAAGCTTTCTTTGTAATATAATGGCTGCCCCTATCCAATTATCGTCTTTATCTTCAAAACCTATAAAAATTTGGGTGCTATCGCCTTTTCTACAAAGCGATGATGCTAATATTGAATACTATTATGATTTTACCCAAAGCATTGCCGAGTATGAAAAAACATTTGCCTTGCTTAACCTGGAATGGATATGGCAGCCGGTTACTTTAATTGATTTTACCAACGTTATTGAAACCATTGTACGTGAAAATGAGCTGGGCATTAAAACACCTGTTGTTTTAAACCTATGCGATGGAGATGAGATAAACGATGCCCCCGGTGTGTCTGTTATAAAATTGCTGGAAGAAAAAGGATTGATCTATACAGGCGCCGATGAATATTTTTACAATATTACCACTTCAAAAACACCCATGAAGGTTGCTTTTGATGAGGAAAATGTACCGTCGGCAAAATGGGAAGCTATTAATTCTCAACAACAAGATATTGACAATATATTTGAACAATTAGGTTCACCAATAATTGTAAAGCCTTCCATTTCAGGTGGAAGTATGGGCATAGGGGTAAAGAACGTAGTGTACAACGAAACTGAATTAAAAGAGCAAGTAACTCAAATGTTTGAAGGTTATCGTGGTTGGGACCTAACGGGCGACGGATTAATTGCCGAATCGTTTATTACCGGGCCAGAGTTTACTGTTTTAATATCCGGCTCGTACAACCAGCCCGAAAAAGCAAATGTTTACATGCCGGTGGAAAGAGTTTTTCATCATTCGTTGCCTGAACAGGAGAAGTTTTTATCGTTCGACAGGCTTTGGGAAATATATGAAGATGAAGCAGCCATGCCAGGCGATGCCTATTTTTATGAGTATGCCTTGCCTGACGCTACATTGGTCGATGAATTAAAGAAAATAAGTTGGGATGCCTATGTAGCTACTAAAGGCTATGGCTATACACGCGTTGATATCCGGCAGGATAAACAAACCGGGAAACTATATGTGCTGGAGGTAAATGCGCAATGCGGTTTAAGTGAGGATGAAGATTTTACTTCAATTGGCGCTATCCTTCGTTTAAGCGGAAATACTTTTGCAGATTTGATAGCCGAAATTATAAACGATGCCTTTACCCGTCACACTGCAAAAGCAAAAGTAAATACCGTTACAGCCGGGGTCAATTAAAAATGATGAAAATTTGTGTCCTTCAACCCGATTATTCCACATCGGATGTAGATTATAAAAATTATGATCCGCCGCGCGACCTGAGCCATTTAATGCCGGATGCATATTTCGATCATGTATTCCTTAATAAGCTCACCACCTATAAACAACTCAAGGACCTAAAGAAACACAACTACGATATTTTTGTAAACCTGTGCGAAGGTTATTTGGATTGGAGTATACCATCAATAGATGTTATCTATTTTATGGAAATGCTGAATCTGCCATTTACCGGGCCAACATCTACACTATACGATCCGCCTAAAGAACTGATGAAATATGTAGCGTATTCTTCGGGTATAAAAACGCCTGCGTTCGTGCTAATTGATTCTATAGACGGCATTGAAAAGGAGTGTAGTAATCTGCAATATCCTTTATTTGTAAAGCCGGGTAAGGCGGGCGATAGTTTAGGCATTGACGCTCAATCGCTGGTAAACAACAATAAGGAGCTTTTGAGTAAATGCACAGCTATAATCGATGATTACACTCCGATATTAATTGAAGAATATATTGAAGGGCGCGAGTTTACCGTAATGCTTGCTGCCAATAACGAAAATACGACCACTGTATTTAAACCAGTGGAATACCTTTTTCCCAAAGGATTTCAGTTCAAAACCTATGCTCTTAAAACATCTGAGCTGCACCCAGAAGCTAATATTCCCTGCAACGATGTTGTTTTAGAGCAACAGCTAAAAGATGCATCGGAAAAGATTTTTAAAAACTTTGGTGGCGTTGGCTATGCGCGGCTGGATTTTAGGGTTAATAATAAAAATGAGATCTATTTCCTTGAAATAAACTTTACCTGTTCTGTATTTTATGGTGATGGTTACGAAGGCTCTGCTGATCATATCTTAAAGGGTGACGGTACCGGGCAGGCAGGTTTTTTAAAAATGATCATTGATGAAGGTATAGGCCGCCATCAGCTTAAACAAAAAAAATACACTATAAAAGGGAATGCCATTAACGGCTATGGTATTTATGCTACGCAGGATATAAACGCCGGTGAGGTGATATTTAATGGCGAAGGAATGTCGCAGCGTTTAATTACGCGCAGGTATGTTGAACAGCATTGGAACGATGAAGATAAAGAAACCTTTAGACGGTACGCTTACCCGGTAAGCAAAGAAGTATTTTTATTATGGGATGATAATCCTGCTAACTGGGCACCCCAAAATCATAGCTGTAATGCAAATACCTACTATGATGGCTTGAATGTATTGGCATCGCGAAGCATAAAAAAAGGAGAGGAGTTGACCCTTAATTACGCCGATTTTTGTGATGAAAATATGGAGCCGTTTAATTGTACCTGCGGTGCTGATAATTGCCGTGGTTTTATTACAGGCAAGCCAAATAATTCCATAACCGAAAGAGAAAGTAAGAAACAATAACATGCCCAAACTGCAAATATTGCGAAACGTAGTAATGACTTATAAATACCGCCTGGTGTTAACATGGTCGTTATTCTCGTTGGAAATGCTGGGCAACCTGTTGCGGTTTTACTTTTTTGGCGAGGCCATAAACGATTTACTCAAAGGAAGTTACCGTGGATTGATCAACTTGACCATAGTGCATTTAGCTTATTTAATAATTGGCACCATAAGGCACATGTATGATACGCGCACTTACTCTGCTATTTATAATTCGTTGGTAACCAAATTTTTAAGCAGATCATATAATGAAGCTGATGTGTCTAAATTGAGCGCACACTCAACATTGACCCGTGAATTTGTTGATTTTTTAGAACACGACCTCGTATACGTAATTGAGGCTGCCTATAATATATTTGGATCGCTTATTATCTTATTTTTTTATGATAAGGTTATTGTTGGGATATGTTTGGCTATTATTATCCCGGTTACTATTGTGAGTTGGTTTTACGGTAAAAAAATGCAACTGCTTACCCTGCACAAGAACGACGAACTGGAGCAGCAGGTAGATATTATTACTACCGGCAATAATGAAAAGATACTAAAACACTATACTAATCTGCGCAAATGGCAGGTTCGCATTGCCGATGCAGAAGCCTGGAACTTCGGTTTTATGGAAATTATGGTATTGGTTGTTATAATAGTTTCGCTTGTTGTCTCAAAAAGGCTGCATAGTGCCGGACTAATGGCGGGTAGTTTGTTTGCTATTTATAGTTATATCCTCAAATTTGCTTCGGGGTTAGATACCATACCTTATACATTAGAGCGGCTTGCTTCATTAAAAGATATTACCCGTCGCATTGAATTAAATGCCGATGATGATTCGAATAATACAGAGTAAAACATTTACCTAAGCAACCTTTTGCCCGCTGTTTACGAATTACACAGTATATTTAACCTAAAATATTAACCCTTAACGAAACTACACACTATGAAACTAAAACTGGTACTTTCCCTTTTCTTGTCATTGGCATTTTTAATAGCTAAAGCGCAACGGCCAGATGCTGATCATATTAGCGCTAAAGGCGGCGATATAACCATTCAGCCTATTACACATGCCACGCTGGTGCTTAGCTATCAAAACAAAAATATTTATGTTGACCCAACCGGTGGAGCCGATGCTTTCAAAGGCTTGGCCGCACCCGATATGATATTGATAACTGATATTCACGGCGACCACTTCGACCCCAAAACTCTTGATGCTGTTAATACTAACCATGCTACTATTATTCTTCCGCAAGCCGTGGCTGATAAGTTACCGGCGACTATTGACAAATCGAAAGTGGTAATTTTAAAAAACGGCGATAATAGTATGCAAGGCGCTATTAATATTGCTGCTATGCCTATGTATAACTTGCCTGAATCGCCAACCGCTGCACATACCAAGGGCAGAGGCAACGGCTACGTTTTAACCATTGGCGGAAAAAGAATTTATATATCAGGAGATACTGCCGATATTCCCGAAATGCGCTCTTTAAAAGATATTGATGTTGCTTTTGTTTGTATGAACCTGCCTTATACTATGGACGTTGCAACTGCTTCAAACGGTGTACTGGCATTTAAACCCAAAGTTGTATATCCATACCATTACCGCGGACAGGATATTAACCAGTTTAAAGCCCTGGTAAACGCAGGCGATAAAAACATTGATGTACGGATAAGAAATTGGTATCCGGCTGCGAAGTAATGGGTGTTATATATCAACAAACAAAAACCCCGATGTAAATATGCATCGGGGTTTTTGTTTGTTTTAACAGTGCTGCGGCTATGGTTTAATATCTTCTACACGCCCTTTACGTGTTGGTGTGTTTTGTTTAGGGAATGTAACGCCAGCTGCCTTTGTATGTGGCAGTTTAGCCGGGTCTTCGCAAGCCATATAAACCAACATGGCGGTTAACGCGGCGTTGTTTTTTACATCGTCGAAAATTAGCTTATCATAAGTATCACGGTTGGTATGCCAGGTATAAGTTTGGTATGCCCAGTTTAATGAACTTAAACTAAAGCCTGGTGCACCCGCGGTTACAAATGAAGCGTTGTCAGATCCACCACCACTTGGCGTGCCGGGGAAACGGGTTACAATACGTTTTTTCAAAGTGTCTGGTATAGGAGCCAACCAGCGGGTTAAAAACTCACCTGCATCCTGGAAACCTTGTCCTGTAAGATTAACTACACGGCCTGTACCGTTATCCTGGTTAAACAATGCTTGCAGGTTATTTACCACTTCAGGATGGTCTTGTACAAACGATGCTGAGCCGTTCAACCCCTCTTCCTCGCTGCTCCAGTGGCCTACCAATATGGTACGTTTTGGGTGAGGATAGAATTTCTTTAATAAACGCATGGCTTCCATCATTGTTAAGGTGCCGGTACCGTTATCAGTAGCGCCTGTGCCGCCATCCCATGAATCAAAGTGGGCGGACAACATTACATACTCGTCGGGTTTTTCGGTGCCTTTAATTTCGCCTATGGTATTGAAAGTTGGAACCATGCCTAATTCTTTTGATTCGGCATGTATGCTGATAGTCGGCTTATCGCCCGATTCAACCAGGCGGTACAGCAAGCCATAATCTTCCAAACCAATATCAACAGTAGGTATTGTTTTGGTATGCGCGTCGAATATTTTATCGGCACCCAATGCTTTTGACCAGTAATTGGTGATGATGCCAACCGCACCTGCGTTTTCAAGTACAACAGGCAAGGTTTTGGCGGTTTTACCAGTTTTACGTATGCGCTGTGTCCATGCTTGTGTTTTAGCCCTGTCTTCAGCAGTTAATTTATCATAGGTTTCTTTCATGGCATATAGCTTCAGGTCATCATCAGGACGGCCGGTTGCCGGATTTACAGATATCATTACAAATTTGCCTTTTACATTTGGCAACCATGCCTGGAAAGCAACAGAATCCGCCAGGTCAGGTAGGATAATTATTTCGGCAGTGGTTGTTTTTTTACCCATGCCAGGGCTCCAGGCAAGTTGAGTACCTTCTAATGATTTAACCCATGGCGACACCATATCAATATGCGATATGCCTCGTTCCCATCCGCGCCATTCGCCCCATTTTTCGTTGCGAGCAGTAATATCCCAGCTTTTATATTTAGCCACGGCCCAATCGTTGGCCTTTTTCATTTGCGGCGAACCAATTAAGCGCGGGCCTACTTGGTCAAGCAGTTCATGGGCTAGTTTTTCTAATTGTGAATTAGTCATTTCTTCCTGCATAATGCCGTCAATAACGGCTTGTTTTGTTTGCGAGAAAGCAATTGTGCTGATAAGCATAGCACCGGTTAAAAGCATACCTGCTTTACGCCGGGCAAGGGCGGAGGTGAAGTGAGTCAGTTTCATAATTCTAATTTAAATAATTGAAACCTAATTGTTACAATTTAATTTTAACGTATCGGGTACGATGGCCGTATTATTATTAAAAAGATAGGCTGTTTACTTTTTTAAAACGAGTTAAATAAGTATAATTGTTGCAACAAATAAGTAATGTTACAATAATCAACATGTTACATTAAATAAAAAAACCTCAAATCATAAAACTAAAAATTAAACAAAAACAATGAAAAAATTGATTTACCCCATTGCCGCATTGGCATTATTTGTAGGATCGGCGTTTACAGCATTTAAAGCACAAGACTGGAAAATTGCAGACACTTACTCTGTAAAGTTTGTTGGTGGCGACCCGTCAGGTGAGTTTAAAGGTCTAAAAGGTACAGTTAACTTTGACCCTGCTGCATTAGCGACTTCAAAATTTGATGTAAGCGTTGACGTTGCCAGCATTAATACCGGTAACGGCATGAAAAACACTCATGCAAAAAGCACAGATTGGTTTGACGCAGAAAAATTCCCGACCATTAAATTTACCTCATCGGCTATCACCAAAACAGCTACAGGTTATGAAGCTGCAGGTACAATGACCATGCACGGTGTTACAAAACCGGTTACAGTTCCCTTTACTTTTGATAACAACACTTTTGCCGGTACTTTAGATGTTAACCGTATGGATTACGGTGTTGGCGCTACTCAGCCAGATCATGGCGCTCAAAAATTTAAAGTAACTATTAACGTTCCGGTTACCAAATAAACCAAAATGTTTAAAAGAATATTTTATCATGGCCTTATAGCCGCCGTTTTGGCGGCTATAGCGGCTATTATTTATAACCGTATCTACTTTTTCGCTACCGAGGCCGATTTCTCTAAAATATTGAATTACGGCAGCATATTTGGCTTTAGCATAGCTATTTGTATGCTGGCCTCGTTTGTATATTTTGGGCTGGCAAAATGGTTGAAACACAAAGGCGAGATAGTTTTTAGCTTTTTATTCTCTATAATCTCCTTTGCCTGCGTAATGTTCCCCATATCCATCTCCTTACCGCTGGATATTAAATTCCCCGAGCTATTTCCCGGATTAGCTGTGCCGATGGTGTTTTTCCCGTGTATTGCATGGTTTACACTGAAACCATTATTCCCGTTAAAACATCAGGAATAATTTTAAACTGCACTTTTAATCTTTACACTTGCAAAGGTAGATATGCCGGTTATCACTAACACTTTGTCCGAGTTAATGCTTTGGCCAATGTTCCAACGTTTATCTTCTGTTGTAGATAAAATATGAGTTACATCTACCTCAACGCGCCAGTTATGCGGAACAATTATTTTAGTTTCGCTAAATGCTTGTGAAACGTCAATTATAACCATTCCCGAAATGTCAGCATTTGTAAAATCAAGCACCACCGATCCGAAAAGGCTGCGTACGTTGCCACCCTGGAAATTTTTAGAAAAAACAGCTTTCTTTATTTCACCGAATATTACGGTTGTTTCCAGGTAATCCTGGCTGTTTATTGCATGTGCTGAAAATTGATTGTTCATAGTTTTAAAGTTTATTGTTACTCAAAACTATCAGCAATAAACATCTGTGCACATGTAAATTTTGCAGACGGTTAAAACTTGTCGGTAAAATAGGGTATAGTGTCGGTGAATAGTTATATCGCCCTCATTTTGTTTCCCTTGGCTTCGTGAGTTACTTCTGCAAACCCCAGCTTTTCCATTAACGGCGGTATGTACATACCAAAGCGGCCACGTAACCCTTTTTTCAACCCATACCATCCGCCAATGGGGTTGCTTTCTGAGCGCCCCCATGCTTCAACGGTACCGTCTTTAGCTGGCTTTTGCTCATCGGCGCTGCCAAGCTCCATCCAGTCGCCATGTTTTTTAAGCATCTGGTGTAAGTCTGTAAGGCAACGGTAATCATAATGTAAAATCGTTTTGCCAACGGTGCATACCAGTATTTTCTTTCCGTCTTTTTCATCAACATGCATAGTATATTCTGATGATAGCGGCGGCGTTTTTAATGCCATCGGATTTTCCTTTGTGCCAATATTGTTTTCCATATTCAGGATAGATTAATTGTTAAAAATAGGCGATGATGAACCAACCAAGGTAAGATTGTTGTCCTGCTGAGGCGGTACTTCAGGTCCGCTTGCTTTTAATTGCTGCTGAAATGTATGGAAAGAGGGCAGTCCCAAAAGAATTTGCTGGTATTCGTCCTCGCTAAAAAAGGCGGTATGCGTAAATGTCTTACCATCTGAACCTAAGCAAACGTGATAAAAAATACCAGGGTGCGCCATTTGCTGAAGATCATTCATCACTTGTTGTATGTTATGTTGATTTTGTTCGGCATATTCCGCTTTGGCCGTGTAAGTAACTTTAACTATTTTCATATAAGTTTTTATTTGTTAGACGAATGAGCAGAATAAAACGATAGGCTATTTATGCATTTTGTTCTGAATATTTTTCCATCAACCTGTTATTATGCTCTAAATGATGTAGTTGCAGCGGCGCCGCTTTTGATTCAAAAGGATCTATTTCTTTTAATATCTGCATCCGCAGATCAAACAGGTGTTCTTTGCCGCCGGTTTCGGCTTGTTTAACCAGTTCGGTTTTCATTAGTTCAACCTGCGCGTTTTGTTTAGGATTGTACAAACCGTTTAATTCTGAACATTGATGACAAACACCTTCTTTATTTATTAACGCGCAGCGGCCATCATAAATGTTTATCATTTTTGACCGGCCCGTATGCAGGTAATATTTTACCATTGCCTCTGATAAATCAAGGATGGTTGTTATCTCGATTACTTTAAATTCATAAACCTCTTTCAAAAATAAGCAGAGTTGTTGCTCAAGTGGTAATGATTTTGATATGCAAGTAAAGCAAAACGCAATGTGTTCTTTAGCCTCGTATTGTAGTTGAGGCGATGTTGACATGATATTTACTATGTTTTTATAAAAAGCGTCATCGGTTTTTGCTGCCGCGCGGGCAATATCGGTTACATCTTCGGGCCAGCGTTTTTGTACACGCAAATTGTCTTTGGCTAAGTTAGATGCTATGGTGAACAACCATGTTTTTAACGAAGACTCACCTTTGAATGAGCCTATTTTATCCGCAGCTTTAATATAGGTGTCTTGTATAATATCCTCCGTATCGGCAACGCTTGCTGTTATCCTTAATAAAAAAGACTTTAATTGTGCCCTGTAGTTTTCAAACTCACGGTTTAAGATATCCGTTGTCATTACTTACTGTTAAAAAATGCCAATGCCTTTTTAATTAACGAAACGCGGTAATTGCTGAAGGGATGGTCGGTATCCCAAACTTCATAATTAAATCCGGCTTTGTTTTTTGCTTTAATGGCATCGGCTAAATCTTTATTAAAATGATGTTCATCCAGCATAACTACTTGCTTTTTAGCGAGCGCGGCCGCAGTTAATTGTAGGTTGAAATAATTAGGGTCGTCTAAAACAGGTTGAAACAATTGTTTAGTAGTTGCATTTAGTACAAAATATTTACCGTTATGTTGTTCCAGTTTTTTCATATCTCCTTTGTCCTGTTTCACAGAAGCGCCAATATCCCATGCTGAAAGCGCGAAACCTTTTTTAACGCCAGGCAACATCGTTAAAGCTTTTAAGCATACAAAACCACCCATACTATGCCCAAATAACGCTATGTTGGCTGTATCTATATTAAATTTAGCCGCGTTGGCTTTACAAAAGGCCACAACGTTTACCACATCCTCAACACAATGCTTAAAGCTAAAGGCACCCTGGCTGCCCCATGATCCACGATAATCAAAATAGATAACATTCCATCCACGTGAGCGGAATACTTGGGCCAAATCAAGATTACGTTCATTACCTGGAAAACCGTGCAACAGAATTAATGTTGAATGTTTTTTAGAACCATTAGCCGTATAAATAAACCCCTGCAACAAACTACCTGCCGATGGTATGTTTAACTCCGCAAATCCCGAGCGGCGGGATGAGCCCCATTGGGCATTATGCAAAATAAGAGTATCATTTTTTGATTGGGCTATGGCATGGTTTGCTATCCCAATAAATGATAACGTGATAATAAAAAGTGATATGTTTTTCATAAACAATGCAGTTGACTTTTTAAAGATAATAGCAGAATAGTTTACCGCCAAATTCTGTAAAGGATAATAGCATAAAAAAATATTATACCTGCCGTTAATAGAAATAACTCGAATGTAGTTTCAGGAAAACCGTGCGATTGAGCCAGGAATGCGCCAAGCAATAATGCCAGTATTAAAGCTGTACTGATAGTAATAATTATTTTTTGAGTTTTGTTAAGATAGCGTGTTGTGGCAGCGTTAGGCGAGGTTGTGGATACATCTTTATTGGCAACCACTTCTATTGAAAAATTTAAGTGTTGAGCTAATATCTTTAACGTGTACATTCTGGGCAATACTTCGGCGCTTTCTATTCTTTGTACAGAGCGTAAGCTAATACCGGTTAAATCGGAAATTTCTTGCTGTGTATAACCTTTAGCTATACGGGCTTCTTTAACCATGCGAGAAATGCTTTCCTTTTTATTGCTCATGTTTTTGCAGCGCTTACGCCATTGTTACGCCAAATGCAAATGACGCAAATTTTATGAATTTAAAGCTAATACATTTGATGCACCAACAGTAAATTAATCAATGAAAGCAAATAGCAATACACGCATAAGAGCAATAGGCTTCAGCATTCTGTTTTGGATAGTTTTTATTTTATCGCTGGTAGGCAGTGGTTTTTTATCTTCAGCCACACCGCCAAGTTTGGCAAGGTTGTTTTATGGCATATTCGGCACTATAGGTGCTGCTGTAGTAACCTGGGCATTTGTGAAATATGAAAAGAGTACGTTCCAACAAATTGGACTGGCTTTGGAAAAAGGTACTTTTTTAAGGTTTATAAAAGGGCTTGCTATTGGGTTTGTCATAATTATCCCGGTAATAGCAGCTTTGATATTTTGGGGCGATCTGCATATCTATAAAAACAAAAGCGCTGCAATTTCATCAACATTGTTGGGATGCCTTACCTTGTTGCCCTTAGCCCTAATGGAGGAGGTTGGTTTTAGAGGACACCCATTTATAAAACTGAATAATGCCTTTGGTTTACGCGCAACACAAATTATTGTAGCACTGGCATTTGGTATATATCATGTAATTAATGGATGGAGCATATATGTGGCGTTTACCGGCCCGTTTGTATGGGCATTTGTTTTTGGGTTATCAGCGGCATGGTCGCGGGGGATTGCCATGCCTACGGGCATTCATCTTGCGCTTAACATTGGCCAATTACTTAGCGGCGTAAACAACAATCCAAACTCTATTTGGAAACTTGATTATAACCACGGTGCAACACCCGCCGCTATGACTCATACAGCGCATGTTGGTTTAGCTTTGCAAATGATTGTGTTAATTGTTGCTGTGATAGTTACCGAATATTATATCCGCAAAAAAAGAATCTTAACATCCTAAAGGGGAACCATAGTTTGATAAATAGCCGGAGCAAATATATTTCCTATATTTATTCCTGCCATGTTTAAGAAACTCTCGCGTAATCCCTGGATAGTGTTCTCGCCGTTTTTGACGTATTATGCCTATGTTATTGTTAAAAACAAGTGGCCAACCCTATATGGCGACGAGATAAGATATGTTGATTTTGCCAAAAATCTTACACACGGCTTTTACTCGCCCTACCCGGCCCATATTAATTTATGGAGCGGCCCGGGCTACCCCCTCATCCTGGCACCTTTTGTGGCAATACATATGCCCGATCTGTATATGACGATGTTAAACGCCATTTTTCAATACCTGGCGGTGGTGTTTTTATACAAGGCGTTAAGATTAATTACCAATTATAAAACTGCTTTAATTTGCGGCTTGTTGTTTGCCATTTACCCCAATGGCTTGTCTATGCTACCCATTTTATATACCGAAGCACTTACCTGCTGCCTGGTGTCGTTATTTGCTTATTGTGTTACCATATTGTATATAAAGCAGGGTAATCAATACATAGTTCTTTCAGGCATTGTATTAGGTTTCCTTACGCTTACTAAGATCATTTTAGGTTACGTGATATTTATTTGTCCGTTGATTTGTTTATTGCTGATGTTGGTAAGTGCGAGGAAAGCTAACTACATCAAATCAATAAAGCTGTTTGCCGTAGCTATTGCTATTTGCCTGCCATATTTAGGTTATACGTATTATATAACCGGCAAAGCTTTTTACTGGGGAAATTCGGGCGGAATGAGCTTGTATTGGATGAGTACACCTTATGAACATGAGTATGGCGACTGGAAACTGCCTGCGCTAACTAATAAACAATACCCAATCATGTTTATCTCACCCGATGTGGTTGTATTGCTAAAAAAGAACCATGCCAAAGAGATCAACTTTATTTTGCACCATAATGAAATTCAGCAGGACGAATTATTTAAACAGGCGGCTATCAGTAACATCAAACAAAATCCGCTAAAATTTGGGCAAAACTATTTATACAATTTTTCGCGGATGCTGTTTAATTTCCCTTATTCTTATTCCTACCAGGACGGTGCTATTTTAGGCAATATCATCAGGGGATCGCTTATTTTGTGGCTATCGGTAGTCGGAATTGTTTTAACGTGGGTAAATTGGCGAAGGGTAATCTTTCCTATAAAAATATTACTACTGGTTACAGGTATTTATTTATTACTGAGCGGCATTGTTAGCGCATTCCCACGGCAGTTGGATGTGGTAGTGCCAGTGTTTTTATTTTGGTTTGGGTATTTGGCTGTCAACGTAAAAAAAGCGAACTTCAAATTTGCTGAAGAAGAACTGGATAATATTCAATTAACCGAACTGAATGCGATGGGCGTAGTTACCGAAGATAAAGATGGATAAACTATGGACATAGAAATTAAAGAAAACCTAACCCTAAATATTCACGGCTTTGGGGGCACTGTGGTAAATAAAGCCTTTGTTGATACAGCCTTTAAGTTGATGAATAAAATGTGGGAGATTGTAAAGGGCAATAAGATCGCCAACAAAGGGCTTAATGTTTGGGTGTATGAAGGTAGTACCAAATTATTTGCAGGTGTAGAACTGGAAGAAACACCGCCTGCAAATACCGGCGTGGAGTTTAAAAATATTGAACTGGCAAAATACGCTTACTACAAACACGTTGGCCCGTACCAGCACATAGGCCGCAGCGGAGATAGGGTAGTAGCCGAATTAAAGGAACGTGGCATAGCTACCACTAATGTATATATAGAAATTTACGGGCATTGGGATAATGATGAAAGTAAATTGGAAACGGAATTGATTTGGGAGGTGAGGTGATTATAACTTCAGTTGAAAACTGAAATCATGCAAACCACGAGTTGAAAACTCGCGGGAGCTACTATTTTCTCAATATCTTATCCATTGCTTTTCCTTTTGCTAATTCATCAACCAGTTTATCTAAATAACGCACTTTTTGCATTAGTTTGTCCTCAATTTCTTCTACACGATAGCCGCAAATTACACCGGTAATTTTTGAAACATTGGTGTTTAATTGCGGCGCTTGGGCAAAAAAGGTTTCAAAATCGGTTTTATCGTCAATATGTTTTTGCAAGGTTTGTTCATTATAACCAGTCAGCCAAAATATGATCTCGTCCAATTCAGCTTTTGTGCGGCCTTTTCGTTCTACTTTGTTGATATAGTGCGGATAAACACTCGCAAATGACATTCGGTATACTCTTGAATTATCCATGTTATTGGTATTTATTATCAAAATTAGTTTTTTGTAATTACAAATAAGTATTGCTGTTCGTTGTAAAAGAAATTAGACCGGCTATTTATAAAACAAAAAAAGCCTTTAGCTTTTCGCCCATTTTTTACGAAATTTATAATAAAAAACAACCAAAATTCTTTCATACTATCCAGATTTCAAATTAGTTAACCTTTTAAAAACAAATTTTATGGAACAGACAAAGAAAATTCTAAACATTACAATTTCAATTAGTATGGTATTATTATCACTTAGCGCTTTTATTTATTCTGTTAAAAGCGCAACAGCACAAACTGCATCGGCAAAGCAAATACAAGATGCAAATGGATATGCTGTTGTTGGTGCCGTTTGTAATTCCCAAAGCGCCGAAGAATATGTAATATTATATAATCCAACAACAGGGAAAGCTAAAAAGGTAGAGGCCCGCTGATAGCAACAACTTGCGTAATGTATTGTGTAGTGGGCGATAGCTACCATTATAAAAATGTCGAACTCTTTTATTTAGGATTGTAAGAAAATTGTAGCTTTAAGAAGTTAAATCAATTATAAAAACTCGAATGACTGAGATTAAAATTCAATTAAGCAAGAAAAAAAATTTGTTAATGCTATTGGGCGCGGCAATATTCGTTGTATTGGGAGTTTTGTTTGTTGTCAGTCCGGAAAATTTCGCTTCGCAGTTTCGCTGGAATATAGCCTTAATAAGATTAATGGGGATGTTAAGTGTTGTGTTTTTTGGTGCGTGTGCTATTTATGGAATGATCAAGATTTTCGACAAGAAATATGGTTTGATAATTGACAGAGAGGGTATCATCGATAATACAAATGCTTCAAGTATTGGCTTAATAAACTGGGCAGATATTTTGTCAATCAAAACACAAAACGTTATGTCTACAAGGTTTTTGCTCATTTTTATTAAAAACCCTGAAAATTACCTAAATCGTGCAAAAGGATTTAAGCGAAAGCTTTTGTATGCCAATATGAAAATGTATGGTACTCCTTTATCTATTATATCAAATTCTATAAAATTCAATTTTGATGATCTTGAAGATTTAATAAAAACTAACTTGAATGAATATCAAAAAACTAATTCTATTTGAATTGAAATTTTTGTTATATGTAGATAAACAAAAAGCACAGTAATATTAAATACTACTATGCTTTCGTGACCTGGGAGAGGCTCGAACTCTCGACCCACTGATTAAGAGTCAGTTGCTCTACCAACTGAGCTACCAAGTCATTGTTTTTGGGATGGCAAATATAACATCAATAAGTTAACCTGCGTATTTTATTTTCTTAATATTCAGTCAGCACATTAAAGCCCACACCTGTAATACCTGTCTTTTCCCAATTAGCCTGAAATAATTAGAACAAGCGTACTTAAATATGGTATTATAAATACCTTTTACCTTTCAGCTTCAACCTTTAACCTTTTACCTCATTACGCGTACATCTCATTACGTAGTTTCTCTACGGCATCGCTTTCAATATACTCGTCGTAGGTCATTAATTTATCAATAATGCCTTTAGGCGTTAACTCAATAATGCGGTTAGCTACGGTTTCCACCAGTTCATGATCTCGCGAGGTGAACAGCATAGTTCCTCTAAAATCTTTCATACCATTGTTTAACGCGGTTATCGATTCCAGGTCGAGGTGATTGGTTGGTTCATCAAACATCAGCAGGTTGGCTTGTTGCAGCATCATGCGGCTAAACATACAACGCATTTTTTCGCCACCCGATAGTACATTGCTTTTCTTTAAAACTTCCTCGCCGCTAAACAGCATCCGGCCCAAAAAACCACGGATAAACTGGTCATCCTTTTCGCCGGGCGAATATTCGCGCAGCCAATCAATCAGGTTATCGTCCTTGCCTTTAAAGTATTCAGCGTTATCAATTGGTATATCAGCAGGATTTATGGTTACACCCCATTTAAATTCGCCTTTAAAATCTTTATCGCGCCCGGTTAATATGTTATAGAATGCGGTAGTAGCTAAGCTGTTTTCAGATAAAATGGCAATTTTATCGCCTTTGTTAACCATCAGGTTTATATTACTAAATAGTTTTTCGCCGTTTAACGATTTACTTAGATTTTCAACCTGTAATATCTGGTCGCCCGCTTCACGCCCAAGGTTATTAAATATAATACCCGGGTATTTGCGGTTTGATGGCTGTATCTCGTCTAAATTAATTTTATCTAATGCCTTTTTACGACTGGTAGCTTGTTTTGATTTAGAAGCATTTGCGCTAAAGCGGCGGATAAACTCCTGTAACTCCTTAACGCGGTCTTCAGTCTTTTTATTCTGATCTGACCGTTGTTTCAAAGCCAATTGGCTCGACTCATACCAAAACGTATAGTTACCGGTATAAATGGTCATTTTTGCAAAATCAATATCTACAACGTGGGTACACACGGTATCTAAAAAGTGCCTGTCGTGCGATACCACCAATACAATAGCTTCATAGCTTGCTAAAAAGTCTTCCAGCCAGCTAACGGTATGTATATCTAGGTCGTTGGTAGGCTCATCAAGTAATAGTATATCAGGTTTGCCAAAAAGTGCCTGGGCTAATAATACGCGTACCTTTTGTGTATTATCCAGGTCTTTTACCAAACTATAATGAAATTCTTCTTTAATGCCAAGGTTGCTCAATAGGGTAGCGGCATTACTTTCAGCATTCCAGCCATCCATTTCGGCAAAAAGATTTTCTAATTCTCCGGCGCGTTCGCCATCGGCATCATTAAAATCCTCTTTTAAATAAATGGCATCCTTTTCCTTCATTACGGCATACATTTCTTTATGCCCCATCATTACGGTTTCTATAACGGTAAATTCATCAAAAGCATAGTGATTTTGACTTAATACAGCCATACGCTCGCCGGGTGTAAAGCTCACCGACCCGCTTGAAGGGTCAATTTCGCCCGAAAGTATTTTTAGAAAAGTTGATTTCCCCGCGCCATTGGCCCCTATAATGCCGTAGCAATTACCCTGGGTGAATTTAAGGTTAACATCTTCAAAAAGTGTACGTTTACCATAGCGTAAGGAGAGATTAGATACCGTTATCATACTGCACTGTAATTTTGCGCGAAGTTAGCGATTAGAGATTAGTTAATAAGTGTTTAGTTGATCTTTTACATATCGACTACTTAATACAAAAACTAATTTCTCTTATTCGAAGCGTTTTTATAGCTAAAATGAGGTCAATTTAGTTCAATCTTTCCAGGTATTTCCTTTGACTACGCAGCGAATATTATCTATTATGAAAAATATTAATTTTTATGCAACATTAATATATCTGCCTGCGTAAAACAAAATTATAACGGGCTTTTAACCACCTAATCACGCGTTTATGCAGGTACTTATTATATTTTTAATTGCTGTATCAACTGTAATAATAGCTATAAGGGATCCTAACCGGTCGCGAAAAAGATATTATTAATTAGTTTCAGGCTAATATTTTTGACAGAACTTGCACCTCGTGGTCGGCTAATTTTTGCAGCGGACCCGAGGCCATCATTTTCATCATCATATTAAGGTCGGCTGATATAGTATAATTTATTATTGTTTGATTTGCAGCGGATGATAATTCCCATTTCAACTCCAAATCAAACGGGGGCTTTTCCGCGGGAATAATACGTATTGTTTTATTTTCTGTCTTATCTTCAATCTTTAACGAGAGCTTTAACATCCCCTGTACCATAAAACTGGCGTTATCAGCGGTAGATGACCACTCTGTAACCCCATCCGGCATTAACTGCTGATGGTTATTCATGTCTGTTAAAAAAGAATAAACTTCATTTATAGGTTTATTTACAGTAGCTGTACTTTTAAAGGTGCTCATTATTAAAGATTAGTTGTTGAAGATTAAAGATCAGTTATTGAAGATTAGTTTTAAAAAAATCAATTTAATCTTCAATAACTAAAAATCCTTGTTCGGATTATTGGCCCCAGGTAGAAGGATCTTTACGCCAGTTTTTTAATATCTCTACATCGGCAGGTAAAATATACTGGTGTTCTTCGGCATAACTTATTAACGCGTTATAGTTAGATAGGGTGATATAAGGGCAATTAGCTTTTTTAAAGTTTTCGTCGGCCACGTCAAATCCGTAAGTAAATATAGCGGCTAAGCCTGCCACGTCATAACCTGCATCTCGTA
>Ga0206854_1005_pt1 | contig 75657 bp, 55 predicted proteins | sample Alteio_BWOrgCont_50_FD_152870 | JGI IMG/M metagenome (GOLD analysis project Ga0206854, IMG submission 152870) | Enriched cells from forest soil in Barre Woods Harvard Forest LTER site, Petersham, Massachusetts, United States -... | ecosystem: Environmental > Terrestrial > Soil > Temperate forest >...
GTGGACGAGGCGTCCGCCGGTAAACGGAAATTTCGCGGGCAAGCTGATCGTTGAAATATCGGACAGCCCCGAATTCAAGAAGATCATGGCAGGCGGCAGGGCAAACATCAGTGTTGATTCGGATTGGACCTGCCGGTTCCTGGCGACAGATCTCAAACCCGATCGTGAGTACTGGTACCGCTTCGTTGATGAGCATGGCTTCACAAGCCGCATCGGTCGCACCATGACCGCACCCGGCCATGATTCGGAGAAACCTGTTCGTTTTACCTTTGTATGTTGCCAATGCCCTAACGAGGCTGCCATGAATGCTTACCGTAAGATGATCTTTGAAGACGAGGCGCGTCCGAAGGAGCAACGTCTTAATTTTGTGCTGCACCTGGGCGATTTTATTTACGAGGTCACCTGGTATGCCGAGGATAATCCGAACGGAAACCGTGGCCGCCGCATCAGAAACCTTTATAAGTTTCCGCAAGGCCGCAAGGTTAGCAATTTTCACCTCCCGGCTACCCTGGAAGATTACCGCACACTCTACAGGGCCTATCTCGAAGATCCCGACTTACAGGACGCCCGTGCCCGTTGGCCATTTGTCTGTATTTGGGACAATCACGAATTTGCCTGGGCAGGATATCAAAGTCAGTATGTGGCGGGTGGCGGCTACAGCGCCCCTGCACAAAGCCAAAAAATCTCTGCCAATCAGGCTTGGTGGGAGTTCATGCCTGCAATGGTCCAACAGCCAGGTAACCCCAAGCTCGAACATTTCAATGCTCCGGCGGTGGTGGATACCCCTTTGGGAAAATTTAACGACGACGGACTTTCAGAAGAACCTAATAACCTGAAGGCTATTCATAGCCTGAATATCCGGCGTGTATTGCGCTGGGGCAGGAATGTGGACTTACTTCTCACCGATAATTGGTCGTTCCGTTCTCCAGATCTGTCGACTGATGATTTTAACGTACCGGAATATCCAAGGGTGGACGCGCAGATACCTTTTGAAATCATGAATTACGGCCGTCATTATAATGGAGATAAACCACCGGAAACCATACAGTTTAATGGCAAAGCGATTCCGAATCCCACAAAAGATGTACATGCCCAGACTTATTTGGGAAGCGAGCAAAGAAACTGGTTTTTGGAACAGCTTGGAGCTTCTACTGCGCGCTGGAAAATATGGGGACACGGTTTTGGTACCATGGAAGTGCGTAGCGATTATCAAAATTTACCAGGCGAATTAGGAGCTAAGTGGCCTAACGATGTAGGATATGCAGTGATAGACAACCGGTTCCTGCGTGATAAAGACATCATATTTGATTACATAAAAGACCATAAAGTCACCGGCTTTTGTGTTGTCGGAGGCGATCGCCACGCGTTTCACGCTGGTTTAGCCTCTAAAGCGCTGCCACCGAAGAAATACGAACCTTTAGGCGTTGAATTCATTACCGGTTCCATATCGCAGCAGACAATCTTCGAAGTATTGGAAGTAACCATGTCAAAAACACATCCAAAACGCGTGCTGCACCTGATCGATCAGCCGGATGGCAGCGTGATTCCCTCTATGAACGTTACCGCGTTACATGGGGTGCTGTCGACGCTAAAGTTAAAAGAGACCGGGGATATGGTACAAGCCCGTTCCGTACGCAACCCAGAAGTGGCGCCCCATTTATCCTTACTTGATTTCGGTGGACATGGTTATGTAATGATGACTGCCACTGCTGAAGAGCTTTCGGCAGAGTTCGTATGCATCCCGCGTCCATTGGAACGGAGCGAACGCCCTGACGGCGGACCTTTGCTCTACCGCGTTGTACATCGCGCAAATTTGTGGAGCGCAGATGAGACACCTAAGCTTGAGCAGGAGGTCCTGGAAGGTAACCCACAGTATTGCATATGATTTATTGGCCCACGGTTACGCGTTCACGCTTAAGTGAAAATATTGATATAAATAGTTAGAAACAATATTCACTTTTTTTAAACTGATCAACCTTATTGTACTATTAAACATTCACAGGAGAATTTAGCTTAAGATAGCGCGATAATTCAAAAACAGTCAAGGGAACGATGCGAAAAATAAATGGCTGACCAGAATTTTAATTACCTCCTTTACAGTAAGGCACCGCTTTCTGGAAAGCGGTATAAAAGTCTTGTACGTCATGCGCCATCTCTTACCGCTAAATTTGGACCGTCAGACCACGTAACGGACGAAATGAAATAAACATCTAAAAACTAAGATGGTAGCTGCATAAACAAACAAGACGGCTGTTGGAAAGCGCTATGAAGAATTTAAAAAGTGTTTGAATATAAACCAGTATATTTTTATAATTTCAAATCATGTATGGTATAATCAACTTACCAGCATTTATCGTAGCGGCCCTTCTGCTTATCTTTACGCCGGGCGCCGATACACTGTACATTTTGGGCCGTAGCATTGCTCAGGGTAAAAAAGCCGGGATCTATTCTGTGCTGGGCATTCTTACAGGCTCCTTGGTCCATACCACCTTTGCCGCTTTTGGGTTGTCGCTTGTGATAGCCCGTTCGGCAATGTCATTTGATATCATTAAATACGCGGGCGCGGTTTACCTGACTTATCTGGGAATAAAAATGTTCTTGTCAAAACAGGTTGCGCAGGTTGAGTTAAATATGGAACGTATCCATTCGCACAGATTATATCTATCCGGCATATTAACCAACCTGCTTAATCCGAAGGTAATTCTGTTCTATTTGATTTTTTTACCCCAATTCGTAAAAACAAGCGAAGCGCATAACCCACTTCCTTTTTTAATTTTAGGGATCATGTTCATTGTTCCCGGTACTATCTGGTGTCTCATACTTGCCGTGTTCGCAGCTAAATTAGCAAACAGAGTAAAAAAGAGCGCTAAACTTTCATGGTGGCTAAACAGGATTACCGGTGGCCTGTTTATTGGTCTTGGATTAAGGCTAGCGCTAATGGCAAAAAAATAATGGTGTGCTATGCGGCAGGTATATCGTCATTTTTCTATAGTTTAGCTAATGTAGATAGAGTGGTACCCGTTAAAAAATACGATTCCAGTCTAAGCTTGACTCATAGATTACTTTATGAGCCAGTCATAATAAGGGGTATGAATCAAATCATTTATCTTGAGAAATATTCTGCTGTTTTGAATGTCTAAAATTACATCGAAACGTTTTAGAAAGCCATTTCCAAAAATACCGGACAAACCTTTGCTAGCCAGTAATCCGGAATCTGTATTTGAAAGGAGTGCCGGTATCCGGTAGAAATGCTTGTCTTTTAGAATAATCTCGGGTATGATCACAATTGGCGAAACACTTTTCGTTCCGTCAGAGCCGACTGCCGTCGCTTTCGCGACGCTTGTCAACCGCTCAAATAAATGATTGCTTGTCGAAAAATTACTGGAAATAATCAACCCGCCATCCCCTCCGGTATCAATCTCAAATTCACCTTCGATAGTTTTATTATCAACTGTTAATGAAGCGGTCGTGGTAAAAACGCCTGATAACGACTTTAAATTAATGGTGTCGTATGCTCCGGTATCGTACACGTAGTTTTTGTTCGCATAAAAGCGTATTAGTTTTTTATGGTAGTCGATCTCAATAACATAATCTTTCATCAGATTGCTGCCAAAAACGCCGTCAAAGGGCGACTTACCATATGGTATCGCCATTAACGAAATATTACCAGCTGTGATATTGCCGAAGGAAAGTGTGTTTTTCGTACTTACTTTAAGTTTAGAATTGCCATTGGCGCCGAGATTGCCCATTTCAGAATCCATCATCAGATTTAATTTCTTTCCTAAAATATCCTGGTTGATCACCATGACGTCTGCACCCGTATCAAATAAGAAGGTCAGGCTATCTGATTGATTGATCCTGCATTTTATGTAAATGCGGTTGTCATTTTTTAAATCAAAAGGAAGAACCGTGAGAGGAGTGTTTTGAGCCTTTCCAAGTAGAGAAATACACATCGACAGAATCAATAGTTTCCACCGAAGAGGTCCCGGGATAAGTTTCGCGCTCATATGCAAATATGATTTAAAAAAGGTAAGGCCTCATACCCCCGCAAGGGGCATTTTAACAGCGATAAACAGAAATAAATCATCCCTTAAGGATGATTTATTTCTGTTTTATAAAACTTAGGTTTGAAAACGACATTGCAATCAATCATGACTTCTAAAACATTTCTATTGTTCACAAGCGCTTTTTTCTCGTCTTTTTTTACGGGGATAAACGACGGGGAACCCGTACTAAAGTTAATGTATCAAAGATATGAAGGTAAATGGCAGCGTTCATTGGTTTTTGATCAAACTACGGAGGTTTATCGTAACGATTCTCTTAAAAGCACACAGACCTGGCATGAAGCTATGCTGTTTCCGGATAAACTGCGGATCGATATCGAACCGGTTGTTAATAACCGTACTTATATTTTTAGAGGAGATTCTACCTATGCCGTTGTCAATGGCAGGATTCGTTCGGCATCAAACGAAGGGAATGACCTTATTTTCTTATTAGGCGGACTCTATTTCTATCCGTTTGAAAAAACGCTCGAAAAACTCAAAAGCCTGGGTTATGATACCGGTAAATCGTATGAGACCGAGTGGAAAGGGAGGCTCGTATACGTGGTCGGGGTAAGTAATAAGGACGAAAAAGCCAATCAGCTATGGATCGACAAAAGAGACCTGTATCTGGTCCGCATGATGGAATTCAAGGGTAGGACGACTGAGGAAGGCATATTTGAAAATCACATCAAAATCGGAGGTGGCTGGACAGAGACCAAAGCTTCATTTTATTTCGATGGTAAATTGGCTCAGGTGGAAACGTATCATGATAGTAAGGCGCTGCCGCTCGATGAGCATTTCTTTGATCCATTCAAATACAGTAAGTACCAGCCTTACTGACCTGTTATAGCAATCGAATAACGACAGATTGATAATGACAAGACATTGTTTAATGTAGGAACTTAATGACCGGCTGTATCTGTTTATTCCTAAAGGATGATGTTCTTTTTTAGTAAACTTGTATATGCAATGTAAATCTGTAAAATGGTTGCTATTTCTTTAAAGAGGCTGCTGAGCGTTTGTTTCGTGTTCGTTTATTTTGCGTCCAATGCACAGAAGTATAATTTTCAGCATTATGATATTGCAGAGGGTTTGTCTCAATCCCAGGTTTTATCCATTTGCCAGGATAACGAAAAGCAGTTATGGATTTCTACTTTCAAGGGAATCAATTGTTTCAATGGGACCCAATTCAATTCTTATTCCCTAAAGGATGGCTTGTCCTCCAACACCAACTTTGGGATAACCCGCGATAATAAAGGTACGATATGGTGTGCCGGGACAAACGGTATCAGCGCATTTACCGCAAGTGGAATTGTTAATTACAATTTCGGTACTAAAACGAATTTAGTTGCCACCACAAAGATACGATGTGACCGGTATAACCATATATGGGTATTGCTTCGAAAAAAGTTATATAGACTGGAAAACGGGAAATTGAAGAATCAGTATATCTTGTTAGTTGACGATCGTATCTCTGATATAGAATTGGATAAGGATCATAACCTGACAGTATTCATTAATAATAGTGGTTTTTTTAAACTGGTCAACAATCACTGGAGATTGTTCATAGCCTTAAAGGATAAATTTGCCTTTCGATTTATTTTTGATCGCCAGCATACCGATCAGATTTATTTTATTAGTGGTGCAGAACTGTACCGGTGCGATACCGGCCGTTTGGACTCGATAAATATCAGGACTACTATTTCAAAAGATATTGTTTTCTACTGTGTTTTACAGGATAATGATGGTAAGTTATGGATCGGTACCAATAAAGGCGCGATCCTCATTAAAAACGACTCAGCACTTCTTTTCAACGAACGCAACGGCTTCACTGATGACCGCGTATTCAGTCTTTTCTGCGATGTCGATAACCGGGTGTGGTTGGGTACGGATGGCGCAGGGCTATATTGTTACTCAAACGCTGACTTTGTTACTTATGATAAATCACAGGGCTTGACAAACGATGTGATTATGGCTATTGCCGGTGATAACAAGGGCCATATCTACCTGGGTACCAGTAACAATGGCTTACTTTCTTTTTCCAATAACAAGATCATCCAGGAAAAGGTATTGGAATCAAAGGATCCGGAGTTTCGCATCAATTGCCTGCTTGCAGAAAAAAGCGGGAGCCTGCTGATCGGGACGGAAGTTTTCGGGCTGTGGGAGAAACGTCTTCAAAACTCCCGGCCGGTCTATTCAAATATTATCAAACCAGGGGGCTTTGTTTTTAATTATCTCGCACAGGATGAGCAGCAGGTTACCTGGGCAGCTACCAATAAAGGGTGTATTTATTTGGAAAACGGTCAGGTGAAAAGAGTTCCGTCGTTCAATCAATACTGCTCGTCGATCACTTGCTTCGGAAAAGATTCCCTATTTGTAGGTGGTACGGACGGGGTGTACCTGATTAAAAACAAACAGTTTGACCCGGGCTTCAGGCTGGATGCGCTTCACAATAAAAATGTCCTTAGTTTAAAAAATTGGGGACGATTTGTTTTAATTGGCACCAATGATGACGGATTTTTTATTTGGGATAGCCGGACGAAAAAACTGAGAATTCTTGACGAAGAAACAGGACTGTCTTCAAATACCGTTTATAGTATTGATGTTGTAAAGAATGAAGTATGGTTGGGTACGGAAAAGGGAGTAAATAAGTTCAGGATAACGGATCCCGAAAGATTTGAATTAAAAAAGGAATACCTCGCCACCCCGGTTTCCGAAACCAATCAAAATGCAATATTCCATACCGATTCGGATATCTGGGTTGGCACAACACATGGTGCCGACGTTTACAGGTTAACACAAGATAAGCCTTCTCCACTTGTACCCGGTACCGTCATTCAGAATATCGGCCTGGATGTCAGTAACGATGTGAATTATAATTATATTAACGGCTATTAGATTCCCGTTAATTTAACGATCCCCTCCGGTAAAAGCCACATTACCATCAGGTTCCAGGCGATTGATTTTAATACTGATAAAAATATAACCTATCAGTACAAATTGGAGGATATTAATAAAGAATACAGCAAACCTATTCAAAGTAATGTGGTAGACTATCCCGATCTGGCGCCGGGGCAATATACCTTCAAGGTAAGGGCGATTAATTCAGACGGACAGTTTAAGCAAACGGCTACTTTTGCGTTTACGATCACTCCCTCCTTTATGCCCCCCCCTTTTTAAAATAATGTTACTTATCATTTTTTTAGGGGGTACCTATGGTTTTTATGTATTTAAACACTATCAAAAAACCAAAGAATTGAGATTTGTAGAGGCCTTAAAACTCGAAGAACAGGAAACAGTAAGACGGCAGACGGCAGAGGATTTTCATGACGACCTGGGAAATAAGCTAACGCGGATCAATATGCTGTCTGAGTTATTGGACAAGAAGATCGCCGCTGAAAACCGGGATGAAAAGGAACTTATTGCGCAAATTAAAACCAGTGCCCTCGAATTATATGAGGGCACCAAGAATATTCTATGGGCATTAAATCCCGATAATGATAATCTTCAGGACGTGTACGAATTTATTGAAAAGTTTGCTGCAGAGCTATATGCGAATACGAATATCCATTTTGAGGTCCGGAAAAATTATGCGGCATTTAAAGATATTCGCTTCCCGCTCGGATTTGGCAGAAACATCGTTTTAGTCTGTAAGGAATTGCTGCATAATATTCTGAAGCATTCTCATGCTCAGCTTGTAACATTTTCAATCGGGATAACGTCTTATAACAGCATAGAGATCGAAATAACAGATAACGGCTGCGGTTTTGATGTGAACGCGGTTACTTCCGGAAATGGGATACGAAATATAAAAAAACGGATAAATAAAATAAACGGCGATCTGAAAATCAATTCGGAATTTAATAAAGGAACAGTTAATCAGTTAACTTTTCCGCTTCCTAATGCTTTAACCTAAAATAAAGATTAAAATCATGAAAGTATTGGTTATTGAAGATGATATGATCTTGCTGCAGACTTATAAAAAGTTACTGGCAGCGGAGGATTTTATAGTAAGTGGGTATACTTAGTTTGAAAACGCAGAAAAACACCTCTCAACTGAAAAGCCTGACGTTATTTTACTGGACATCCAGTTGCCGGGCATAAGCGGTATAGAGGCCCTACCCAAGATCAGGAAATATCTGCCCAATGTACAGATCATTATTTTAACCGTATTTGAATCCGAACAGCAAATATTCCAGGCTCTTTCAAACGGTGCCTCGGGCTATCTGACAAAGGATTCCTCCTCCCAAAAGATAATAATCGATTCCATCAAAGAAGTGCGTGAAGGAGGGGGCCCCATGAGCATTAATATTGCCCGCATGGTGATAAAATCATTTCAAAAAAGTACCCAAAGCCCGCTTACGAAGCGTGAAACGGAGATCCTTCAACTGGTAATGGCAGGTAAAAAAAGAAATGAAATCGCCGACGAGTTGTTTGTAGAATTGGTAACGGTTAAAACGCATATCAAAAATATATATTCAAAACTAGATGTGAACTCCAGATCGATGGCGATAGATATTGCCAAAAAAAATCGTTTTATCTGAAGATTGTTTTTTAACCAGGCCATCCGGCTGCATGGTCAAAATCAATCCTGGGACGAGTTCCCCGGATTTAACAGATGACTTTTTCCGGTGATTTTTAGCCAAATAGTGTCAGCATTAAATGCTTCCGATGCCTTGCTCATCAGCGCCGCACCTGCAGTTACCTATTTTTGAACCTCTCTCCAATATTTAGTAAACAACATTTTAGCTAAATCCGCGAGCTGGATAATCGGCTGGCTCTTGAGGATTTGCTTTTTTCATTGGTATTTTGGATGAAAAGTGCAATTGTTGGCCGAGGTTGTTTTGTCCAGACTTAATTTCGTTAGATGGACGGGGGTGCCAAACGACACTAAACTAAAACGTGGTTCCATCCGTACTCGTCAGGCGCCTCGCCGCGACGAATCTGATTTAGCTTGTTTAACACCCTATCGGAAAATTTACCGGAATCAGGATTATTTAGAAAATATTCGGTTCCATTATAGGCTAACGAACCTATGCACGTGATGGTAAATGCAGTTCCGGTTCCAAATGCGTCCGATAGCGTGCTATTTTCAATGCCCGCTATAATTTCATTTACAGACACACGGCGTTCTTCTACCGGAACGCCCCAACCCCGCGCTAAAGTTAATACGCTATCCCGTGTAATTCCCTTTAAAATGGTATTACCCTCAATTGATGGGGTTATCAGTTTACCATCGATCATAAACATAATGTTGGCAGCGCCCATTTCTTCTATATAATGATGCGTTTTAGCGTCCGTCCATATTAATTGGTCAAATCCTTCTTTGGCCGCTTTTCGCGCGGGCAGCATCGCGCCTCCATAATTGCCCGCAGCTTTTGCATAACCTATACCACCTTCAGCTGCAAGGGTGTACTGCGTTTCTATCTTGACCTTTAAAAGCTTGGAAAAATACGGACCTGTCGGCCCGGCCAATACCATATACCTATAGGTTGCCGATGGTGTTACTCCCAGAAAAGGGTCCGTAGCAAACACAAACGGGCGGATATAGAGAGAATGATTTGCGGCACTCGGTACCCAGTTCCAGTCAATGTCCACCAACGCTGTGATGCTGTTTATGAAGATATCGACGGGTAGCTGCGGCATACAAAGTCGTTCGGCTGATTTATTGAAGCGTTCGGCATTTTTATCTGTTCGAAAAACAGCAACTTTTCCGTCAATATGTCTGTAGGCCTTTAGTCCTTCAAAAAAACACTGTCCATAATGTAACGCTGAAATAGATGGACTTATATTGATTTCACTATAGGGCAAAATTTGAAAGTTTTTCCATTCGCCATCCATATAGTCAGCTGCAAACATATGGTCAGAAAACGTTTCTCCGAAAACCAAATTATCGAAATCTGTTTTGGCTAAGCGGGACTGGGTGGTTCGGGTTATTTGGATATCTGATAAGTTGTTCATCGAACGTGTAGTTTCACTTTCCGAAAATAGGTGAATAACACGTCTAATAAATACCCCCTTAGGGGTTATTTATTGGGTAACAGCAGGTTTGTTTCCTTAAGAAGGATTAATTATATAATCGATGTATTTAAGATGTTTTAAAGCCGGTGGAATGTCTCAGTATCCCCCTTAAAGGGGGGATTATCGATTAATAATACTAACTCAGAGGCCGATTTGCTATCATTACTTAACTTTAAATGGCAATAATCAAAACGAACTGTGGACTTGGTCCACCCGGAATAAGTCAATATGAAGATAGTAATTATCCAATCTTTTAAAATCTTATTTATGAGAAAGTCAGCTAATATTCATGCTCATGGTATTCGTATTTCTTTCGAAGTCATTTGCACAATCCACTGAGCATCTTAAGTTACCCGACCAACTCCCACAAGCAGGAAAAAATAACGTTTACCTATGATTCTGCCAGGACTGTAATGGGCAGTAAGCAAGGACTCGAATGTGTTGTTTATTTTCTGGACAATAAAGATAATCCGGCTATAGATGTTGATTAATCTAAAGCCTGATGGCTATAGAAATTGCTAAGGCTAGCATCGCGGCAGCCAAAGAAAACTACACTACTGCAAGTAACAATCAACCAAGAAGTCAAGCCTAGTGAACCTTGTAGCTGAAAACCTGACGGCCTAATTCGCCATTGGCGCCAATGCCCTCGATGACCACGCGGTAGTTTCCTTTACTGCCTGCGTTAAAATAGTCGAGATAGGTCTTGCCGTCCGCGTCTGAGTTAAGGTCAGGTTTCCAATAGATCGTCGTGCGCAGATCGGCCAGTTCTTTAATGGTTTTCGGTTGATCATACCGCGGTGAATAAAACTCCCGGGCTTTATAATAACCTTTTGGATAGTAAGTGGTGATTCCTCTGCCGTAGATCGGCGTGGGTTCGTCCTCATCGTCATTGCCGCGTCTGGTGGTCACGATCATTACTCCGCTACCGCCATGACTGCCGTAAATGGCCGTATAGTTGATACTGCGCAAAACCTCGATGGCCTGCACATCATTGTAATTTAAGGTGTTCAGGTAGGATCCTTCCAGGTAGGCGCCGTCCACTACCAGCTGCATGGGCCGGTTATCCCGTGTGGAATAGGGGATGCCTCCGCGAAAAGCTACCCCCAATAGCCTGCCCTCCAGACAATCTGAAATAGTGGGGCATCCCTGGTCGCGCAGGGTTTTGCCTGATATGATCTCGTCTGCGTTACCGGCGCCGTTGAGGTTAGCGGAACTTTTCAGCAATTCCTTTTTCTCCCTGATGACGACCTCCTGCAGGGTATAGACGTGGTTGCCCAGACCGTGCTGTCGTTGCGCAGCGTAGAATTGTTTACTGCTCTGTGCATAGGTGGACAGGTTGGCGGAGGTTGTCATTTCAAAACCGCTGGTATTCATCCCGGAGGTATTTACCGGCGCGGGCTGATCCATTTTGATATCTACGTTCCGTTTGTTTTTATCCGTGCGGGCCTGTACGATGAACGGCACACTGTCATCGAATGTCAGGTCGCGGAAAGCGAACCGTCCCTGTGCATCGGTCCTGGCATCGCGGGTGAACTTAATGCTATCCAGATCGTATAAGGTCACCTTGGCGTTCGCTACCGGTTTACCGCTTAGGTTGTGCGCTGATGCCTTTTCTAACCAACTGCTGAATCTGGCTGATGTTCGTTAGCGCAAGTAAAGGTTGCTTGGTACGATTTTGGTCTTTACTTGTAAACAAAAACGCCCAGTTACATACCTGTACGGGAGTGTTAAAATACTCTTTGGATTTATAAAACTCTATTTAAATTTAAGGATAGACAAAGCATATTATCGACTCAAAATGCCAGGATGGGTCATTACCCGGAATTTGGTTCGACGTGCTATAATAGGTGTCATAATAAAGTTTTTTGCTGCTTTTAATCTCGTAATAATATTCGTAAAGCGGTTGTGCTCCAGCAACTTGCGTGTTAAATTGTACGATGGTGTTTTCCTGCACACTTTGTGGTTTTATTGTGATCCAGCGATTAAGGTTTCAGCCTCATTTGCCACCTATACTTCGAAGCCAACCTCCCTGTATAATATTGGCGTTCTATCCGCTTACCATGTTTCCGATTGGAAGACGCCTAAAGCCGCTGCCTAGTAAGCAAATAAGCGCCCAAATTGTGCCTTCGGACGAGTCTTATCTAACAACGATTATATTAATCAGCAATAGAACCAAAATCCAACACCGCGCATGCTTTCAATACGAATAGATGGATCTTCTACCAGGTATTTTCTCAGCTTACTTATAAAAACGTCCATACTCCTCCCGTTAAAAAAATCTGCTTCTTTCCATAAATGATCTAATATATGGTTTCTTTTAATCAGCTGGTTTTTATGTTGATAAAGATAAAGCAAGAGTTTAGATTCCTTTTCAGTTAGCGATTTTTTCACGCTTGGGGATATTAAAACTAAATCTTCAGGATAAAATCTAAATATTCCGATCGTAATTATCTTTTCGATGTTCTCAACAAATTTTTGAGTTCGTTTTAAAATATTTTTAATTCTGAGTACAAGTTCATCGGCATCAAAAGGCTTTAATATATAATCGTCGGCTCCGAGTTTCAGACCCCTTAAGATGTCTTCTTTCATTTTTCGAGCGGTAACGAAAAGAAAAGGTAAGCCCGGAAAAGAAACCCTAAGTGTTTCCGCTAGCTCAAATCCATCTTCTTTTGGCATCATAACGTCTATTATTAAGATATCAAAAGATCGTTTTTGCAATTCCAGTCTTGCTTCTTCACCATTATAAACCCGGTGTGTAGTAAAATTATTTAATTCCAGGTATAGTTTTAATAAATTACCCAGATCAATGTCATCTTCTACAATTAATATGTTCGTATTCATAACGGCAGCTGAATCAGAAAGGCACTGCCTTCACCTAGGCGACTATTTAAAGTTAATTTGGCATCCAGTGAAATAGTTGCTTGTTTAGCTAAATACAAACCGAGTCCTAAACCTTTAACAGTATGTTTGTTCTGTTCGGGTATACGAAAGAATTTATCAAAAATATCATACTTGTATTCCGGGGCTATACCAGGCCCCTCGTCTTTTACTTCAATAAAATAGTGAGTTCCGTTACTATATGCTTTTAAATAAATGTTCAGGCCCTTTCCGCTATACTTCATGGCGTTTTCAATAAGTATATTTAATATTTTTTCTAAACTATCAATATTGGTAGTTAGTATTTGCCTGCCTGGTTCTATATCCGTTTTTAACGAATGATCTTTAATATTCAGATCCCTTGTATATTGGTTGAGATACTTTGTTATATCTAGTTTTTCTCTTTTTAATTCTATGCTTCCAGACATGGCACTCTCCAGCACATTGTCAACAATTTTTTGTATTTTTTCATGTTGCCGGCTTAATGAATGTAACAGATCTTTTAGTAAAGCAGGATTTGTTTGTACTTCTTTTCTTTTTATGCTTTTTAATATCAGATCGATAGAACTTAACGGCGTTTTTAATTCGTGGGTTATATTATTGGCAAAATCCGTTTTAATTTCTGCAATTTTTTTTTGCTTAACTAATGCGCTGAACACGAAATAAAAAAGCCCTATAACGGCAATAATTAATCCTGCGGCAAGTAAAAAAATGCCTTCCATGCGTTTAAAACCTTCTTTTTCCCAACCGGAAACATCTATATAACTTGATCTCCTGATCTTGTACTTATGATCTAAAGTAACTTTCCCTCCGTTATCATTGAAAGCCTTTGTCGCAGTTGTTGTGCCAACCTGATTTAATAAAATTGCATTTGAAGCAGGAAAAGGGGTTCCGATAAATACAATAGGCCTTTCCGATGAGGACATTAAAGTATCGTACTTTCCATGAAAATCGATAATAATAGATTCATACTGGCATTTATAATTCACACTATGAAGGTTAGAATTCTTATTCATCCAGCCGGACAAATACGCATTTGCATTTATTTTAACCATACTATCCTGACTACGTAATACCTTAAAAAAAACTTCCTTCCTGATTTGTTTATTTATATATAAATTGATACCCCGTTCGATATTATCTGCGGCCCTTTGTTCCAAAGGAATCATAGCCGGCAAATTTTCAATTTTAAGCATCTCTCTTTTTACTTCTGAATAATATTTGTCTTTTAATAACTGATAAGTGTTTCCGACCAGATAATATTGAATCAAGGAGAGTACACCCACTACAATAATGCAGGCTATAAGTAGTACCGTTGTTTTATAATTCCTGATCATGTTATCTACAAAAGTAATTAACCATTTAGGTTTTTTCCTATACTCCACCCGCATTAACCCTTCATTAACTGTTGATTAACAAATGCGGTGATCGTATTTACTCACCTTTGGTTTCAAATCAATCGAAGACAATGAAAAGACTAACTTTTGCAGCCATGTTACTGCTTTACACACCTTCTATTTTTGGACAAACTACAAAAAGCCATAATACAACTACAGAAAGCACAATGGTTAGGATCAGTGACAGCGACTACGACTATTCCGTAATTGCTGAATTTGCCAATCCTAGATCGAAGGAAATAAAATCCCTTATTACCCAAAGATTGGGCGGGCCCGGAAGAGATACTTTAAATACGACTATATGGAGTCAGGGAAATGCCTACATGATAAAATTAAGACCTAATAAATTGAATATTGAACTGGACAAAGATATAGCCACCGGTAAGCAAACAAAACAAATTACGCAATTAGGGCAGGACATTCAGCGTATGGTAACTACGACCCAAAATCCTATTGGAAAACATGAATTCTGAGCTATCTCCACGGCTGATCTGATCATACTTAGACTGGACTTCTCGTAACGGGTTCCAGCTTCTTTTTGCTTTTTAATACGTTTTTAAAACCGGCGATCACTTACCAATTAATAAACTTCCACAATACTTTTATGAAACTTAGACACACTATTTTCCTGATCTTCTTTATAATGGCCTTTATAAATTTTGCATCTGCTCAAAGAAGTTCATCGATAACCGGCAAAATTTCCAATCTTAACGGGCAAACATTGGAAAATGCGACAATATATCTTTTTACGGCGAAGGATTCTACGCTCGTTAAAACCGCTTTGACTGACACTGGCGGCATATTTAAATTCGATGGGCTAAAACCCAATGCCTATACGGTTACCATCACTATCATTGGATACCGGCCTTATAAAAGCGAAATTATCTTGTTGAAAGACACCCTTACATTGCCGGCAATTATCTTGCAACGAACTGAAGCGGCATTAAAAGAAGTTACTATAAGCGGGCAAAAGCCCTTCGTGGAGCACAAGATCGACCGTACAGTAATTAATGTTGATGCGCTAATTAGCAATGCCGGCAGTACAGTTTTTGATGTTCTCGAAAAATCCCCTGGCGTGAGCATTGACAAAGATGGGGTAGTTGGTCTTAAAGGCAAAGCGGTAACTATTTTTATCGATGACAAACTAACGTATCTTTCCGGTCCTGATCTCGCAAATTATTTGAGATCACTTTCATCTTCTACTGTAGAACAAATTGAACTGATGCCCAATCCACCGGCTAAGTACGATGCGTCGGGCAATGGTGGAATTAATATCCGCACGAAGAAAAGTACTGCGAAAGGTTTTAACGGTAGCATAAATTTAAGTTACCTGCAAGGGAGGTATGCAAAGACAAATAACAATCTTAATTTTAATTACCGGAGTAATAAATTTAATCTTTTCGGAAATATTGGCTATAACACGATTAATAATTTTAGCGACCTGGATATAAACCGTCATTTTGAAGACGCCAACGGACAAATCTTTTCAAATTTTCTTCAAAATTCCTTTTCGCGAAACACAGGGAAAAATTATAATGTCAAAATCGCGTTAGACTATTATGTATCCGGTAAAACCACTATAGGAGCCAGTTTGGTAGGACGATATAGGCCAACTGCCCAAAAAGCAGCAGTCAGCAGTAAATTTTCTAACGCCCAAAATAGTCTTGATTCCCTGGTTAATGCAAACAATAGCGAAAACGATGTCTTTAAAAACGGAGCTTTAAATTTCAACTACCGTCATCAGTTTGATAAACGCGGAAGAGAAATAACAGCTGATTTTGATTACCTTAATTATCAAGACAAAAAAGTCCAATCTTTTAATAATGATAGTTATTTGGCGAATAGCACCCTCGTCAATACAGATCTACTAACCGGGACACTTCCAACTAATATTAATATTTATTCCGCAAAAGCCGATTACGACCATCCGTTGAAGAAAGGGTTTAAACTGGCAGTAGGCGTTAAGTCAAGTTATACTCAAACCGATAATATTGCGGATTATTTTTATACCATAAGTAATATAACCGCGCCAGATTACACAAAAACCAACCACTTTTTATATAAAGAAAATATTAATGCTATTTATATCAATGCCAATAAAGACCTCAAAAACCTTTCTGTTCAGGCCGGTTTAAGGCTGGAGAACACGGTTTCAGATGGCCATCAATTAGGCAACCTGCAAAAGCCTGATTCCACTTTTAAAAAAAATTATACCAGTTTATTTCCTACTATATATTTTCAATATAAGCTTGATAGTGTTGGCAATCAGCAATTGGAGCTTAATTATGGCCGAAGAATTGACCGCCCTTATTATCAAGATCTTAACCCTTTTTTATCCCCGCTTGATAAATTTACATATTACACGGGTAACCCTTTTTTAAAGCCTTCTTATACTGATGCAATTGAATTGTCGCATACCTATAAAAACCAATTTACTACAACATTAAGTTACAGCAGAACTTATGATCAGGTTAATGAAACAATTCAAATTTTAAACGGCATTTACTATAGTAAACCGGGTAATATAGGCAGCTCTACAGTTAAATCTATTTCAGTCGATGCAAACTTTGACCTAGCAAATTGGCTTAATTTTCATTTATATGGACAACTATCCAACATACACGATATTAGCGCATTCTATACGGGCTTATTGAACACACAGGGAACGTTTTTCTATATCAAACCGATTTTGCAGTTTAAATTTGATCATGATTGGATTGCCCAATTAGATGGTACTTATCAAAGTAAAGAAACTAATTCACAGTTTATTGCAGGGCCGCAGAAACGAGTCAATGCAGCCATTTCAAAAAAACTTTCTACAAGCACCACCATCAAAATAGTTTTGAATGATATTTTTTATTCCTATGTCAATAGCGGAATGATCAATAACTTGTCGCAGACAAAAGCAGATTACCGTGGTATAACCGATACACGAACTGGTGTAATATCATTTATCTATCGTTTTGGCAAAGCGATTTCCAACCAAAGGAAACATGAGGCTAACGGTGCTGAACCGGAAAAAGATAGGGTAAAGAATTAAACTGCTTTTAAAACCGGACCTATATCGAGCGAATTGTGAACGATGCAATTGTTTAACACGAGTGATAAAGCTTGATTTTATTATTTTTTAGCTGCGAAATTGACCTATACATCCTATCTTCAACTAACTGATCATCAATAAGATGTAAACACTTCTTTTTTTCGTGGTGCTTTTTGCAGGCCTGAGCTGTAACGGAGACCGGATGGTGTATGTCTGTGATAGCCGCACGGCTTACCGGTATCACCTGAAAGCGAACTGCCGCGGTCTGGTCAACTGTACGCACACGATCCGGAAAATGACGCTGGCTGAGGCTGAAAAGCTGGGCCGCACGCTGTGTGGTTACGAGAAGTAATACGCTGTCATTTACGGGTTTCCGTAATTTCTGCATTCCTGCCCGCTCTATTTTTGATAGAAACGAAATAGTAGCCATGGAATATAAAGTAGTACCCTTTACGGCAGTGTTCAATCCAAAACAGGAAACCACGAACATTGTCTCTTCTCAATTAGAGCATCTGATCAAAAAATATGCTGATGAAGGTTGGACATATGTCCGGCTGGAAAGTGTATCCACCTATATTCCGCCGGATTCGGGCTTTTTTGGCTTTGGTTCAACTCCCGGGCGAATGACCTCTTACCAGATGGTGGTTTTTAGCAAATGAAACCGCTGTTGCTTTTGGCGATCAGGATATATTGGCGGGCTATTCCAAAAGCCAACCGCAGGAAATGCCTGTTTCGCGTCAATTGTTCACAGTTTGTTTACACGGAAACATCCAGGGATGGCTTCCGGGCTGGCGTAAAAGCACTGCGGTTCCGGTTTCGGAATTGCCGGAATGGCTTTCATCTTTTTCACCATCCTGCAGACGGGAGTCTGCAAATGATCCTGCCGGGTGGTGGTTTACTGCCGGAAAGGGAGATCGCGGAACGTTTGATTAATCAGGATAGCCAATGAGTCATTGCTTTACTTTCCGAAAACCGGGTTTTATCCGGTTTGATTACGTTCCCGTGGTCATCGAAAACGAGGCTTATTGCCTGTTTAGCTGGGAGCTGAAACATGCCTGCCGGTTGCGGATCGAAGCGCTGCATTTTACGAGCCATTCCCTTAAGGGCTCCGCCTATGCCAGGATCGACAGCTTGTCTGCGGTGTTTAAAGTGCGCGTCAGCAACTGGTTCCGTACCTCCCGGTTGATATTGCCGGTGGTTACGCTCGGGGGCGGGCAATTTTCTTACCAGGCGGAGGTTCTGCCCCTGGAGCCGCCGGTCATTGCCGGGATTCAAAAAGAAATCATTGCCTTCCGACCAGTCCTTACATCTTTTACCCCGAAAGTCATCGAATTCTCATTACCTGATTGATATGGAAAAACCTTTTTACCAATACCACAAATCGACCCGCATCATGCGCCTTTTCTGGAAGGCGGCGGGAGCGGATCGCGAGATACTGGAACGCAGCACTTATGGCGACCAGATCAAGTATGTATGCCTTGGGGGATCATTATTGCCACTGGGGTAATGGCGGCGATTGCCGGTGGTTATGCCTTTTATAACATTTTTGAACCTAAGGGGAACGCGCTGGATTCTTTTCGCACTGATGTGGAAAGGAGGTTGCCCAGTAAATAGTAATCATTGAATCCATCAAGCGTTTTGAACGGCTCCTCATGCTTCAGGCGCGTGGCCAGTTTGAGCGCGCTGAAGAAGGTCAGAGCCTGCGAGTAACCGTTAATGAACATGATGACCAGGAAAATCCTTTCAGCCGACCCTTTAAAAATAGCCTTAAAATCGAGGCCATTGTTCTTTTTCCCGTGGTTAGCGTTCTGAAAAGAACAGACAATAATGGCGGGCCGGATTTTCCGGCCCCTTTTTTAATTTGGTTTTTTGTAGGGCAATGTAAACCTTTCGTAAGCAACAAATAGTCAGACCACTGCAAAATATACCAAGGTCTCATTTCGAAATTTCGGTACAATATAGTATCTTCTTTGGAAGCACTAACATGGGTGCGTGAATATCGAGCATATCGATATTTGACACTAGCAAGGTTATATTCGCTTTCTGGACCTTCGGACATCGTAAAGCTATTATTGAAATTGCTATATGGTATATGGAATGACCGGCAGGGTTTGATAAATATCATAAAACCGGTATGTTCAGCAGTTTCCTGAAACCGAAACTGGTAGTGCTGGTTTTCCTGGTCATTGCATTGATCGGGGTAAAAGGAAAAAAGGACTGTGATAATGTTTTTTGACCTTAAACCTCTAACTCAATTTTTTATTTACCTCAAAAAATTAGAAATTTCAATGTTAAAATAATGATGGCAATAGCGTTCCCACACAAAATTTTGGAAGCAATTGCATCAATCATATCCTGGTATCTAATTTCTATGAGTCCCGCCTGCAATATGACAACATCTTCACATCAGTCGGCGGACGCTGCGTTTCATACGATATCAGGTTTCTTGCTTGCATTAATGTTTTATAAAACTCTTCAGTTTATAGACTTTTCGAACGGTCTTAACTTAAAGCCGGCAAGTTCTGATCGGTATCCCCCCTTAAGGGGGATTTATTAGTTTTCTTGATTACTCACAGTCAATAATTATACTTTTATATAGCGAATAGTAGCTCATGGTTATGAAATTTAATACTTGTTCAATTTTATTTTTAGTTTTTTTTGTTTGTTTGACTACGCGATTAAATGCTCAGCCAAAGCCGAATCCAATGCTTCAGCGGTCTAAAGCCGCTTTGGGCTTGACTACCTTAAAAAAACCTGTCCTCCATTTTTATTACAACCAGGTGCGGCTGGCAAGGGAGCAGTCAGACCGGGTTTATCCCCCTTATTTTACAACGTCCACCAATGTTGAAGGATGGCTGAATACAGAAATAAATACAACTTTTATAAAAAGCAACACGATTCGCGTTGGAAGCGGGCCCTCGGATATTACAAGTGATTACTATAGCGGTATTTCAAAATATTACTCAGTTAGAGACACTAATTATATGCCAAGGTCCGCTTTTGTAGAATACGATAAAATGAACGCCTGGACCGTATTGCTCGATTGGGCCGCCGATCCAACGGTTACACAGGTTAAAAGCGGTGTATATAGGGATTATGATCGTTTAATATTTGAACGGCCTGCCCTTATCGGGATGGAACGTTTATTTATAGATCCTAAAACATATTTCCCCGTTAAATTGGACTATGAAGAATTAAACAGTCTCTGGGGACAATTACATATTGAGATTGTTTATAATAATTGGTTGCTAAACGAGGGCAGCTATTTTCCAGGTTCTTCTTTTCGAATAGAAGATAGTCAGCCTACCATATACCGCTCTTTTGGGAGAACAGAACTGAATAACTCCGTTTCCCTGTTTGATCGGGTAAAAAAACTACCGACCACGTCGCAAAAAAATTTTAATAATGAGTGGTATGTTTCGGAGCAGCCTAAATTGATTAAGATAAGCGAACAAACTTATATCTCAAAAAATAATTTTTATAGCGAAACCTTCACAAAAATAGGAGACACGCTTTACCTGATGGATGCGACGTTAAATGAAGAACGTGCCAAACAGGATGAAAAATTAATTAAAGGCGTGTTCCCGGATGTCAGCAAATTTGTCGTGATCGTAACTGATCTTGCCTGGCCTCATATAGGCGGTGTACGTTATTGGGTGAGTAAAGGCGCTACTATCGTATCGCACGCTATTTCAAGGGAATTCCTTCAAAAAGTAATTAATCGTAAATGGACTGTTCAACCTGATGAACTGCAAAAACATCCCCGGGCAATGAGGTTTGTGGCTGTAAACAAAATAACTAACCTGGCCAATGGTGCACTAAAAGTAATTCCTATAGATGGCATTGAAAGCGAAGGTGCATTAATCTGCTATTTGACAGGTGACAAATATCTTTGGGGCAGCGATTACTTTCAGAATTCACAGGCAGCGGCAGCGAATTCGCAGGAAGTGATAAACGCCGCAAGACGCGAAAATATACAGCCCGAGAAAATAGCTGCAGAACACGTAGGTTTAACGGATTGGTCCCAATTATTAAAAATAAATAAACAATAGTCTTAGATTTTACTATATTTATACTATCCTATATACCGTAATATGCACAATCTCATATTATGTAAGCCGCGGTTCCGGACAGTTTTCCCCAATAGCCAAACTGCAATTAGTTCTTAACCTATTACTTATTACAAAATTATGTTTGACAATCCGACTGTCAATGTTTTTATTGGCTTTTCACTGATCTTTTTGCTGTACAGCCTGCTTGCTACCACCCTTCAGGAAATTATTGCCAGATGGTTCGGTTTACGCAATCGTATGCTGCTAAAAGCTGTCCGGCGTATGCTCAACGACGAAACCAGTATTGCCTGGATTAAAAGGATTAAGCCGATCGCATTCCTGAGAGAAATATTTATTGGGCTTATCAGGTTCCTGCTACCTTGCTTCATGGATAAGCGCTCCTTTGTAAAAGCGTTCTTTGATGCAATGTATCGCTATTTTCAGAGAGATTCCCCAAGGCTACTACGCCTTTAGGACTACTTACACAGGCTACCAATCGCAAACTAGCGATTTATATCGTTTTCTCGGCAAAGTAAACGCGGCAACGTTTAATCTACGACGAAAAATAAAAAAATAACTTCGGTTACTTACATCAATATTTTTCTAGATGAATTTCGTATCAAACAAACAGCGCTAAATGAGATGTTTAGATAACCGACGTTGAAAAATCGTTGCTTTTCAATTCATTATCATTTTACAGCTTTTCGTTATTAGAAAGGCCTTCAAAAAAGTATAAAATTGGTAGTAGAGGTTCGACTGAAATTTCTCCGGCTCCAGCTCTTACCTGGAGTATCAATAAGTGCTGTAGGCCTTCCTGCTTTATTTTTTGTCAATTCCTCCTCAATAGAACGAACATCCTCTTTTTTTAAATAATAGTCAGAAGATCTTCCATTGATGCCTGAAGTGTGACTTAGCAATTGCCGAATAGTGATTTTCGATCAATCAAATTGAGACGTGGGCAGTCGCCAGCGGTTTAAATATTTAAATAGGGCGAATCTATATTTATTAATCCTTTATCAGCAAGTTTCAAAACACCTATCGCTGTTACTGTTTTAGAAATAGATGCAACTGGGAAAATTGTTGATGACTTCACATGTTCATCGGTAACTTTATCCGATATACCGAAGCCTTTGGAATATATAAGCTTCCCTTTTCCAATAACTGCAACAGATGCTCCGGGTACTTCAAAGTTTTTTAATAATGAATCGACCGTTGTATTAAGTTGACTTATAAATTCAACTGACTGCCCATCTCCGTTAATTGCACACATAACCAAATAGAAAATTATTAATTTTTGTAGAAGTTATCTTTTCATAAAATACATAAAAATTAGCTTTGGTTTATTTGAGGTTTATAACTTAAATTGTTTAGACAATTACTTATCCGCCGCGGGTTTAGCTGACCAGTCGGCAGGCTTGAAAGCGACGTCTATAAAATAATCTACTACGTTTTTAATTGGGCTGCTAATGGATTCATGTTATAGGTATTACTCGCTTCTTAAACTTTTTACCGGGTTAGTCATCGCGGCTTTTACGGCCTGGACGCTAATAGTTGCAAAAGCGATGACCATAGCCAGCACCCCGGCGGCTAAAAACACCCACCATTCCAGTCCTACCCGGAAGGCGAAATTCTGCAGCCATTGATGCATCAATAAGCCGGCTATGGGGAGGGCGATCGCCGCCGCCGCCAATACCAGCTTCATAAAGTCTGTGGACAGCTCGATTACGATTTGCGATATGCCGGCACCTAATACTTTGCGAATACCGATTTCTTTTACACGCCGCGAAATGGTAAAGGCAGATAACCCGAACAAACCCAGGCAGGCGATAAATATGGCCAAACAAGAGAACAGGGTAAATAACTTTCCCTGCTGTTGCTCGCTGTTATAAAGCTGTTGAAATTTCTCATCCAGGAAAGTGTAATCAAAAGGCACATCAGGCAAAAACTTATGCCATTCCTGTTCAATAGTCGCGATAGCTGACATGGTTTGGTTACCGTCAATTTTTATAGATAGGTTATGATAAAAACTGCTGTGGGCTGCAGGCAGTAGAAATAGGAGCGGGATAATGGTTTGATGCAAAGATTCAAAATGAAAATCTTTTACCACGCCGATAATTTTACCTTTAAGCCCGCCATAATTCAGATCCTTGCCAATAGCGTTCCGGGCATCTCTCCAGCCTAATGCCTGGACAGCGGTCTCATTAATGAGAAAATTGGAAGTATCCGTCGGAAAGTCCCTTGAAAAATTCCGTCCGGCAGCCACTTCAATACCATAGGTTGGTATAAAATCAAAATCGGCGGTTATAAATTTCAAACTTGTTTTAATGGGTTGGGGAACCCCGTTCTCCGTCACCGAGGCCTCCATCGAATTCGTTAACCTTTCAGTGGGGATCTGGGATGACCGTCCCACATCATGTATAGCCGGATTTTTTAATAACTCCTGCCGAAATGATTCAAACTGGTGCGTAATCGCCTTGGTATAAGTCATGTTGACCACATGTTCTTTATTAAAACCCAACCCTTTTTTCTGGATATAATGCAGCTGTTCAAATACCACCGCGGTAGCGATCAGGAGTATAATAGATACGCAAAACTGCAATACCACTAATAACTTGCGAAAAGAAATACCATCTGCGCCAGTATGTACGATCCCTTTTAACACTTTAACCGGGTTAAAAGAAGACATAAAAACAGCCGGGTAAATGCCGCTTAGCAAACCGATAACAAAAGGCACCAACAGAATGCCAAATCCTATTTTATACCTGAATAAGGTGGAAAACTCAAGATGGAGTCCGGAAACCTGGTTGAGCAGTGGCAGCAATACCCAAGTGAGGAGCAGCGCGCATATCAGGGCTATGGCTGTTACCAAAACCGATTCGCTTAAAAACTGCCTGGTGATTTCCTGCCGCTGTGCCCCTATTGCTTTTCTTACACCGATTTCTTTTGCCCTTAAAACCGAACGGGCCGTGGAAAGATTCATATAGTTTATACAGGCGATGATCAATATAAATACGGCGATAACTGAAAATATATAAACACGGGTGATATCTCCGTTCTCTTCCAGTTCACTATCCAGGTGCGACCTTAGGTGGATATCCGTCAGCTTTTGCAATTCAAGCCGGGTACTCTGTGAAGTTTTAACATTAGCAGGCATTCCTTGTAAATGCACATATTTATCAAGAAATGCCGGAAGCCGCCTGTTCATCATTTCGCTGTTATAATTTTCGGGCAAGAGAAAGTAGGTGTAAAAACTATTGTTGTCAAAGCTGGTCTCTAATTGTTTTTCACCATAAACAGCGGTATCCCTTAGCGTATTAAATGACATCAACAGTTCCGGGTGCAGGTGCGAATTTGACGGAAAAGGCTTAAAAATACCTGTAACTTTAAATCCATGCTTCGTATTGTCCAATAACAGCGTTTTATTGATAGGATCATCGCCGCCAAAGTATTTTTTAGCGACCGCTTCGGTCATCATGACCGTATAAGGATCATTCAGCCCAGTGTGTTTATCTCCTTTCACTACGCCCACGCTGAATATGCTGAAAAAGCTTTCATCGGCAAAATAGGCATTCTTCTCATTGAATAATTTTTCGCGGTAATGCAAGGCAGTGGTGCCATTGGATAATAACCGGGTCATTTTTTGTATTTCGGGGAACGCGCTTTGCAGCACGGGGCCAAAGGCAGGTGCTATGGCACTCAGGTGCAAACTGGCTACACCGCGGGCATTATAAAAGGTCCGTGTTATCCGGTAGGTCCTGGATGCGTTGGCGTTGAACTTATCATAACTCACCTCGTTTATAATATAAATAACGATGACCAGGCAACAGGCCAGTCCTATGGTTAAGCCGAAAATATTGATGAATGAAATAAATTTATGCCTTGACAAGTTGCGCCAGGCGCTTTTAAAGTAATTTTTTATCATAATAATATAAATTAAATAATACTAATAATCCTAACAGACTCCCTCAAAATGATTTGGTTACAGGTGTTCGCTAAAACCGGTTGAACCCCTTGTTTTTTGAAGATTTATAACAGCGGACGGTCGTAATTTTCATCAAAAATTCAAATCATGGAAAATTGCTGTTCCTTATTTGCTTTTGCGCCATCCGCTCGATTACGGAAGCACAGGTTTCTCCAGTTGTTCAGTTACATGACAACGCCAGGCTATTTGGCAACGACCTAATTTCCAAGGGTTATTAGGTTGTTACATTCTGTCATTTGCCTATGTTTTTAATATTTATTACACAAGTACCCTATTTTACTTTAATTAATTTGCTGAACCCTTTGTATCATCATTATTGATCTCATGTTTGCTCTTTTTAAGCTCACTGGACAGTTTGCCAAACCGATAATTGAACCTTACACCAAACGATCGAAAATTGCTTTGACTAAATGATGACGTATAATATTGATTGGTGCTGAGCGTAGACTTAATGGTTTGATATGGGCTAAAAGGATTATTTACTGCCAGGCCTATGGTAGCCTTTTTGTTGAGAAAGCTTTTAGTTATTACCGGCGATAAATAGATACTATTTCCCGATTTTCCCTGCAATGTTATATTACCCGTAAGAAAGCTGGCAGCAGTACCGATACGGTAGCCGCTGCCAAAAGAATAGCTAACATTAGCAGAAAGATTAGCATAAAACCCTTGGTTTTTATATAACTGGCCATTATAATCGCCTTGCAGCCTGATATAATTAAGCACACCGTTTGTGCTAAGTGATAAGTTTTTAACAATATTTTCTGTGATATTGATGTTGAAACCAAGCGTGCTGTTAGTGCCGAGGTTTTGATAGGTAGTGGTAGATACAGAATCGATCTTACCACCAATATTGGTGATCTGAAGCCCGGAAACGGTTTGTATCGAGTTATTTGAAAAAGAATAATTAAAGCCAACAATAACAGAGCCCTTTGTGAAGTTACTGTAGGTAAGTTCAAAAGTGTGGTTCAGCTCGGGGCGCAGGCCTGGGTTACCGAAATTGATGTAACTTGGGTTCGATCGGTTTATAAAAGGGTTAACTTGATTGATACCAGGTCTTTGTATACGCTCTGTATAGCCAAAATTCATGCTGCTGGTTTTAAATTTACGCTGTAAGGATACCGAAGGAATAAAATTAGTATAATCTTCGTGTACCGTGCTACCCGTTGAGGCGAAGTCGGCATTAACATTTGTATGTTCCAGGCGTAAACCGGCTTTGACCGACCATTCTTTTGTATTCAACTGGTAGGTATTGTATATGCTGTAAACATTTTGATAATAATTAAAATCATTGGTTTGGGCTGAATTGGTAACATATTTGTTGGTCGCGCTGTCCAGGTCGTCAACATGATATTCGCTAAAATTATCGCGTAATATAGCTTTGGCACCTGCTTCTGCAATGACCGTTTTAAACGGTTGTTCGTAGTCGACTTGGAAAGTATGCACTTTGCTGCCATGTGTATTAAATTGCTCATAGTCGGGCGCATATAATTGCGGATAATTTATGCGTTGCGGGAAGGAATTGTTGTTTACGTCTTTATCGGGGGAATAAATATATTTATACGAAAGTGTAAGCAAACGGCCCTTTTTATGCCTAAACCCAAGCTGGTAATTAACGGCCGCATCATACCCCGTAGAATTGTCGGTTTCGTTATTTTGCAAGTTATAAAACTGGCTAGTTACCCCGAGACTGTTCATCAGCGAAGAGAGTTGGTTGACGTTCGTTAATACCGAATTACCATACGCATCGAATTGCGCAGTGAGCAATTTCAGCGAGTCGATCTCATAACTGGTTTCTATAGTAATATAATTGGAATTTGTTGAGAATTTATTAGTACCACTTTGCTGTAAAACCGAATTTTGCTGAGAGAAGGTCTGCGTACTTCCGAATGGCAGCTCAGGCTGACCGTTGTGACTAAAGCCGCTAAGCAGTGATATTCCGACTTTACCCGTTTTGTAGGTGGGATTGAAACTAATACCCGGACCGAAAACACTGTTCTCACGTCCGTTTATGCTAACATTATAACCTTGCGCCAGGTTTCTTTTAGTAATAATGTTTATGATACCGCTCAAGCCTTCCGCATCGTATTTAGCCGGTGGCGTTGTGATCACTTCGATCTTTTCGATATTAGTCGCCGGCATTGACTTTAATATATCCGATGGGTTTTTTGCGAGCAAGCCCGATTCCTTACCATTAATGAATATTTTATAATTACCGCTTCCTTTAAGCAAGATATTATCAGCAGCATCCACTGCTAATAAAGGCACTTTTCGCATTATATCCAATGCTGATAACACGGGGCTTTCGGGATCGTTCTGCACATTATAGCTTATCCTGTCCACTTCCTGCTTCATAATTGGCTTTTGTGCAGATATCGCCACTTCTTTTAATTGTTTCCCGCCCGATGATAACAATATCCTGCCCACGTTGAAAAGCGTATCTGTACCGTTTATATTTAATATTTTACTGGTATACCCTAGCGAGGCAAATTCCAACTGGTAAGCCTTGCTGGTTACACTTTGTAATTCAAAAGTACCATCGTCTTTTGATAATACTCCCCTTATTGGTTGTTTGGTCTTCGCATCAAGCAACGCTACAGTTACAAAGCCCAATGGCTGGTTGGTGGCAGAATCGATAATTACACCTTTGACTTTTAGCGGCAGCGTGGTTTGCGCCGATACTTGAACCGAAATAAAAACAGCAAACAATAATAAAAGATTCTTCATGAAAATTACGGGTAAACGGGTTTGTACTTAATTGGTCCGAATTCGAGATTTTTGATTACAAGACTGAAATCGGAAAAAATGGTTACAATAAAATAGATTTTCCAAAAAATCAAGTTATATAATGCCGGTCAGCAATAAGTAAAGGTTATGTGCGTAGTCCGTTATCTTGTATGGCAAAATTCTCACCATCATCATTTGCCAACTGGTTATCAATGTACAAACGCAGCGCTTCAAACTCCTGGAGATTGGTATATTTGAGCAGGTCGTGGATGTCCTTTGGCGTTCCGGCGACCCTGATAATTATGAAGGACTGGCTGCCGCTTATTACTGGAAAAATGTATTCCCTAAAAAGTGGAGTTCTTTCGTGGTCGCGAAGGTGATCCTCCTACATAGGTCAATCTTATAATCACACAGCGTTCATTTAATGGAATAAAAAAATCTAATTTTAGAGATTAATCATTTAAACACCATTGGAATGGAGAAGTATTCTGCAATGCCTTTTAATACTTTATTCCAGGAATATGTCTCATTGTATCTAAAAGGGTATGGCGACAAAAAAGCGAAGGATATTGCTGACAAGGTTAATAAATCAAATAAGTGTGAACGTTTCTTGCAGAATGCTGCATTAACTGGTATTCAACCAGGAAGTGATGATTTTGTAGTTACCATTTTATCAAGCACCAGCTTTTCATTTGCAAAAGCCGAACAGTATGTCTGGCCTCCTTACTTCTTATGTTTCGATGGCAATTGGAAACCGGCATACCTAACAGAATTATTAATGAAATTCAATTAAACAGTGTATTCTTAAGATCATTGATAAATGCACAAAGTTTAAAAACATACGTGTCAGCAAATGAGAATTTCTTCGATGAGTTTTATAAACATATAGCAAACCTACATAGCGACCTCAGCCGGTTGAGAAAATCCACTTTGCCAGAAGAAATAATTAATGTGATTTATTGACGCGGATATTTGTAAATTCAACCTGATTACCATAGCAAGCTGACGGAGGAGGAATATCCGCTGTTAGCCAAACTGGGTTATTAGATTTACGATCATGGAGCCTACTCAAACATCCGGTAGCGGTACTACCCAATAATCATTATGGACAAGGACAAGGATTTGCGGGCCTGGGCCGATAAGTTTGATGTAACCAAAGCTAAATTAAAGCGGTGGTTAATGCCGTGGGCAACTCCCCCGAAGGATGTGGAATCCTATCTCAAAAAGCATAGCAGGAAGTGGCCCTGATCCTTTTATGCCTTTTTAATTCAAACCTATAATTTATAAAATACGGTGACAGGACAAATGCTGCTTGACCGGGCTGAATGAAATGAAGTGTGGTCAACAAATGCAGTCCATGTTGCCGCTTTTTATTTTTACCCCATTGCAGAAGCTCTCGCGCAAAGCAAAAGTGCTTGTGCCTATACGCACCAGGGATAGTAGCGGCATCCTGCGAAGCAGATATAGCGAATAGCCTGGCCCGAAGGGCGGCCATAACTAGAGTGGAAAAGTGAAGTTGACAGATAAGAACGGAACGCAGGAAATGTTCCTGGCAATGATGATAATGGAAATGCAGATAAGGCACCGGTTTGAACAAGCACTTTGTCGCACCGTCAACTTCTGCGTGGGGTAGCAAATGGGAAAAATCTTTCTGCGTCAAGTATCCTTTTTGTATGAATGTTAGTTAATAGGGTTAATCAATATATTTCTGTATCCTTTCTTCGGATGAAGGCCGACAGAAACACTGGGCATTAATAATTTGTATTATAAGTACAAGATAAATGATAGGGTAAATAACTTAATTTATTGTTTGCTACAATTTGCAGATATATTGATTAATACTCTTTTTGTAATTTCAAGATCAGAAGGGTCTATTCCATTTAAGGCAATATCCCGATTTTTTAGTATTACATGATGAATTTTTTCAAGCAAAAGCTTTGTGCTTTTATTAGCAGTTAATTCAACTTTGCGCCGATCAACGGGATGAAAATTTCTTGACAATAAATCTTTTTTCACAAGCAATTCAATAATCCTGGTAACCGAGGCTTCATCTTTAAAAACAAAAGCGGCAATATCACGCTGGCTGATACCAGGAGTATCATAGATTGTTTTTAGCACTAACCATTGGTCAATCGTTAAGTTTAGCCTGGTTTTCTTTAGTTGCTGTTGTGCAAATTGACGATAAGTTTTAATGGCCTTATCGAGTTGATAGAAGATGATGTCATTTAGTTTGTCCATACTATGAGCATTTTTTTTAATCCGGAACCTATTATAAATGGGGCCTAAAGTAAATTTATATAGTTATTGTAGTTCATTTTTATTGATTTTAGTTGAAGATAGAATATGCGATGAATATATGTTAACTGTATTTCAAAAAAGTGCGGATAGAAAATAAAGTTAAATTATTGATATATCAATAATTTAACTAAGAGTTGTAATATTTTGAGTGTTTTGTTTGAGCGTCCGGTATTTGTTTAATTAATACTGCCAGCAATCTATACCTGCATTTTATAGTGGATTTAGGTTGGGTTGAAAGAATACTTTAATGAAAATCAGGCCTATATTTACATAGGTGATATATCAATTATAGTTATATCAATAAATTATTTTATTGATTGTCAACTGATTACAAACAAAACATTAAAATTTAGAACTATGTATTGCATAATACTATTTATAAGATTTATCTTTGTCTTATCCTTGCATATAAATAACATAGAAATGAAGATAAGCTCTTTTTTAAACCGAATTTTTTTTAATTTTTTTGATCGTTTACATCCTAGCAAAGCTCAATGGACCCCTGAAAAACCTATTCTTATAATTTCAATGCTTTTACTGGGCATTTTACAGATGGTAAGTACCTCCTATGGGCAGGCGCTTTCAAAATCCGGTGATCCGCTTATGAAGATGTACCGTGCGGCTGCGCCGAAGATCAACGACCTGATACACACCAAACTTGATGTTCGCTTTGATTATAAAAATCGTTATTTGTATGGCAAGGAATGGATTACACTAAGGCCACACCTTTACCAAACGGATTCCTTGAGGCTTGACGCCAAAGGCATGGATCTCAATAATATCTCAATTATAAAAAACGGCAAAAACACCCGGCTGAAATTTAAGTATGATGATAGCCTTACTGTAGCTATTCAGCTAGATAAGATTTATCAAAAAGATGAAACTTACACCATTTTTATTGATTATACCTCAAAGCCCAATGGGCTGAAACTTAAGGGCAGCGCAGCGATAAATGACGCCAAAGGATTGTATTTTATCAATCCGGATAGTACCGAAAAAGATAAACCAGTACAAATATGGACACAGGGCGAAACTGAAAGTTCTTCAGCATGGTTCCCGACCATTGATAAGCCGGATCAAAAAACCACTGACGAGATCAGCATGACCGTTCCTGTTAAATACGTTACCTTATCGAACGGCCGGCTGGCATCACAAAGACTAAATGGCAACGGTACACGCACAGATACTTGGAAAATGGAATTGCCACATGCCCCATATTTATTTATGATGGCAGTTGGCGATTTTAAAATTTATCATGACCATTGGCACAATAGGGAGGTAAATTATTATTTGGAACCAAAATATGCGCCTTATGCCAAAGAAATATTCGGCATGACTCCCGAACAAATTGAGTTCTTCTCAAAAACATTGGGCATTGATTATCCCTGGAATAAATATTCACAAATAGTCGTCCGCGATTATGTAAGTGGCTCCATGGAAAATACTACCGCTACGCTGCATGGCTCACAGGTACAGGAAACCCACCGCGAACTGATGGACGCCTATTACGATTTTGGACGGCAATCTATTGCACATGAACTATTTCACCAATGGTTTGGCGGTTACGTAACCTGCGAAAGCTGGAGTAACCTAACAGTAAATGAGTCTTTTGCTGACTTTGGCGAAACGCTTTGGGCCGAACATAAATATGGTAAGGATGAAGGTGATGCGCATAATTACGCAGCTTTGCAAAAATATTTAAACACCCCTGATGCAAATGCTAAAGATCTGGTGCGTTTTTACTATGATGACAGGGAAGATATGTTTGATAATGTAAGCTATGAAAAAGGTGGACGTATTTTAAATATGCTGCGCAATTACCTGGGTGACGCCGCATTTTTTAAAGGATTAAATATTTACCTTAAAACTAACGCATTTAAAACAGGGGAAGCACAACAGGTCCGCCTGGCCGAGGAAGAAGCCAGCGGACTTGATTTAAACTGGTTTTTCAAACAATGGTACTATGGCGCAGGGCACCCTGTATTAAACATCAGTTATAAATGGAATGATGCCGCTAAAAAAGAGACCGTTTATTTACAACAAACCCAGACCGGGCAAATATTTAAGCTGCCCATAGCCATTGATATTTACACCGGCGGAAAAAAAGAACGTCATAAGGTATGGGTGAACGATAGGGCCGATACCCTTACTTTCGATATAGCAACAAAACCCGAGCTGGTGAACGTTGACGGCGATAAAGTATTGTTGTGTACGAAAACCGATAATAAAACACTGGACGAATATGTCTTTCAATACTTTAACGCGCCGCTTTACCTCGACCGTCTTGAAGCTATCACTGCCGCGGCAGCGCACCCGTCAGACAAAGGGGCAAAAAAAGTGTTGGTTGCCGCTTTAAAGGATAAATATTACGGATTACGTATAAAAGCCATCGGGGCTTTGAATATGAACGATGACGACATTCATAATGCCGCTTTGCCAGTATTGACTTCTTTAGCCCAAACTGACGATAATACTTTGGTTCGTGCTGCAGCAATCACTGTTTTGGGTAAATTAAATGCGCCCGGTAGTTTGCCTATATTTATTCAGTCTTTAGGTAGTCAGTCGTATGCCATTCAGGGTGCCGCTTTAGCTGCTGTCAACCAACTCGACCCTGCCCGGGCTTTATCGTTAGCTAAAGGATTAGAAAATGATAATGAGGGACCACTCACGCAAGCTATTTTTGCGGTTTATGCAACCAGTGGTGGAGATGGGCAATGGCCCTTTGTGCTTAAAGAATTTAACGCGCAGAGGAATGTCATCCTTAATGTGATACGTAGTTTTGCGGCAATGACTGGCCGCGTTGAAAAGCCGGAATATGCACAGCAAGGTATCACTGTGTTAAAAGCACTTGGAATAAGAGTTAAACGATTCGGTTTAGCTCCTGTTATGATCGGTTTCTTAACCACTATTAAATCTGAGCGTATCAAATTGAATGACAATGCATCGGCAATAGCTATTGACGATGCCATAAAACAAATCAACGATGCTAAATAGCAAAATAAAGCCGGTTAGATTTAAAAAAAGGAAACTTCAGTCAAGCACATCAATGGACATTGTATTTTACGATTATTTCGTAATAATACGAAGATTTCGGAATCTAAAAATCCTCCTTTAGGGGGGATTTATTTATTTCGCAAGTTTTTTACCGGAAGATATTCCGCCATCAGCACCGCTTTTCACAGATTCCATTTCTCCAGTCCGCTGACGCAGATTGAACGCTGTTATTAGCAACCCTTCTTTCGCAACCCAATTAATCCGATAAATGCGGTCAATGTTAGCGTTGAAGCTGTTATAGGATAGTTCATCCTTGATATCGATGACAATAAGGATGCAACAGGCCATCTCTACTGCTACGCTGATTAAAGAAGATGTTTTGTCTTTCCAAAGACTTCTATAGAGCGTTATAAAATAATTTAATCATGCTTAAATGTTTGTCATTGAGGCAAGTCGTTTATTATTTCCTACGATCAAATATATGCGAACTTAAACGTTGGGTTTAACGCATTGCTGCTAAATTGGGGTTGAATGATAGAAACAGTCAGGCGGTATTGACAGTCGTTGATCTCCAGGGAACAATTACAGAGTAATTCAAGGTCGGGTCTCGTTATACTTAATATTTGAGCTATTTTACGGGCTGCTTATATCGAAAAATTCCCTGAATTCTGCTTAAAAAAAACACTCGCCACATTACAGGATCGTGTCCCGAGTTATATTGCTTAAAAAAAAATTCTTTGTTTGATTTTCTAAGTAAGCCTGCCCAATCCACGGTTGTTTTCAAAAAGCCCGGTTCTAAAATGCCAGATACCAGGTGATATCTTGGATAGTTCGTTTTATCCCAATTGGGAACTTCAAGAGATAACTCCCACCCGATAGAACCCGAAATTATATTTCCGAATAGCATGGGGTAAGACAACCCAACACTGACCGTAAATGACCCACCATTGGAAAACCCGTATAAAACTCTATCAGCCCTTTGTGACGACACACTGAAATGACGCTCGATATAGGCTGGTACCTCTTTGCAAAAAAAAAGCATATGGTTAGTGAAAATCGAAGAATCTGCACCTGGAACAAACTTGGCAAAACCTTTATTGTATTCAAGCGCACGGCGATCTTTCGATGCGTCATATTTCTCGATGGTCGGAGAAAATCCGGCGTGAATGCCAACAAGAATCAACGGAAATATTTGCCGCTCTTTGATAAGAAATTCAAGATAATGCGCATAGTCCTTTACTATCTTCCCATCCGTCATATATATAACGGGATATTTCCTTTTATTATTGTAGCCAGGTGGAAGATATATGGTAATGAGTCTTTCCTCATTCAAAAAGTTACTTTTGATTGTCGCATTGACAATATGTCCCTCAATTTTTTTTAATCTCGGTGCTAACGGATGTAGACTCTTCCCCGCCCATTCCCGGAGCGGTCCCGTATGTCTTACGCCATTTTTAAAATTAGTAAAAGAATAAGCAGCAATAAATTCATTTACATTTTTAACCGGAATTACCCCAAGCCAATTTTTAGCTTGATTATTAAGCTTTATCGACCAATCCAGACACTTGAAAATAACGCTATCGGCTTTGCCTGTATAATTTATATAAAGAGTGTCATTACGTGCTTTGATTGTATTTTGAGCGTAAGTATTAAAGCTTATTGCTAAAATGAATAAAAGGAAAATAAAGCGCATACAGATTTGTAAAAAATTACGACTGGTTGGTAAAAATAAAATTGATTTGTCGATCTAAAATCCTCCTTAAAGGAGGATTTTTAGATTAGTTTATTCCCCCTAAAACCTACCGCCTTAGGCGTAGATTAGAATTAAAGTCAAGGCCAGTTTTTAGTAAAATGGCCCCTAAAGCAACAATTCTATCAACAATATTTATGTCACTGGTTTGCATGACCAAATAAGGGTTGTCGTCATCGTTAGACAAGATGTAAAAAACACTGGTGGCGGTATTGTAAGCTTTAAATTTGTTGCCCCATTCTGTTGCTTTGCCGTCAATTTCAGGCTGGCAATTAATAAAAGGCCATAAATAGTTATCGAAAGGGTGATTGTTTTTTTCATATTAAATGCAAATAGGTGTTTGTGAGTGATTACTTTTCGCCAAGAGGTGTTCTTCCTTTAATCTGAATAGGCCGTTAATTCCCAAAGGTTTAATCTGGTGCCCTAAAAATGGCAAACCAAATGATTATAGTTTCACACGCCATGTTCACGATTTATTAAATTACAAACACGTCTTAATTAAGAGCGCCCTTTAATTAGAAAGCCGGTTCCTCTAGAACCGGCTTTTTCACTGATTTATCAACAAAGAATGAAGGCTACTACTAACCCTTTTATTTACTGGTATATTAAGCTCGTGTTCTTGATGGTATAAAACATTTAGTTACGGATTGACGGGTTTGACAACGCTTTCACTGGGCGGAGGAGACACTCTTATCATTCTTCCCCCCATGCCGCCAAATCCACCACCACCTCGTCCAAAAGTTCGTGGTTTTTCGCCATCCGCAGGGGTAGTTTGAGTTGGCCTGATCGTTACTTTTCCGCTGACGCCTGTATGGGTTGAATCTTTAACCGGAACAGCAACTAAACGAGCTTCTATTGTTTTTACCGAATCATAGGTAAAAGTGGCCCTACCAGCATTCAGAGCAGATTTATTTGCAAATACCACAAATTCTTTAACCTTCGCACCTTCGTCGATTTTTGCCGTGTCGCTTGGTTGTTGCCGGATTTGCATTAAGGTGTCAACGGCTGCCTGGTTTACTTTATGAAAAAGGTTTTTTTGTTCAATAAACGCATTAGCTTTTGACTTCTCTTTTACCTCTGTTTGTAGTTTAGGAACATCCGGTGTTGAGGCAATAGTATGGTAAGTGCCTTTGACCAAGCTGAATGGGTTTGTTTTTGAAATGGTGAATGCGCATAAAACGATCAAAAGTACCGGTATTAAAAGCGCATAACGAGTAAGATTTAGCCGCGATGATCTGGCAGCATTCATCATCAGGATGCGTTTTTTTAAAGTAGATAAGTTAAAATTACTCACTATTCCGTAGGAAGTTGCCGCAACACTGACGTTCAGCAGGCTATATTGATATTTTCTGGAATCGGTACCCTTATCGAGAATTTTTTGATCGGTAATAAATTCAATATTGTCATGTACAGCCTTTCGCATTAACCATATACCTGGATTATACCAGTAAAATATAATACTGAGCTCGGCTAATAAAATATCCAGGCTATGTAATTGATCGGCATGAATCTTCTCGTGCTGCAGGATAGGTAAAAGCTCATCCGGTTGATGTCGTGCCGGATTAACATAGATATTTCTCCAAAACGAAAAAGGGCCTTTGGTGCCTGTGATGATCCTGACCGCATAACCATTAATTTCACCCGAATTGGACCGGCGGTAGGTTCGGTACAAGGAAAAGAACTGAAGCAATAACCGGATAGTTAAAAAGGCGCTACCTGCAAAAAACAATGCTTGTGCCCATTGCCAGTAATCGTGTTTATTTAAAGGTACTACCAAACTTTCAGCCGGTGTTTTTAGGGTTGATATGACTGTCTTTATCGGCTGAACCAACTGAGGGTGATTCCCTGCAAAACCATCAAGATTCATCATGGGATAAATGCTGGCGAAAAGAATTGCCCCTATCAGGTAAATGCGGTTGAGGTTATAAAAGGTAAGGCGACGAAGCACCAGGTAATAGCCTGCGCAAAACAAGAGCAATGCGATATTTATTTTGAGTAAAAATACAAACAGCGTGGGCATCACTTGTAGGATATATGGTTTTCAATCAGGTTAACTATCTCTTTGAGTTCACCGGCGCTTATTTTTTTCTCCTTAGCAAAAAAGGCGACCAGATCGCTGTAAGAGTTTTCAAAATAATTACTGACAAACCCGCTCATAAATGTTTTTTTATATTCTTCTCCCCCTATAATAGGTACATACCGGAATGAATTGCCTATTTTATCACTTCTCAGAAAGCCTTTTCGTTCCAGGTTTTTTATCGTAGAAGCTAAGGTGGTGTAAGGCGGCTTCGGCTCGCTATGCAGTTCCATAAATTCCTTGATAAACCCCTTGCCGTTTTGCCAGATGGCAAGCATGGCTTCCTCCTCCTGTTGTGATAGCTTTTCCATATTTGATAAAATTACGATGAATTCGTATATGTGAAAATGCCCCTTTAAGGTGGATTTTGATGAGGTAAAAGCTAAGCGATTTAGGCGCTCATCTGTACCGTGTCGTTTATTGATTAAGGTCTTGTGATTTTTTATCTCAATGTCCGGCCTGGTTAATAACATCGCCGGCAGGGTTTTCCTTTTGCCGATTCTTCTTCAATTTAATGTTACCGAAACCATTACCAATAACAAACAGATCGACCAATACAACTACATTTTGATTAAAGGGTCCATTTCAAGAAGCTTTCGTACATGGACCGAGGCTATCATAAGCAATTGCAATTTTGGGATTTACAGCAATATGCAATTGGAGCATGCGAATCGCATCCTCTCCAAACTCACGGTACTGCAGATCATATGCCCAATAACTTGGATAGGCTTCTGAAAAATTGAAAATTTCGCCAGCACGTAAGCAGAGTGGCTTTCGCCGATGGAGGCTAATATCGGGCGCACGGACAGCAAAATTCCCTGATTTAAATAACCCGAAGATAACATGTTGGTAGCGGCATCCAAGTATTTTGCTACATAGTTAAGGTTATAGGTAAAAAGGTGTTGAATTTTCCGCTGCGGTATTGTAATTGCAAAATCCACCTTAAGGGTGGATTTTGACAGATCGCTGACCGATACAAATTTACTTATGGCTTGTCAGGTACGATCATGAACCTTCACTTGAGCAAGTGATACGATTGGTACCCTGTCGAATGGCCATAGTAAGGATTCACTGGGTTCAAGTATCCTCCCTAAGGGGGTATTTTTCAAATAGAACAGCACAATAATTGGAAGGTACGTTTTTCATTCGTAGGTTTAGCTGCGCTTAAAGCAGAGCTATGCCCACGAAAAGTGAAATGAATGTATTGCGGCTGTTGTGGCAACACGGCCCTTCCACCCGTCAGGTTTGTGCACGATAAACTACACGAGCAAAAAGATCCGGGGAGATATACCTCTACGCTAAAATTAATGCAGGTAATGAAAGAAAAGGGAATGCTCAATCGCGATGAAACGAATATGAAACATGTTTACGCTGCCGGAGTTACCGAGCAGCAGGTAAAAGGTAATCTATTAGACCTTTTTGTTGATACGATATATAATGGTTCACCAAGCAGTTTAATGATGGCATTGCTAAATAATGATAAAACCTCGAAAACTGAATTGGAAAAGATGAAGGCACTTTTAAAAAACGAAGAGGGTAAGAAATGATGGGGGTACTTTTGACAGTTGCTTCTGCTCAAAAAATAGTTGTTGCGCTTTGTTGGATGCTGATCCATTCAATATGGCAAGGGCTAGCTTTAAGTATGATATGCACCACAATGCTTTTACTGAACAAAAAGAGCAGTTCGGTATTTCGTTATAACCTGGCACTTGCGATTTTCGCAGTATTTATCGTTGGGTGTGCATCAACTTTTTTATGGGAATGGCGCAATGCCTTACGAACTGCGGGCGCTCCATTGGGCGCATTACCTACCATGACTTCATTTTTCATCAAAACGATTACGCTTCGTGATTTTATCAGCACCTTAAATAATTACATAGCCGCTCATACGGCACTTGTAGCGTTATGCTGGCTGGCAGTGTTCACCCTCAAAAGCGCGGGAGTGGTCAGCGCATTAGTTTATAACCAGCGTTTAAAAAACCGTTATATACATCAACCTCCACAACGATATGTAAAGTTAGTTGATCAACTTTGCCAAAAACTTCAGGTTAAAAAAGAGGTGGTTTTACTTGGTACGGGCTACTTAAATATGCCGTCGGTTATAGGCCACTTAAAGCCGGTATTATTGATGCCAATAAAATTATTAACCGGAATGTCATCGGTGCAGGTAGAGATTATATTGCTGCATGAACTCGCGCATATTCGCCGTAACGACTACCTCGTTAATTTTTTACAACTTATTGTTGAAGCGATATTCTTTTTTAATCCAGGCTTATTATGGCTGTCTAACGTGATGCGCGAAGAGCGTGAAAATTGCTGCGATGACATGGCTCTTGAACAAACTAGAGATAAATGCGGTTTTGTACAGGCGTTGATCTCCTTCAAGGAATACGAGCTTCTAGGCAGCACCTATGTAACTGCATTCGCAGGTAAAAAGAATTATTTTTTCCGCCGGGTCAGCCGTATACTGGATAATCAAAACTATACACTCGGCGCAGGAGGAAAAATGCTTTTTATGGCAGGCGTAGTAATATTAACCTCCTTGGTCGCGATTACTGCCATAGCGCGGGTATACCCGCCAAAAAAGACAGCTCATTCCGCCCGGAAAAATATCGAACAGACGACCTCGAACAACGTAAAAACGGTAAAGGAACAAGCCGAGGCGCGTGACCCGATAAAAACTGATAAAAGAAATATCAGTCAACGGCGAAACGATACCGGCATAATACTGAAGGAACTTGTTAAACGCCAGTATGAATCTGAAGTGAAACAAGCAAAGACCGTTAAACATCAGGTGGAAGATACCCTAAGGCAAGAAGAAGGCAGTGAACACCAGATTGAAGATAGTAAACGTCAGGCTGAGGGTGTGTTAAGACAGAAAGAAGAGATCAAGCGCGAAAATGAGGCCGTGCTGCGACAAACAGAAGCCATTAAACGTCAGGCTGAAGTTATATTAAGACAGCAAGAGATGATTAGGCGCCAGGCTCATACAGGATTGAGCCAGCAAAAATTCGAAAAAACTAAGCCGAAATCATAATGCTGAAAATCAATTAGTCCTAAATTATTAATATCATGAAAAATAAAAATTTATTTGGTATTGCTGTTTTATTGTTGATTGCAGTAAGCGCAAAGGCTCAAAAGGAGCAGCAAGCTACCATCCGTTTTAGCTTAGATAATGCCAGTTTATCCAATGTTGAAAAGATTTATATACAGTCTACACAAGCCAACGGCAATGGCCTTTCACATTATGACAGCATAGCGGTGGATAAAAAAGAATTCACCTATAGAACTTCTTTTACCGAGCCTAAGTTTGTGATTGTTGGGATAATACCAAAACCCGGATCAGTCTTGCCAAAATTGAAAAAATTTAATTGGGTACTCATAGATACCAGCGCCATCGATGTAAGAGTCAGCCTGGACAGCCTTGTTATTAGCGGTTCTATTGGTCAGAAAATTAATAATATCGTTGAATTGAAACTAAATAGAATTGCAGATAGTATAAAATTGCTTAAAAACCAGTTAAAAACCAGTAATGACAGTGTTGTCAAAAAGGAACTGCAGGCAAAGTTACAGGGAGAAGGGCTACAATGGCCATATGTTTTGAAACAACTATTCCTTCAATATAAAACTACAAACGTCGCAACAAAGCTGTTAGCTCAACTATTCGACTGGAACAAAGATACTAACCCGGCTACGACCAAGGACCTGTATGATCTTTTACCTGAAAAGCAAAAGAGCTATCCTTCTATCGAGGCCATACATAAATTGATCCTGGTTTCTTTAGCAACTAGTACCGGACAGGAAATGCCGGATTTTGTACTGCCCGACACCCGCGATGTACCACATAGTTTATCATCAGTAAAAGGTAAAGTAATATTAGTCGATTTTTGGGCCAGCTGGTGCGTTCCGTGCAGAGAGGCCATTCCTGAGATTCGTAAGTTATATGCTAAGTATCATAAAGATGGTTTTCAAATCGTAAGTGTATCAATTGATCTCAAGAATATGAAAACAAACTGGTTGAATGCGATAAAAACAGATTCACTAACCTGGCTTAATTTAACAGATAACGTTCTGATGAGCGAGGAGAAATCAGGCATTCATACGGCGTTAGCTGAGAAGTTAGGCATAAAAAGTATTCCCGCCAGTTTTCTTTTAGACAGTAATTATAAGATCATTGGAAAGGATCTGCAAGGAGATGCATTGACACGAAAATTAAACGACCTTTTTAGTACCCAATAATTACCGACCCGCACCGCACAAGTATATGATAAAAATCCCGACTTCAGGAACTATAATTTTCGATTTAAAGCTATTTATTCTCCCTTAAGAGGGATATTAATTGGTGGGTGTAAAAATAATTTTGATGATCTTTTCGGCTTACTCTGCATTTGTAATGAAGATATAAACCACATGTGTTAATAATATGAAAACATACCTCAGGCTTGCGTTGCCCCTGTTCTTGATAACTGGCAAAGTGCATGTAGAGATCTATCCAGCCCGGCGTCGCTTGCGGCGGCTCGATTAAAGGATGTAGATTTAACCCTTTTCTGGTTAAATATTTTAGTAAAAACGCCGGGCGGCAGGGAAATAATCTTGTCTGAACCGGCCTACGATTTTGTACGGCATCCCAGGTTATGACAAGCTTTTTCACTGAACTATGAAAACGACTTCAGAATTATAATGCTCGCTTTTAAACATAAACGCTTTTGAGAGGATTTAATAATCGATTTATATAACACTGTCCTTACTTTATTGCTGCAAAAAATGCAATTCCACCAGGTGGAAGAATTATCAGTTTACGCTTAATTAACTCATTGGTAACTGCGGTATAGTAAGAATGAAACGACCAAATAAAGTACTCTTCGAAGGACACTTCTTTGGCATATACACTTTTCTCGTAATATTCAACAAGCTTTAATTTATTCGCCCCAAAGCCATTAATCATTACTGGAAGAAATTGTTTAGCCATTGCTTGGAGCTTAACATTATCAGTAGAATCGATCAGCGGATAGTTAAAGTGGCCATTTTTATTTAATGCGGCAAGTTCCTTTTTCACTGCGGCATTCTTTTCGATAGCCTCTTTTGTATAGCGATTATTTCCATAACGACAGACTATATAATTCAACGTATCGTCTACCTGATTGCCATATACTCCTAAAGCTTCAATTGGACTACCCTTTACTTTTTCCTGATAGGCTGCATAATAGTTTTTACCGTGGTGAAGCGTTCTTTTAACGTGTAAAAACTCCGCTTCAACATTTTTAATCTGCCAATTGTAACAATACATCACCTAAACCAATAACGAAATCTGAGAGAAAGTAAACGCAAATTAGTAAATAATGATTACCATCATTTCTGTCTCGTAAGCTCCGGTTTATTGCTTCAAAATTGCCCTGATTTGCAACACGCAAAAACTTCAACCTTTTGTTGTACCGAAGGTTGAACCCTACAGCTCAGACAACCTAGGCAGTGTTAGTTTAAAATAGGATAAATGAACAATATCGCTTGACAGAATTAAAGGAGCTAAAAGAGGGTAAAAGTTAGTTTAGAATCTGAAAATGAGTAATTTAACGAACGCTGATTTTATACTTATAATGTAATAAATCCTCCTTTAAGGTGGATTCCAAAGGGGCTCTAAATAACTATCTTTGAAGAAAATAAAGAACATGAATTATTAAAACCAACTAACATGGCGGCAGGAAATACTCACAAAAAATTTAGCCTGAATTCTATTATTGTCCCCCTAAGTTTTTCAATACTTTTCTTCGGGTTTAATTGCAATCTTTTTGCTCAAAATTGGCTCCCTGCTAATGTGTTTTTGACAAAAGCCTACAAAAAATATCATATTATCGGCCTTGACGAAGGCCCTCACGGTACGATTCAGGGACATGCTTTTTTAAGGTCGCTGATCAATGATAAACAGGTGTCCCGTACGATTGACTATATTATCCTTGAGTTCGCTAGTAGTACCCAGCAAGCGACTGTCGACCAGTTCGTAAATGGGGGAGATGTTTCTGATTCAGACCTAAAAAAAATCTGGCGAACGGGTACACAGGCCCATAATTCAGGTTATGGTGAAGCGCCGGTATTTTTGAAATTACTTGAAAGCATACGATCGTTAAATAAAAAAAATAGTCATAAAATCAGAGTGATCGCAGGTGACCCTGGACTTGACTGGAATAAGATTGATAACTTCAAAAGTTACATCGGCAGCTTGGGACAAAGAGACCTATATCCGGCACATCAGGCCATTCATTACGGTATAGAATTGAAAAAAAATGTGCTTCTTATCTATGGTGGCGGCCACTTTAATAAATTCAATAAAAATAACAACCTCAACAAAGATCTCAAGCAAGATTCTACGCACTGGAGCATTGACTATTTCGTCAATTCAAAATATCCGGGATCGATGATGACGATCGGTGTAACCGATAAATTGCCTTCAGGGGCGGCAACCGGCAAAAATAGGTTTATGGCTTTTGTTAATCAAAATGGCACCAACGATTTTAAAAACGATGCGATCTGGTATATGAGCGACCTGTCAACATGGGTGGAAGACAAACCTGCTTTTATAGAAGAACCTTACTGGGATGAATTAAATAGGCGCTCGCTTTTAGTTTGGCGGGAAGGCATAGATTCAACCCTGAAGAAAAAATAGTGTTTAATCATCGATATTTCACTGGCTGGCGACGAAAAAGGGGAAACATCAATTATTACGGGATTGCGAGCGAAACCTGGGTATGAACTTACAGAGGCTACGAGTAAAAGGCCTGAAAAATACTATTGTTAACAGTTCAAACAAGATAGCGTGATACGCTATTGGATACATTTACAATAACATTCCGTCCAATCGTAAGGTACCGACCGACAGCCCTCTTGCCGGAATTGTAGGTAAAAGAATAAGCGGGTCAAAAGGTATTATATGGTTTAAAAACCGCAACATATGTCTATAATTAAAATTGCGCAAAACAATGCCGTAAAAGCATATCATATATCATCCTTAAAAAAAGATATTTAAGCCCACTAATTCTTTAAATCAGAAATATCAATCAAATATATAAATTGTGTACGCCATTTTTTGCGGAGGTTAATGCACTAATAATTTCTTCAGTGGTTGGTTTTCTGTTCTTATAAACTGGACGCAGACTTGTTCCCCGGCTCGGACTTGATGAGAAATATAAAGTTTTATTATCGCGTGATAAGCAAGGATTTCCTTCGATAGCTCGGCTATTGACCTTGTCACCCATATTAACTGGCTCTGTCCATTTCCCATCCTTCTTGAAGGAAACCCAGAGATCTGACAGACCGAGTCCTTTGCGACTATTACTAGTAAAAATAATAAAGCGCTCATCGGTTGAAACGACCGGGTCGAAGTCGGAAATCTTCTTGTCATTGAATGAAAGCGGCACCAGCGGCAGGTAACTGCCATTTTTATATTCGCTCAAATAAATATCACTATCATTGTTTTTGTCCATGCTGCAAAAATAGATGTTTCCATTGTCGGCAAAGGAAAGGTACAAAGGTTTCATTTCCTCCGTTGATGGCAGGCTGAACAAATGCGGTTCAGACACGATTTTACTTCCATTCAATTCAACATAAAAAAAGTGATAATCACGGTCAATAAACGGCTTTCCATTAACTGGCCGGTCTGCTAAGAAATACAGGCGCTTGCCATCTTTGGAAATATAAGGATCGGTGTCCCGATATACGCCGGTAAAGTTTACGGCTTCAGGTTTTCCCCATATTCCGTTTTTAAAGTGGAGTAAAAAATGGCGACCAACGCATTATTTAGGCTGCCTTTACTGAAGAAGATCGTTTTATTATCAAGAGTAAATGTCGGGTTGGTTTCCAAATAACCTTGAGAGATAACGTTTTCTCCTAAAATTTTCACGGTGTCTTTGAGTCGAATGCTGGGCGGAACTTGTGCATAAACAGTTATGGAAGTTGCGAGTAGAAGATTACAAAAAAAATCAGTTTCATATCTAATTAATTTAGGATAAAGGGATTAGTGATTATCAAAAATATCACATTAAATAATCGCGGTTATCCCCCTTAAGGAGGAAAATGCTGCAATAGATACTGGATTTATCAATATCCCCATTTACTTGGCATTCACTTTTTACTTTTCTAAATTATTTGTACGAAAAACCTGATATTTTTATGATTAATTCCGGTATCTGCCTGCTTAAGGGGGCAGCATTCTGCACGACAATATTGAAAAATTTGCTTTTACTGGTAAACCTGTGGTCGTTATCGGTGTATCCCTGGAAACAGAATCAATCGCCGATCCAGCCGCCTTTGTAAAGCGTAACGGTTATAACTATCCAATTGCGCTCAATTGAAATGCAATTACTAAACCGACGACAGCGTCTGGAAATTGCTGAATTAAATCCTGCTAATAGGAGATCAACGTGCGTATGGTAAACTTCTGCCCGGGTCTCTCTCTGCTTTCCTTTAATACCTGTTTATCTTTTTTTGATATCCACCAGGTACATAGGCCACTGGTATATGATTTGGACATGATTTTCCAACAGGAAATGGCCGGGTAGCCATCGGCTTTATAATCTTCAGATCCAACTACTTCGTATAAATAGTACTTTGCATTCCCTTTAGTGCCGGGCTGGTAAAACGGTATGGCAACTTTATATTGTTCCTTCCAGGGAAGTGATGCCAGCATTTCATAATCTAATTCGAAATCATATCCTTTTAGTAGTTGATGAAAACTTAGTTTCCGTGATGTGCCCGTTTTGATTGAATCCATTTTTAATAAAATGCTATCTTTTGAAAAAAGAGTTGTCATCGTTACCGGGCCATTACTGACTGCGTTACTGACAGGCAAAATACCCCGGACTAATGCTACAGAAGTTCGTACATCATTTTTAGTGGTATCTAAATTAAATGACCTTATAGTTGAGGAAAAAGAATTTTTTGCCGGATTAACCTTTACCGTTCTTTCTACTATACTGACCGGCAACGGTTTATCGTTATTAACAGTAACAACAAGATAACGAGACACACTGTTGGACACGTTTGCGATAAGGTTTTCTCCCAATTTTAAGGTATCAACCGACTGGCCTTTTACCGATATGGTTTGCGAGAGAATAAGAGGGATTAATAAGCAGTGACAGGATTTGAAAAATTGTGACCTCATGTTTAATAATAATTGCTTACCTCAAAAGTATCGGAATATAAGTAAAGATAATATCCTCCTTTAGGGAGGATATTATTAAGTAGTTATCCGGCCGTTGGTATCGGCCTCGTACTACCGGTCCAGCCTCACTTACACAATTTTATAAACCCACCTTAAAGGGGTAAGGCGGCTTGACTGAAGTTCAATAGATTTGAAAGTAGAAAGCATCGATTTGACATACCCTTCGAAGGTATCTAATGTTGAATTGCCTGCTTTCTGTTTTAGTATTTTTTTCATTGATAATCAGTAAGAGAAATCACTACGCGAGGTACTGATTCCTTTTTTTGTCATGCAGGATTGACCAAGTTTGGTTTAAACTTATTGGTGCGATAATAAGTTGTTATATTTTAGTAATGTAAGGTACACGGATTGGTTTGACGGGGTTGGGAAAATAGGTAATGGTCTTTAAGGTGTTATCCTGTTTTACCTGCACTTTAATTGCTTTGGTAGCATCATTAGACCAATAACTTGTCACCTGCCCTTCCATGCCCTCTTTTAAGCCCGCCTTTTCTGCATTCGAGCCATTCTTTAACCCAATGATTTTTTTGCTCTTCTGGGTTAAGTTAAAATCAAAACCCGGATCAACAACTGTAACATCCTTGTAGTTTATACTGTAGCGGTCATGATCAAATAAGTCGTTTAAGTTGAAGTCTCTTCCATTAATGATAATTTGATTGAGCTGTTCCGGGATGGTAGACATCGGATCGAATTTAGCAATGGCTTTCAAAAACATATCCAGTGTAAACGGCTTCCCCTGTTCTCCCAGCCGCAGTATTTCACGCATTACATTATCCAGATTGTACTTTCCTTTCGTTTCACGCATCATTTGGTTATTGCACAGCAGCGCAAACAAAGGTCCGCGCACATAAGGGAGATTGTAGATGTCCGGGTCGGTATACTTTAATTCCTCGATTTGGCGATTGTCAGCATTTCTCTTAGGCGATATATACAAAACGTTGAGTAAGTTGTTGATATACTTAACGTAGTCTTCCTGGGATTGCAGTTTGTTGTCAATGCTTAATTTTTCGGCATAATAGTCTGTAAACCCTTCAATAAACCATTTGCAGGTAAACTCTCCGCCGTCGCCTGGATCTATTTTTTGCCCGTTCCACTTATGGAAGCATTCATGATATAGTAATTTGATTAAACCGTCTTCCATCTTCAATTGCGGTTCGTAAAATATACTAAATGAATTGGTATAACCCGTGCCGCCACCTGCGTTCCGGCACGGGAAAGCAGTTACAAGAAAATAAGGGTAATCATGATCATCCCAAAAATCATGCTCATTGGTAATAATCTTATCCACTATACGATTTAAACTGTCATCGCTAAAAGCAAACTTGCCGTAAACGGCCACCAGGATATGATGTGTTTTGTTGATTACGGGCTGTAAGCGAAGATTGCCGCCGGCAAACACAGCAGCATGGAAACGATTATAGTCGGTGGTGATTTTTTCATTGACCTGCCCGGTACCAAAACTATTAACGAGGGTAGTTTTGTTAAACCCCTTCCAGTTTAAGCTTACAGTTAGCTTGTCAGTTTTAATAGTTTCAGGTATAATCAAGCCGTTGACTCCTAAAAAATAAAAACAATCTGCTTTAATGATCGGCCGAAAATATTTTCGGTTACTAATGTCGCCTTCAAAATCGCTAATAAGATCATAACTTAATGTTATTTGCGTGTTTTCGGTCGCATTGAGCAACAAATGCGCTTTATTTTCTGTGGTGTCTATAGAAGTATTTTCAGTTTCACATTTTATATTTTTAATACAATTATAAAGTTCCGTTTGATTGACCCAGCCCGATGGAAGATTTAACTGCGTTGTGCGTTGATTGGCCGTTTTGAAACTTATAATTACATGAATATAAGGTTTTGGGGCGTCGGTTTTGTTAATAAAGGTATAGTTGATATTGTAGGCAAAAGAAAAGTTACAGGAAAAAATTATAATCGTAAGTAGGATTAGAGATTTTACTATACTACGACGAGGAAATTGCCCGATTGCCGGTTGAATTATCATGATGATTTAAATAATTATCGAGATGAGAAAGATTTTTCTAAGGTTATAATTTTGAAACCTTTACCCGGACAAATCTACTTTTAACAAATGGTAATAAATATCCTCCCTAAAGGAGGATATTATTTCCCCCACCATATGATAGATTTTCCAAAAGTATGCTGACCAATAAATCCACCTTAAAGGATGATAGAAATGGAGATAACATTTGATAGTTTTGGATAAGATAGGTTCCAACTAATTCGACGGATTTGCCGATAGCTGATGAGGAAAATAGTTTTAGGGTTGATTGTTGCATGGAGTTATTGTTCATACGGATACGGACAAGATAAGAAGCGGGTTTTTAATGATTGTTCCCATAAATCGTTTATCGAATTTAAAAACCCTGATTATATCAGATCTGCCGGTTATAGGAAATATCTTGATAACTTATCGCTAAAGCGAGTGATAGCGATGGGAGAGTCTACGCACGGCACACATCAATTCCAAGATATTAAGATTAAAACATTTAAGTATTTGGTATCCAAAGGATTTAATGTTTTTGGATTAGAGGCCAATTATTCGGAATGCGAGGCCATAAACCAATACATATTAACTGGAGAAGGTAATTCCATTGATCTCCTAAAACAACTCCAGTTGTGGCCTTGGAAAACAGCCGAGCTTGCTGGTTTAATCAGATGGATGCGGGCTTATAACGCTAACGTTAGCCATAAAAATAAGCTGGAGTTTTTTGGCTTTGATTCGGGTAATGGAATTTTTTTAGGGATTCCCGCATTAAAAAAACTGATGGCGGAAACGGATCAAAATAAGTTGAAGAAAATAACTTCGTTAGAGCAATTTGAAATAAAAAATAAAGCAAACCGGGATTCTATTCAAAATGAATTTATAGAGATACGCGCTGGATTAATAGCCAATAAAGACGATTTTGAAAAAAAGATCGGACCCGATAAGTTTAACGTCATCATCCGTACGCTGACCTCGATCATTCAGAACTATGAATATTATTACCTCAAATTCGTTTATCTGGTCCGGGACAGACATATGTCGGAAAACATAAGCTACATGCTTGCCCAAAACGCACGAAAAAAAATCTTTGTTTTTGCACATAATGCCCATATCAATTACAATCCCCATTATTATGAGCAATATGGTCGCGATTCTATTTTGATTGCAACTAAAACTATGGGCTATTATCTTAAAACCCGATTTATGACCAATTATCAGGCCATAGGACTGGATTTTCTATCAGGTCGCTTCCGGGTCAATTTTTATAATAATGCTACAAAAAACCGTGTTGATTCAACCATCATGCTCGGCCGGGCCCCGGAAAAATATTTGTCCGCACAAGTCTTAAAAAAAAGTACAATAAATTCAGCCGTTCTATATGTTAAAAATAGGTGTACAACAACCGACTCTATCATCCTACATAACTATGGGGGCGCAAAACCCGCACCTGAAAGATCATCCGAAAAGAACAGTTTTAAAAACGGGTTTGACGCGCTATTAATATTTAGAAATACAAGCGCTACAACAGGTATCAATTGAAGAAGGTATAAATCTGTAGTGACAGTTTGACGATTGCTTAAGTTGCAGAAGCTTTACGTCATACTTGCGCCGCTGACTGACATTTTTGTCCAACGGCTTGCAATCAAATAAAACCCGTGTATCAATGCATTAAAAGCCAGTTAATTAGAAATCCAACCGGTTTTGTTGAAGGCCGCATAATGAGAATTTAAGATGAATTCTTTTAAGCGTTGCAGACATAACGACCCGATTACGAATTACTGCGATTTTTTTTGACAGATTTATTCTTATTGTGAGTTCCGCTTCTATGAAATCGAATAGCTCCAGGGACACAGATCAGTAAGTCCTAATAGCTGAGTGTGGCTTAATAAATTGATTTATTTTTGAGCTAGGGTATACTGCCCCCAAAAATCAGTAGGTACCTTTTGCCCCGGATTGTTATTGCCCGCCGGCCCTATTCCCTGGCCTAGCCCCCCTAGTGAACTACCGCCGCTCTGTTCTCCCTGGGATAGAGTGTTTCTGCCCGCTGCAGCCCTTCCAGCTGCGAAGCCATCATTGTAAGCTTTGTTAATTGTTTTATTATTAAGAATATAAGGATTAATTCCATTTACGACGATATGATAAGCAAAGGTTTTGTTGTTGTCGATCGAAAGTCCCAATTTTTTCAGGCTTATCCCCAATTCGCAAGTATAATTTATTTTGGTATCGAAAGCCTGAGCCACTCTAACCCCGTCTTCGTTATAAACGGAAATTAGCGTATCCAATCCTTTTATACCCATGGTCATGACATATTTGGATTTTTCACCCAGCATTTTATTGGCAGTTTGAGCAAATATCTCCCTCTCTTGAGGCGATGCCGATTCCATCGGCTCTTTCAGGTTGATGTTAATATCGCTAAGGCCGAAAACCGGATAGGTGACGCTAGGGTTGTCCTTTTCTACTTTCTTACCAGTCTTATTAACGGATAAAGTAATACCGCCCAGCATGATTTTTTTAATAATTTCCGGGTGGGTAGCCTGAACGGTCAAATAGAGATATTCATCATCATTTGCCAGGGTATAAAAAATCTCTGTAGCATTATTATAAGCCTGGAATTTATTATCCCACTCTGTAGGTTTGCCGTCGATTTTAATCTCCGCAGGCGCGCGGACACTGGCTTGTTGTATGCCAGGTAGTTTCTGGCCAATGGCGTTAACTCCGGTGGCTAAAATTAACGCAAACAATAATACTGGGTGAGGATTGATAATCTGCATGGTCGGTTTAATAAAGGAATTTATTTTATTTCTTTGCCAAAGTATATTCTCCCCAAAAATCAGTCGTGGCAGTCAATAGCTGAAGGGTTCTTCTGGTTTCGTTATTTGTATTCGGATTTTGCGTGCCGGCGGTACCTCCAAGTCTTAATGGCGCGCCGTTATTTTGTGTGTTGTCAGGCTCAGCCCGGGTGTAAGAAAGATCGTCGGGATTCACACCATTCAATTTAATATGATAGGCAAATTCCTTTGCATAGTCTTGGTTAATTCCCAATTTAATAAGGCTAATTGCCAGCTCAGATGTATAAATCATTTTGTTATCAAATTGTACTGCTGCCTTCAATCCATTTTCATTGGAAATGGAGGTAAGGGTATCCATACCCTTGAAACCTTTCGTTAACAGGTATTTTGATTTTTCAGTCAGTATTTTATTATTTCTTTCCATAAAATCAGCTACTTCTTTTACTGAAAAGGGAGAGCCGGGAATAATTTGCGGCGTGTTTTTGAAATCAATAGTTATGTCGCTGGGCGCGAGGAAGGGGTAGGTAATTTGAGGACCGGCTTCCTGCCTTTTATTTGAAAGATCTATCGAAAAGGTGATACCCCTTTTTAATATTTTCTTAATAATGCTTGGATCTGCTGCTTGCACAACCAGGTACAGGTTGTCGGCGTCATTTGAAATCGTATAAAAAATGTCTGTAGCGTTGTTATAAGCCTGGAATTTATTATCCCACTCTGTAAGTTTGCCGTCGATTTTAATCTCCGCAGGCGCCCGCAAGCTGCCAGGTTGCACATTAGGGAGTTTTTGGGATTTTACGTTGACAAAACAGGTAATCAAAAGAAAAGTCAGAAATGCCCGAGTAACACCAGGGGCCTTTAAATATCTCATAATTACTACGATTATTTCGTAAAATTATGAAACATTCGTAACGATAAAATACCCCTTTAAGGAGGATTTTACGAATATTTTTGGGATGTTATTGATTGACAGGCGTTGATATTGGTTGATTTCTGGGCCAGCTGGTGTGTTCCATACAGACAGACAAGTCCTCAACTCCGCAAATTATACGATATATATCACAGGACGGCTTTCAAATATAAGTATAGCTATTGACCTGGCGAAAATGAAGCAAATTCGCTGAACGCAATAATAATAGATTGACTAACTGGCCTAATTTATCAGATAATGTCCTGGTAGGTGAGGACAGTCAGGCATTCATACTTCGTTAACGGAGAAATTCGGGCTAAAAAGTATCCCTGCTAGTTCTTTTGGATAGTGATTACAGGATTATCGGAAAAAATCTTGGCGGTGGCGCGCTAAGGATAAAATTAAGAGCGGTTCTCAACGGCCATAAGTGAAATCCACCGTCACGGTGGATTATGAAAATCGGAGTTTTATACTAAATACGAAGCGAATTGTATTTATTCCAGATTTTTGCTAGCAATAAATTTTACTTCGCGCCAAATCTAATAGGAAAGAATAAAGACTGCGTATTTATAAATTATACGGAAAAAAAGAGTTGCTACTTGTTTGACCGCTGGATCATTGGCGGATCAGTTCAGGCGGCAAATAATTGTTTTACCATGCCAGATTCCAGGCCATGCGCCGTGAACGGACAAACTTTTTCTAAAAAGGCTACAGGGAATATTGGTGAACAAATAGGAAGGTCAATTTTACCCCAGCCATGTCGTTATTTCTGTATGAAGCAATGGTCCCAGGAGACCATTCCGATTTTTGAATAATAGGCGGAACAATCGGGCGTTGCAAGCAAAATCAAAGTTGCCTCAGGGAATGCCTGTTTGGTAGCCCTGATAAGTGATTTGCCTACTCCACGGTTTTGAAACTCGCAATGAACTGCCAGATCCGAAAGATAGGTGCAATATTGTACGTCTGTAAATGCCCTGGCGATACCAATTAATTTATTATCATATCGTGCCGTAATAATCAGATTGGCGTTATTAATCATTGCTACCAGGCAGTGCCAGTTATTTATCGGTCTTTCTTCGCCAAGCGTCGAAGCGATGAGCAGTTCACGAAATTCGTAAGGGCTTAGATTGTTTTCAATGCCGTATTTGATATCCAATGTCCTGACTAGAATAAACTGTTAAATATTACTAATTCATTATATTTTCCATGACTGTTTGCCCGTCCAGCAGGCGTATAATCCGATCGCTATATCCCGCATCATGTTCAGAGTGAGTTACCATTACGATGGTTGTGCCCTTTCTATTCAGTTCAATCAGCAAGTCCATAACCTCGTTACCGTTAGAACTATCTAAATTGCCTGTTGGCTCATCTGCTAAAACTAGCTTAGGATTCGTTACTACTGCTCTTGCGATAGCAACCCGCTGTTGCTGCCCGCCTGATAGTTGCTGCGGGTAATGGTTGCGCCGGTGAATAATTTGCATTTTTTCTAATACCTCATTTACTTTGACCCGTCTTTCGGCAGCAGGTACCCCTGTATAAATTAACGGCAGCTCGACATTTTCAAATACCGTCAAGTCGTCGATCAGATTGAAACTTTGAAAAATAAAGCCAATATTGTGTTTGCGCAGGTCCGCTCGTTTTCGCTCATTAAAATCAACCACTTCAATGCCATTGAAAACATAGCTTCCACGATCTGCATCATCAAGCAACCCTAATATATTCAATAAGGTGGACTTACCGCAGCCCGAAGGGCCCATGATGGCGACGAATTCGCCTTTGTCAACGTGGATAGACAGTTTATTCAGTGCCAGCGTTTCCACTTCTTCGGTGCGGTAAAACTTTTCAAGTTCGAAAATTTGTATCATGATCTTAATTTATGGGTGTATATTTATTCACTTCTAAGGCTTTTAACCGGATTTGCGAGGGCTGCTTTGATTGCTTGTGACCCGATCGTCAACAACCCGATACCGACCGCTATCAAAAAGGTATAAACGAATATGATCCAGTCTATTTCCCTGCGGTAGGCAAAACTTTGCAGCCAATTATTCATTACCCACCAGGCGACGGGGGAGCCAATAATGACCGCTAGTACAATAAGTTTTAAAAAGTCTATGGATAACATGGCAACAATCCCGCTGATACTTGCACCAAGTACCTTACGTACACCGATCTCTTTAAAACGCTGTTCTGCGCTAAAAGCAGTCAGACCGAATAAGCCGAGACAGGAAATCAGGATCGCGATGAGCGTGAAATACCTGACCAGGGATGCCAATTGAGTATCTGCTGCATAATTTTTTTGAAATTCGGCATCCAGGAAAGTATACTCAAACGGCTCGTTCGGGTCATACTCCCGCCATGCTTCCTCTGCCAGAGCCAGCGCGTTGCTTAATTTTCCTCGCTTACTATGCACGATCAAATAGTTAAAGGCTTTGGAAGAGCCGCCTAATTCAAACCCGTAAGGCGTGAGCGGCAAATGAAGATCCTCATAATGAAAGTCCTTGACCACACCGACAACCGTAAAACTCTCCTGCTTCTGATCGTTGGTATAGTAAATATTTTTACCGATCGCATTTTCAGGCGAGGAAAATCCCAATTCTTTCACCAGACGTTCATTGACGATAATGCGGTCGCCGGTATCCGCTTTAAATTGTGCAGAAAACAACCGGCCGGCCACCACCTTAAAACCAAGCGTTTGCATAAAGTCCTCGTCCACTGTGTTGATCCGGGTCCGCTTGCCGTCCGACGGAGTTTGCCCTTGGCGGAAAAAGGCGTTATCGGAAGGATTAAATATGCCCGGGTAATATAGAGAGCCCCCGGCAGAAGCCACCGAACCGTTATTTTTCAGTTTGGTCTTCATCGCGTTATAGGCGGCCTTCGATGCTGTTGTCCGTAAAGGAATAACAATTTGCTCATCTTTTGCAAACCCCAGGTCAGCCGTTTGCATATAGGCCATTTGCCGGCTGATCACCACCGAAGCGATAATTAATATTACCGAGATCATAAATTGAAAAACAACCAATCCCTTTCTCAGCGCAATGACCGCTGCCGTGTTGGTCAGTTTGCCCTTTAATACTTTAACCGGGTTAAAGGAAGATAAATAAAATGCAGGATAGCTTCCCGCGATCAGCCCGGTTAATACCGCCAGTAGTAAAAAACCCGTCAGCAACCGCCCATGTTCCGCAAATGAAAGCGTAATCTCCCGGCCTGAGGCATGATTAAGCGTTTTTAACATTAGCAGCGTAAGTAGCGTCGCAACGATAAAAGCGATCAGGCTCATGAATACCGATTCACCGATAAACTGCGCGATCAGCGATATGCGCTCTGCGCCAAGCACCTTTCTGATGCCGACCTCCGAGGAACGTTTGGAGGAACGTGCCGTTGCCAGATTCATGAAATTAATGCAGGCGATCAAAAGCGTAAATACCGCGATAGAGACCAGCACATAGAGGTATTTTCTACTCGCAGGCGGCGTCACATTGGAGGTAACGACCTCGTTCAGATGGATCGCCTTCAAAGGAATTAAAAATTGTTTTTTGTAAAACCCGGCGTTGCGTAGATCATTTCCGGCGTATTTTTCTATAAACTGTGGAAATTTGCTTTCCAAACGCGCGGGATCAGCCCCATGCTTAAGCTGCAGGTAACTGTAGAACATATTGTTAAAGGCAAAATTGGCGCCGTGTTTGATCACACTTTTTTCGACGTTTCCGCCCGATAGCGAAAGAAAGAAAGCCGCTTTGATATGCGAAGGCCGGCCATCCGCGCTAAATACCCCCGTAACTTTGAAATCATACTCGCCGTTTGTATTGCTGTTTACACGGATCACCCGGTTGAGCGCGGGGGAATCCCCAAACAATTTTTTAGCGATCGCTTCCGAAAGAACGATGGTATTTGTTCCCGATAAAGCGTCATCTGCCCCGCCTTCGATAAAATGATAAGAAAAGAGCTTAAAAAAAGACGGGTCTGCAATAAATCCGTCAGGTTCCAGGAACGTCTTTTTTTCACCCGAGTTCGGAACATACTGGATGAGCGTTTTATCCTCTGCAAACAAGGGCATCAACCTGGCGGTCTCCACCACCTCCGGAAAATCCTGCTTCATGGCTCCCGCCATGGGTGCAGGTGTATTGGCTGTATTTTTATCGGCACCTCCCTTGATCACAAAGGCGGTCCCTAGCTGGTACAGGTCATCGAAGTTCTTCTGATAACTATCGTAGCTGGTTTCGTAATGCAGGTACAATGCAATCAGCATGCAGCAACATAAACCGATAGATAAACCGAAAATATTAATGGCCGTGAAGAATTTATTCTTCCTCATACTTCGCCATGCAATTTTTAAATAATTTTGGATCATTTCCCGAAAGGTTGGTGTTAAATGCTGTTAAATAACAGGCTTTATGTTTTAATATCAAAGAATTAAAACATAAATACTCCCTAAGGGGGTAGGTAGGTTTTAGGACGACCTTATAGCTTTACACCGTTATTAGCGCGGGGTAAAATCAGCCTGCTTTACCCTTAGCATTTACGAAAAAAGCGGCGCACCTTTTTGCCAAATGAAATGGCCGCAGTAAAAAATAAAGACTTGTTGCAACGATTAAATCAATTATTATATATGAAACGTATCTATTTATTGATTTTATTATGCTTTTTTTCTGTTCTTGTTTGGGCGCAGGGTCCGCAGCCCGCAGCCACAGCAAGATTTAACGGGGTGGTTATTGACTCGACCGATAATAAACCCATGGGATTTGTAACGGTTAGCTTGACCGATACTTCAGGCAAGCTGTAACCTTCAACTTCGTCTTAACGTCAGAGATCATATGAGAAAACTATTACTACCGTTATTGCTGCTGGGAGCATCCTTTGTTTTTGCGCAAACCTCCCAGCCCACTGAAAACCTTAAAAAATATGCCGGGATGTACACTAGCAACCGTTTCGACGGATTTCGTTTTTATGTAAAGGACAAGCACCTATGGGTCTATCCTGACTTATACCGGCAACCGCTTGAATTTGAGCAGGCTGGGGTTGATACATTTGCATTGCAGCAGCATAGGGGTCGTTCAGTGATCTTTTCACATACTTCTGGCGGCCATTACGATAAGGTTATTTTCCACGGATTTGGTCCCGGGGATGAAATATATGAAAAGGTATCGGACCAAAATCCCTTGCCGCTAACCTTTTTAATCAGGGGGCAACCGGAAAAGGCAATAAACTTAGCCTATCAGGAACAAATCCCACTAAAAATTATCCTTCAGGACGGCGGGATCTATTCCAGCGGACATCCCTCCAAATATCAGAACTCCATCCGCTATTTTGAATTACTTAATCAACGCGAGAAAAATAATCCGTCGATCCTGGCCGCGCTCGGAAAAGCCTATTTAACGGGACATAATCGCGTGATCGCCAGGCGGTATTTCGAAGAAGCTGCCCGCCTTGATCCTGCCAATGAAGATGCCAGAGAAAATCTTTCGCTATTCCATCCCGCCGCCGCCGACACCGGCTGGAAACTCCCTTACGCCACCGCTAAACTATTTGCTGATCCAACATCCGGTGAGGTCGAGGCAGTGCGTAGGGACTGGAGCAAAAGGGACCTTTCTGTAAATGACCTGAAGGTGCTTTATACCAAAGAGGTCAAATGGCCGCACGCTGTGATGAACGTAACTATCATTCAGCATAAGGTCCATGGGATCAATCATATCGGCGCGATCGTCGTTCCGGCAAAAAGCACGAAAAAATTTCCGGCCATCATCGAGCTCAAAGGCATATCCCCGAAATATTTCCCTCAGGATGTCGATAAACTGATCTCCCCAGAGATCCTTGAAAAGCGCCAGGGTGACTATGTATATATCGTACCCTGCTTCCGCGGCGAAAAGCTGTTATTTGATGGCAAAGCGTTTGACGCCGACGGTGATCGCTCCAACGCATTGGACGGCGCAACAGATGATGCGCTTGCGCTATTAAATGTGGCGTTGACGTTTACCAAACAGATCGACCCTCAAAAAATATTTGCGTTCGGTCATAGCCGCGGCGGTACACTAGCGCTACTTTGCGGCGAAAGGGACAAACGGATCAAATACGTGCTGGATTGGTCAGGACCTGCAGACTGGTTCCACTCCATGGGCCAGGGCGGGTGGACCGATCAGGAAGAAGTCGTACACGGATTGCAGATCAAAGCCGACCTTGCCGGAACCGGCGGCCAGTTTATCGAGCGTTTTTTAATGCCTTCGATCCAGGGGAAGAACAACCTGGAAGAGGTTCGCCATCATATTATTGCCAGCTCGCCGCTTTATTTTCTTAAACAACTGCGACACGTGCAAATTCATTATGGGATAGAGGATGAAGTTGTTCCCCTGGTCAACGGCAAACAGATTGTGAAAGCCCTTGCGGGACGGAAGGATTTCAGCAATTTCTTTCATCCAGAGGCAGGTCACGATATCTTCTATTTTGCCCAGGCGAGTTCCGCCAGATTTTTAGCCCAGTAACACGCCTGCTAAATCCTCCTTAAAGGAGGATTTTTCATTTTTACATCTGTTGTACTTTTATTGACCATATTCAGATCATGAAAGTTAACTATTTCTTTATTGCCGTTTTACTGATCTTGCCAGGATGGCAAAACGGATTCGGCCAAGGGAAAAACCCTTCAACCCTATCAGCGTTGACCCAGGGACAGCTGATTGATGGCTTCAAGGTGCAGTCCATATACCTGAACGAACGCGAACAGCCCATGGGAGCCCGGTTTATCCATGCCAAAACCGGTTTTATCTTAGATCTGTTACAGATCGAATCCGTGCCCCAAGCCTTCATCTGGGTCAATACCTTGCCCGTCTCCGAACGCGGTGAGCCCCATACCCAGGAGCATATGCTGATCACTAAGGGAAACAAAGGACATGAGCTGAATACGCGCGAGGGCATGTCGCTGGCACAGTCCAGTGCATTTACCCAACAGTTGCACACTGTATATAATTTTTATACCGGCGCCGGCCCGGATGTTTTTTACCATCTCATTGATCAATTTCTGGACGCCCTGCTCTATCCTGACTATACCCCCGAGGAGGTTAAACGCGAAGTGATGAACTGGGGGATCAGCCTGAATCCCGACAAATCTTTAAAACTCGAAGAAAAAGGCACGGTGTACAATGAGATGTCCACCAGTATGAACAACGAATCTTTCTTGCTAAACGGAGCGCTTAACCGGGTACTTTACGGAACGGGCCACCCTTTATCCTACAATGCCGGTGGACTGCCTTCGGGCATCCGGGAACTTACCCCAAAACACATTGCTGATTATCATTCGGCTAACTATTACCTGGGAAATATGGGCGCTATCACTTCACTGCCAAAAAAAATGACAATAAGTGGCGTTCTGCAAAAAATGGACGGTATCTTAACTGCACTTGACCGTAAGGCAGCACGCCATATCCAAGCACAAACCAAACTACCGCCGCCCGAACCTGCTCCTGCCGGAGAGATCAGGACCGTAAAAATACCGCTGAACGACCAGCAGCAATCGGGAACGATGATGCTGGCATACCCGCCGGATCTGAACCTATCCGTCAAAGAAAACCTGGAACTTTCTTACTTCATAGAGACCTTCGCGGGTAATGCCACAACGAATTTATATAAGCCGCTCGTCGATAGCAAAACGCATATCCCGGGCTTTTCCGCGCAAAGCATCTACGGATCAGTGAGTAATAACCAAGGCAACCCGGTTTCGATTTCTTTAGGAGGCGTAAAACCCGAGAACCTCACCCCCGAGAAGGCAGAACTGGTGCGCAGCACCGTTAAAGCCGAGTTGGAAAGAATCGCATCCTGGCCGGATCACTCTGCTGAGTTGCTGGAATTTAATAAGCGGTATGCCATTACGCTGGCTAGCGAGGAAAAAGGTTATGATAAATTCGTCAATTCACCGCCGCAATTTGGATTCAGGAGCACAGGAGACGGCTGGTATTCTACCCTGGACCTGTTAAAAAATGAAAAAGAGTTCCGTAAATCCATCGTCTTTAAATCCGAGGATAATACCATCCGCGCGGAACTGGCCAGTGGTGTCAATATCTGGAAAAACCTATTGACCCAATATGGCCTCATCACCAAAACGCCATACGTCCTGATGACCAAAGCCGATCCAACTATCGCCAGCAAAGCAGAGGAGGAAGGACGCGATCGTGTCAATGCCGAAGTGGCACGCCTCAAACAGACCTATCAGACAAACGACGACCAACAAGCCATTGCACAATATCAGAAGGCCTATGAAGACAATACTGCAAAACTCAAGCAACTGGAGCAAGGACATCACGTTCCTTTTATTGCTCACCCTCCGCTAACGCTGGACGGGGAGTTGGAGTATCATCAATATCCTTTAGGCGGCAAAGTACCCGCAGTATCCTCCGTCTTTAACAATATGTCCAGCGCCACTACCGGGCTTGCGCTGGATCTTCATGATGTCAAACCGGATCAATTGGTCTATTTGGCCGTACTGCCCCAGCTATTGACATGGACCGGGGTTATCCGGAACGACCAGGCGGTCAGTTATCCGGACATGCTCCAGCAAATGCAGCAGCAGATACTAGGACTAACCGGAAGTTACAGCAATAACCCGGCAACCGGCCGCGCAGAGTTAGTACTCCGCGGCTCGGGAAGCACTACCGAAGAATCTGTAAAAGCCGTCAGCTGGATGCAGGAAGTACTCCTTCACCCCAACTGGACGCTGGATAATTTGCGTCGCCTGCAGGATCTCGTAGCCCTGCAATGGTCGGCCATCCGTAAAACTATGCAACGCCCGGAAGAGACCTGGGTAACCGATCCGTTCAGGGCCTGCCTGGCGCAAAATCAGCCCCTGCAACTCAGTACCGCCTCTTTTTTAACCCGCAGTTTTAATATTTTCCGCTTGAAATGGATGCTGGCCGATCCGGGCAGTGAGCTTAAGCCGTTCAATGCGTTTATCACGGCGCTTGAGGATCAAAAAGCCGTTCGGGCGGGTCTACTTACCTTATTGAGCAGTATCAGCTCGGGCAAGATCGATGCCGGCACGGAAGTGGGTAAAGCCTATCAGCAATTGGGCGCTTCCGGAAAAAAGCTGGCATCCGAAGCCGGCGCCGACCTTTCGCAGTTATTGAACGACATTCCGGAAAATTCGCTGGAAGCAGATTGGAAAATGGTCTGTACAACCATGCGGAAAAGTATCGAACAGGGCCCCGAAAAAACCATCAATGACTTGAGCGAACTCCGGAAATTACTGGTCAACAAGAACAACGCCCGGGTTTTCATCATCGGCTCAGAAACAACGACCAGACAGTTGAACACCGCTATTACCAATATGCTGAAGTTTTTTGATGATCGACCGGTACGGAAACAGACGTATAGGGGGGAAAAGGTAATCGAGACCCGTCTGAAAGAAAGAATGAAGACTAACGAAGATCCCGTTTATCTTGGCCTGATTAATCCCAATTCGAATACCGGCGTATTTATTAATTCGGTGCCGTTAATTAACTACCGGGACACCGGTAAACGACAACTTGTACAGTTCCTTGCCGCGGAACTATATGGTGGTGGAGGTAAAGAGAGTGTATTTACTAAGAGTACCGGAGCGGGACTCAGCTACAGCACCAGCGTCGGCGCTTCGCCTGCCGGCGGCAGGTTCCAGTATTACGCGGAGCGTACACCCGAACTTCCGCAAACTTTAAGTTTTGTGATCAAGGAGATCAAAGAATCGCCTATAGACCCCTTAGCGGTCGATTACGTTACCTCGCTGGCCATTGGGAACGTGCGTTCCGCAGCTGCTTATGAGTCGAGAGGAGAAGCGATGGCCAATGACCTGGCTGACGGGCAAACGGATCAGGTTGTTAAAAAATTCAGGCAAGCGATTGTGAATTTGCGAAAGGATCCTAACCTGGCAAAAGAGGTCTATCAGCAAAAGGATGCCGTTTACGAAAAGATCTTACCAGGCTATGGTAAACCGGAGACCGCTAAAAACGGCAGCATCTATTTCGTCATTGGACCGGAAAAACAAATGGCAGCTTATGAAGGCTACCTAAAAAGAGTGGATGGACCCGACACGCACTTGTACCGGCTTTATCCGCGTGATTTCTGGATGCCTTAAAACAAAAGATCGCTTGTATCAGCGATCTTTTGTTACCTGAACTGTTTGAGACGGCATTTGTTTGGATTGCCCGAAAAAATGCGATTCGCCAAATCGGTAAAATCCCAACTGTCAAAGCCCTGGTTATGTTTCTTGACTGTCCAAAATCCGCCTTAAGAAATGAATTACCAGTTGGTTAAAACGTTGATAGCGGTAATCATTAGGTATTGAAAGCATCAGCGAGAAGCTGATGCTTTTTATTGGGACATAAGATCCTAATGTCCGGCACGGTTGATCACATCCCCTGCCGGGTTTTCTTGTTGTTGGTTCTTTTTCAATTTACTGTTGCCAAAACTATATCTTGCCGAAAGCGTAACATTTTGGGTATCATAATAATTCCTACTGTGTTGAAATGTATATGTAGAATAACTATCAGTTACGCTTGCGGATGTTTTAAGGAGGTCCGAACCGTAAAGTGTAATATTGAATTTTCCGATGACTTTTCTGACGCCCATATTTAAGGTTCCCCAGGCATGTACCGCGCTCGGGGAATTATATTGATCGATTTGGCGGGTATTATAATCGGCGAAAAGATAACCCGTCCAGCCTTTTTTTCGCGATATAAAGATAGTATTGTTCAGCTTAATCTCTCCCGAAATCCCGCTATTATCGATAGGGCCGTCCGGCGTAGCACCGTGGTAACGCGTGTATTCACCTGTGATCGTCAAAGAAGTTTGGAAAATTTTGGAGATGGCCGCATTATATAAAAAAGCGATGGATGCATCCTCCAGTGCGCCGAAATTCAGGCGCGTATACCTGAGGATATTAGTGCTGTCATTAGCTAGCAAAAATTGTGCAGATAGGTTGCTGGTATGACTATATGTCGCGAGGAAAATATATTTGCTGTGTAGGCTAAAACTAAATTCGTTGATCAAAATGTGCGAAGGCTGCAAAAATGGGTTGCCTTCCGCGTAGGCGGATGGGCTAAGATATGTTCTAAAGGGATTCAATTCCCAAAACGCCGGCCTTCGTATCCGTTCGGAGACCGTGTAGGAAAATTGGTGATCCTTGTCAGGGGTGTAATTAAAAACGATATTTGGAAATAAATTCAAATAGTTCTTATTGATGCCCACTTGTTGATGAATGAGTTCCTCACCATTGATATTAGATTGTTCTAATCGCATGCCTGCCACTGTGTTTATCGACCGGCTCCAGGTGTTGGCAACACTCAGATATAATGCATTCACGTGTTCCTGATAATTATAATTAGTTGTCCGTGCAGTGTCTTTTGTGAAAACCCCGGCTGTATTACCCGTGGCATAATAAAGGTTGTTGTTAGTATAAGTGTTATTTGACCTTGCACCGGCTTTAATCAACGTCGCCTTATTGAAAGGGTATTTATAGTCTATAGCGAATGTATAGTTATTGATCTTTTGCGGCAGGATCGATAATTCATTTTGGCGGACCGAGTTAGTCTCTGACTGTGTCGCGTAATTATACTGCGTTCCATTGTTAATATAATTAAAGTAGTCGCCGCCTATCGTCAGGTTCTGCCCTAAAGTGTCCAATTTTACATTATAATTAATGCCGGCATCTAACGAATGTCCGTTAACTTTGCGGCTAGTGGTGGATACTAAAGCGGAGTCTATTTGTTGCTGATTCGACCTGGTAGAATATTGGCTATTGCTCAAATCATTAAGCGCTTCGATATCGGTATTGTAGTTGCCCGTAACCGATAAGGTTTGTTTGTCGGTCATGTTATATTCTAGACCCAAGCTTTGTCCTGAGAAATTTTTTAGTTGGTGCCAAAAATTATCAGAAATTTCAAGTAGGCCGTTATTTTTCAGGCCCATAAAGTCGGTAGTATGGTTTTCAGTAACGAGTTGTGTTATCCTTGAATAGGCCGAGGTAAAATTAACGCCCAATTTTCCGTTGCGATAGCTAACAGAACCACTGGCGCCCTGCTGGTTATAGAAACTTTGAACATAACTAAGCCCGAACGAGGCCTGGTAACCATCTGTTTCCCTTTTTTTGAAAATAATATTGATGATACCTGAATTACCCGATGCGTCATATTCTGCGCCCGGCGACGTTATGATCTCAATATTGGCAAGGATACTTGCGGGCAAACCTTTAAGATAGTTAAATAACGATTCGCCTGTTAGATTAGATTTTCTGCCATTAATATAAACGACCGCTGATTGCTTTCCTATAATAGACAGGCTCCCAGTCTCGGTTGCGTTAATTAAGGGTATCTTTTCTAATACGTCCCAGACGTTGTTACCCTGGCTCAAGCTGTTATTTCCAATACTTACTACAAATCTGTCGGCCTTGCGTTGAATCATGGGCTCTGTTGACGATACGTTAACTTCTTTTAACTGAACTGACCTGGGTTGGAGATGTATCAGGGGAACGATGATATCATTATCTTCCATGGGAACAGCCCCGGAGTAAACCACGTAACCCATTTTTGAAATTCTTATTTTTATTTCAGCGCTTTCTTCAGTGATAACGCTATAACGGCCTGTAGTGTCCGTATAACCATGCCCCACCAATGTTGAATCACTTTTTCGTAACAGTTCAACCAGGGCAAAATCTACGGGCTTTTGAGATTTTTCATCCTGAACAACACCGGTTATTTTTTTTGACGCAACAAATGCTTTACCCTTGTCTTCGATCAGAATACTTTTTTCAACCTGCCTGAAACCCAAAGAGGTGTTCTTTAGCAGCAAGTATAATACTTGTTCAACTGTTCGATTGGCAAGCGGTAAATTCAGGTTGTTGATCGTTTTGATTTCGGACTTGCGGTAATAAAACCGTAGGGACGTTTGTTGTTCGATCTTTTTTATTGCGGTGGAAAATGGTTCGTTGTTCATGCCCAGAGTGACCTGAACAGCTGCAATATCCTGGCTTTTAACCGGAGAAGCTAATAGAACGTAAATTGTAGTAAAAACGAGTATTAAAATAGACGCGCTTATGCGGATCATTTGTTTAATTGATAAAATTATAGGGAACGATTTGTTATTAAATTGGGAAGACAACGCCGCCTTTTTCCACATTAACGCAGAAATATTCATACATTTAGTTGTTTTAAGTGATACCATTTATTTAAAACCCCGATCTTTCGGGAGACTCGTGAGCCGATTGCCGTCGGCTTACGGGTTGTTTTTTAGCTGTACATCCTGCCTTGAGTAATGTCAGCTTTGCGTGGTTATTTGATGTTCATATTTTAGTTATCAGGGAAACAAAATTTATGGGTTGTCAGTCACATCCCGGACCGTCGATCGTGATATTGCCGTCACTTTTGATTTGATATGTGGCATGATTAAATGCGCAAAGCACCTTTAATATTTTTTCCAGTTGGTCTCCTTTTAACGCTGTACCGGAAAAACGGCAACGCTTTAGTCGATCATTACTGAACCCGATTTTAATCTTGAACCGCTGTGCTAACTGTTTGGCCGCATTCTCAAAGGTGATATCATCAAAATAAATTTCGTCATCAAGCCAGGCTATTATTTTATTAGCATCCACACTCCTCTTCAAATGCCTATAGCTTAACGTGTTAACACTGATTTGCTCATCAGGTGTAAGCACGCCTATTTGATTCGTTCCATGAGCCACACTTACTTTCCCACGGGTAACGGTTACCGTGATGACATGTGTGTTTTTGTTTTCAGCAATATTAAAGGCAGTTCCGAGGACAGTTGTAACGATCTGGCCAGTGTGAATAATAAATGGTTTAGCAGCATCATGATGAACATCAAAATAGGCCTCACCCGATAAAAATACCTCTCTTGTTTTACGATCAAATTTTTTTGGATATTTCAGTTGTGCGCTAGCATTCAGCCAGACCTTACTCCCGTCAGATAATGTGATCATCTTTTTTTGGTTCGCCGGTGCTGACAATAAGGTTAACTGGCTGCCTGTGGTCGTGAAGACAAGGTAAAAAATAAAACAAACCAACAGCACAGCGGCTATGGCTGCAATGCTTTTCCAGACATGCGTGCGGGAACGCATAACAGTGACTTTGGCGTCAAACGTGCTGTGTCTAATATCTTCAAACAAGGCGCATAACCACTCACTTTTTTCGTCTTCACTCATGGCTGACCATTCGGAGTTGGCCGGATCGCTTTTATTTAGCCAGGACTCAACGAGGTTAATCTCTAAAGAAGACGCGGTGTTTTTTAGGTAACGATTTAGAAGATCTTCTATTTCATTTCGGTTCATAGCTCATTGGTTTGCTTATTGTCGAATGACAACGCAAATAGTACTATAAAAAAATAAAATATTTTAATCAGGTATAATCAGATTAGGATAACTGTTACCTATGTAGCTAGCTGGTACTGTTCTCATAGACCTTGGTGATACTTGTGATTTTTATCTTTAAATAAGACAATTTTTGATCTTTTGACGAGCCAATCTGTTAGCAGGCGAAAATGGCGTTACACAACGCGTAATAGCGATGAGTCTTGAGGGGTTTCTATGCTCATTTACCCTATTAGGTTCACTTGGAGGATGCTGCGGCTAATGTTTTCAACCTGCTTATGGACTTATCAGTGTACGCTGATGAAGCTGTATCATTTAATTTTAGCCGATCCGCTTTGACTTGCTCTAATACTTTAATGAAGGTGGGTAAACTATCGTATTTTTTGAGCGCGATAACCAGATTGGCAATGGCATCAATACCTTGTTGCGCAAAAACAGGGTTGGTCACTCTTCCCGTCAGGCTGGCAAATCTCCCGGTGAATTTGTACTGTAGTGGTGACGCCGAATCGGCAAAGTTATCATAGACGTAGGGCCATTCCGCGTCGCCGCCGCTTTGGCAATAAATGGTAATAATGGCATCCCGGAGTTTTCCTTTGCTGCCCTTTTCATATTGCTTGGCGAGCATGGAAGCTTGTTTCGGATCCTCCAGCCCGATGGCGTTCAGTGCCGCTCCCTGTACGGCAAAGGAATTACTGGTGGCCAGCGCTTGTTTAAAGCTGTTTAAATTGCCGGGCATCTTTAACCGGGCCAAGGTTATTATCGCTTCTGCCCGCGCAAGGTTGCTCGGGTCTTTTGCGGCTAATTGAAGCAAGATCGGCGTGGCTGAATCTTTAATATTTTGATCGGTAAGGTCTATAGCCCGCATGGCTTTAATCCGCAGCCCGTAATACCGGTCGTTTAATGCATTCAGTAAAATATGCTGAGCAATAGTGTCGCTTTGGTTTGCCGCCGCCGCATCTATCGCTTCCACCCGGTCGAGGTATAAACGTGCCTTCGCGTATTGGAACGCTAACTCGTTTAGGGTTTTATGATCCGTCTTCTTGACTATTAAGGTTTTTTCCGCATCTACATTGACCAAATCTGGTTTTTCGATAGCATTAAAAGTCAATGTATCGGAGCTGTGGCGCAGCCATGCCTGGTAGCGCATTTTCTGCCCGGCGGCATATATATCCACCGCTATGGGTAAGAGGAAAGGGTGACCATCTTGTGTTTGCTTCAGGTAAAGGCTTTGCAGGTGGGTTGTTTCATCCCAATGATAACTGATATCGAGGATGGGGTGGCCGGCCCCATAAAACCACTGGTTAAAAAACCAGTTCAGGTCAAAGCCGCTGGCTTCTTCCATTGCAAGTCGTAGTTGCTGGGCATCGGCGTTGCCGAAAGCATGGGCCGTTAAATAAAGATGTAATCCTTTATAAAAAGCGGCATTGCCCAAATAGTGGCGCAGCATATTGAGGATACGGCCACCTTTTTGATAGCTCACCCCGTCAAACATATCCTGCTGGTTCGCATAATCAAACCGGATCAGGTTTTTCTTCCAATCTGCCGGTTTATTCAGGTAACTCAATTCACCCTGGTATAGGTGTTCATCGGCGACATCTTTTCCATATTTGTATTCTGCCCAAAGGATCTCGCCCAGGTCGGCAAAGGATTCATTGAGGGCTAAATTGCTCCAGCTTTCGCAGGTTACATAGTCTCCGAACCATTGATGAAACAATTCATACACATTACCCGATTGATAAGGCAGGTCTGCCAATTCGCGGGGGCTGCTCTGTCCATCCTCATTGAATTCAGTGGCCGTTGTGTTTTCCATACCACCGTTAAAGTCACGCACCCGTATCTGGGCATATTTGTTCCAGGGGAAATCGACACCCAAAATTTTTGAAAAGAAAGTCATCGCTTCCGGAGTATCACCAAAGATCGCTTTGGCATTTGCCACGTACTGCGGTTCCAGATAATAATCCACCGCCTTTCCATGCCAGCTATCTTTAACGACTTTAAAGTCCCCCACGGCGACCATCATCAGGTAAGGCGAATGGGGAAGTTCCATCTTCCAGGTATCCGTACGCGTACCGTCTGGGTGCTTTACCTGTGTGGCCAACCTGCCGTTGGACAGCGTAACATATTGGGCCGGAACGGTCAGGCTAATCTCGTCCGTACATTTCTGGTTGGGCTGGTCAATGGTGGGGAACCAGGCGGAGTTGTAATTTGTTTCTCCGGTGATCCAGTTCTGCGTCGGCTTGCCTTTTTCCTTACCCTTTGGATTAATAAAATAAAGTCCGTGCATCATTGGGTACTTTCAAGTTATTGGGTTTGGCCGTATATTGGATAAAAACAGTATACGTTTCATTCTGGTGATAAACCCTGTCCAGCCTGATTGCCGCCATCAAACTATCATAACTAAATTTTAGAGGTACCAACCGGCCGTTTTTCAATATGGAAATGTTTTCCAGGTCCATGCCTTTCGCATCGAGCCTCAAGGTGTCGATAGGGTTAAAATGCGGCTTCAAGGTCAGCCAGGCTTTGCCATGAACGTAACATTTACTGTAATCAAAATGCAGGTCCAGTCTTGTATGTGTCAGGTCGTTGATCTTTGCCGGGGCAGAGCGGTAGATCTGTCCGGTGGAACCTAACGCCGACAAAAGGAGCAGGCTGAGTAAGACTACAAAAACACCTTTTTTCATAGAAAGAATGAGTTGGAATTGACCCCTATTCGCATACAAGAAGCCTAAAGCTAACAAATGTTACGGCGAAACACAAGAGTTTGTCCTGCGATCCACGCGAGCTTTACTGGGTTTAAAAAGAATAGCATTTCCGTTTCAACCAAACATCAGGCGCAGCACCAAAAATAATGGCTGGTTAGTAAAAAAGCTAATGTTATATCATCTTCGCTGTCGCACACTAGCTGTCTCGTCAAAAGCGCAAAAAATGTTTTATTTGAAGATAATCACAAGTATCACCAAAGTCTATGAAAACAGTACCGGTAAACTATATAAGTAACAATAGCCACCAAAAAATAAAAGAGGTGATACCTAACTTGCCTAACGAGCTCCGTAAATGTTTTAGCGCAATTGTTAACTGGTTTTTAACAGTTTGTTCTGAAAGGCAAAGCTTATCGGCTATCTGCCGGATACTTAAGCCGCTTTCCCGGTTTAATTTGTAAATTTCTTTAACCCGGGGTGATAATGAGGTCAGCGACAAATCTATAGCCTCTTGTGCCTCTTTCGCTTCTAATTGTTTGTCGACACTGTTTTGACAGATTGTCGAAAGAGACTGTAAGGAGATAAGATAATTTTCAAAAACGATATTCCGTCGGATATGATCGACTATCTTATACCGGACAGCAGTGTAAAGATATTTTTTAAGGGATGAAGTAACGATCAACTTTTGCCGGTCCTGCCACAGCTGAGCAAAAACATCCTGGAGTATGTCACGGGTATTATCCAGATTATAGAGTTTGGAAGCGGCAAAACTGGTCAGATCTCTTGAATAACGCGTATAAATCTCGGCGAAGGCGATCTCATCACCCGTTTTTAAGCGGGTGATGAGATCGTCATCGGGTAGTTTAGAATAAGCGGTCATTATAAAAAAATCATTTTTTAGCTGGATAACGTTAAAAATTTACAGGCGGAGATTGCGTCTTCAGATAATAAATTATTAGTGATGCGTTGATGTAAAGTTTTTAGTTACCTGTATAGCTGTGCAATATTAAGGGTACCCCCTTTAGAGATGGGTTTAACGATGTGGGTTCATTTTTTTCGTTTTAAAAATAAAGCTATATCGGCTTGAATCATTTGGTATTATAATGAACGGATTTTGGCTGTAGAATAACCAGGTCAGTCCTGATAACCGGCCTTTAATTTCGGTCCTCGTTCCCGTATATAGTGGTTAGTCTTTTGTAGTGTACAAAACTGAAGGGGAGGCGGATAATTCGCATTATAACTGTATAGCAGGCTTAACCGAACCGCGGTGACAAGTCGTACAATTCACGATCGGGTTGGCGCTCTTCAGACCGTCTATGTTTTTAAGCAGCTGGTTATTAATAGTGTTATTCATTTCTGCCATCTTTCGGGTTATTTCTTTTTCAGGTTTTATATCAAGGTCCCATTCCCCGTTTTTATGGCAATAGTTACAGGTTACGCCTAACGAATTACCGTAGCCGTTATCCATAATAGATAAAAAACGGCCTGCCGGTACACCTTTTAACAGTTTAATGTTTTTAAATACATTTTCCGCCGGTTCGTTTTCCTTCCCCTTTATCGCATTGCGTAACTCCTCCACAAAACGCTTTCGGTCGTCGGCAACTGAATCCGCCCGGCTTTTATTGATCTGTGAGCTTCGCTTAAGGTTAAACGCGCTCGTACCGATAATCAACACAACTGGCAAAAGGATAATAAATGTCTTTTTCATTTTTCTAAATTGAATTTCTGTGTGTATGATTTTCTGATAAGCTGATTGGTAAATAAATACCTGCCGCTTGATTTCGTTTGTTCTTGCTTTCCGGCAAACTATTCTATTCTTAAACTTTTAACCGGATTTGCCAAAGCGGCTTTAACTGACTGAAAACTGACTGTAATCAAGGCTATAAAAGCAGTCATTATCCCGGCAATAATAAAGACCCACCAATGTATGCTGACGTGGTAAGCATATTTATTTAGCCAATTTGTCATTTCCCAGTATGCCAATGGGAATGCCAGCACCCATGAAATAAATAATAATTTTAAGAAGTCTTTTGAAAGTAAAGCCGTAATCCCGGGCACGCTAGCTCCCAGTACCTTTCTTACGCCAATTTCTTTTATCCGGCGTTCGGCCGTATAAGCGGTTAGTCCAAATAACCCGAGACAGGAGATAAGAATTGCTAATGAAGCAAATAGCCTGGATAACTTGCTGACCAATAACTCGGTTTCAAAAAATCGGTTGAACTGATCATCTACAAATCTATAATCAAAAGGATACCCCGGATTATCCCGTTTCAGTACTGTGCCAATCACTGAAAGTGCCTTTTCCATATTTTCCGTCGGTTTAATACTTATACTCATCAACGTAGCAGATTTTAATGGAATGCATGAAAATATAACCGGATCTGATTGGTTATACATATTGCCATATACGTAGTCATTTACTACCCCTACTACGGTAAAAGACAATTTACTACCCTCGTCCCGGACGATCTTCCCGACAGCGCTTCCCTTACCCATCAGCTTTTCCATGGACTGTGTAATCAAAATGTTCGTTTGCCCCGTTGTATCCTGAATAGTAAAATTCCTCCCCTCCAGAATTTTGATGCCAGATGTCGCCATAAACTCCGGGGTAATCCCCCTCGTTGATACCAGCACCTTGGAATCTAAAGGTTTTCCCGACCAGGTGAAGCCGCTGGTATTGTCGCCCCCCATTATTACACTGTTATCGGCGAGTGCGCTGTTTTCAACCATGCCAGTATTTAATAGGTCTTGTTTAATCGCATTAAAATTGGTCGCAATCTGGCCGTTCACGTCCAGTTCAATTAAATTGTCTTTGTTGAAGCCCAGTTGCCGTTTTTTTATATGTTCTAATTGCTGAAGGATAATAATGGTGCAAATAATTAAAATGATGGAGATGGTAAATTGCATAATTACCAAGCCTTTGCGGATGGCTGTCGCTGAACTACCTTTCAGTTTAATTCCTTTAAGTACGGAAACCGGATTAAACGACGAAAGATAAAATGCCGGATAACTGCCGGCAACCAACCCGCAGATAACAGTAATGAGTAATAAAAACAAAATGTGGTAAGGGTTACTCATGCCCATACTGAGCCTGGCTTGCACAAGCGTATTAAATAACGGTAGTGCACAAAATATAAGTGCTAACGCGATAATTGAAGAGAAGAACGATAGCAAGAGCGCCTCTCCTATAAACTGTACAATTAATGCCTTTTTACCGGCACCCAGTACTTTGCGTACGCCGACTTCCTTGGCCCGTTTTTCACTCCGCGCTGTAGCCAGGTTCATAAAATTAATACAAGCAATCAATAAGATGATCCAGGCGATAATAACAAACAAGTGGACAAATTCAATTTTGCCTCCCCCTGTTTTTCTCCCATCAGCAAATTGATCATAAAGATGCCAGTCTTTCATGCTAAATAAAAAGACGTGGCTTTTATCACTGGAGCGATGAGTTGCTAAATAGTCAGATAGCTGCTTATCAACATATTGGGGGTTTATACCGGGTTTTAACTCAACATAGGTATTTATTGAATTACTGCCCCAGTCTTTTAACCAGGGGCTTTGATCAAAATAAACCTGAAATGGCATTAACCAGTCAAATTGCAACGTGGAATTGACAGGTAAGTCTTTCAAGACACCGGAAACAATATAGTCTTGCTTATGATCAACCCTGATGCTTTTGCCGACTACATTTTTTTCATCGCCAAAGAATTTCTTCCGGGTCTTTTCAGTAATAACCAGTGAATGCACGTGTGTAAAAGCATTGGCAGCATTTCCTTGGGAAAAAGTCAGGGAAAACATACTAAATATTGAAGGATCTGCATATTTTCCCTGTGTATATATTGCTTTATCATCCACAGCAAATAACAAGGACGTTGGCAGTTGCGGCATTCTACAGGTATTGGCGATACCTGGAATCTCCGCCTTTATGGCCGGGCCGTATAGGCCGGGAGTTGAAGAAGTAGTAAATACATGCGTGTCGAACAATTGGTTGATACGCGCAATATATAATCTGTCTTTTTTCTGGTTAAACGAATCAAAATTCACCTCGTTCTCTACCCACAAAAAAATAAAGGCGGCGCAGGCAATGCCAACCGCGAGGCCCGCAATGTTCAGTAAACTATAGCCTCTGTTTTTCAACAAACCGTTAAAAGCGGTTTTTAAATAATTTTTAATCATGGTCGTTAAGCTGATTTATTTCATCCTTTTCTTTTTTTGTCGCTACGCCGCGTACGGATTTAATTGATTACCTCAGCTACGATCTTCCATTGCCCGTGTTCAACTTTCCATACGCGGAGGTAATTGCCCTCCCTGTGTTTTCCATTCAAGAGATATGTTACGTTTCCATAAGCATAAGCCAGGTCCTTCGATTTTGCTGTTTCACCGCCTATAAAGGTAAATTGATAGGTGACCGGCGTTAATTCGGCCAACGCCCGTACGGAGGTAAAAGGACCTTCACCCTGGCGAAGGATATGTACAGACGATCCAAGATAATTAACATAAATTTTGGAGCCGGAAGCATTTTCATCAAGAATAAAATGATTTTCCAATTCCAAAACAGAGATTGGGTTACCAGCGGTAATGCCGGCACTACTCACTTTGATCGTGGGCGGTAGCTCCGTTTTTTGATGGTTAATGCCGAGATCGGCCATCACTTTTAATTTGCCGTCTTTTTGCCTTTTCCAAACGGTAAAATATTCTCCAAAGTCGCTCGCCTCGGTTGCATTAAGCGATTCACGGAACTCCCACGGACCGGTGGTATATCCCAAGTCACCACCTGATGATATCATTGCCGATACAGGGCGCCAGCTCAGTTGTGTTTGATCTGCATTTCTTTCTGACCACACCTGTTTGCCGTTAACAGCGGTTCCTTTTTGAAATACAACCCCGTCATCAGCCAAAAAAGATAGGAAAGCAGTTTTTGTATCGGTTTCTTTGGCTTTATTATTAAAACTCTTCTCAGCAGCAATTAATTCAGCTGTATTCTGCTGCGCAAATGACGAATTAATAGAATGCGAGGCAATAAAAAGTATCGTTAAAAGCTTTTTCATGAAGAGTGATTAGCGGTGTCTATACTTACAAAAATATCGGATTAGGAACTTGAAAAAATCCCCCTTTAGGGGGTATAATCTTTACGGCTTTATCAGTCCCTGTTTATCAATGTCCTTTATAATTCAATATCCTTAAGGTTTGATAACCCCAACCTGCACTTGTAGATACTTTTAAGCTCATAAAGCTATTGGAAGAACGTCAAAGGGGGTTGACTTGGGGACGATCGCTAACTGCTACAGGTCTGATGTTTTTTTGCTTTCCTTCGATTCAGCTTTATATATTTTTTCCACATTTGAGATCATGGCAGTTCACCAATCAAGCCGAAAATACAGCATGTTCAAACAAATATCCTCACTGAAGAGGGCAGGTTGACAAACTATTTCTCGCTATCATTGATGCACCTGAAAATTGATTTTGAAATTTAGGGGTAGGAAATGTTACGAGAAAAGCGGGTGTTCTACGCCCGCTTTTTTGTATGATTTAATTAAGCTTTCCAGATTCTTTGATCAGGTTTTTTATGACTGATTAGTATTGATTAAGTTCAGAAGGACTTATTAGGAGATAAAAATTCTTTTTTATTTCAGTTCGACGGGTTCCTGTTGCCTTCGGCGGACTGATTAATATCGGGCCAACCCTTGTGGGTTATTGAGCAAAAGAGGGGGTACTGATAGCGTGTGAAACACTTCTGTCGCGGCTTTAAAACCTGAAATTTATCCGCCCGCTTGCCCGTACAATAGTGATCAGTTTCTGTCGGAGAATAGCATATCATCCAAGTAGTACAGATCGGACTAAATGCTGAATTGGCTATTGAAGTACGTTAAATTGGTTTTAAAATTTATTCATTTCGGAGGCTTTTTACAGTATTTTTCGAAACCACCGTAATGACCTGAAAAGTGATCAATAAAAGCGATCGCGACTGCAAAAAAGGTTACCAGCACAAAAATCCATCCCGTCAGCGACACGCGATAGGAGAGAGTTTTCAGCCAGGTATTCGTCATCCACCAAGTAAGTGGAATAGCGATTAAGGGATGGGTATTTCGTAGGAATATGAGATATTTGATTTTTGCAACGATATGAATTTTTACCTGTACTACATTCAATCTTCTTTATTAAAACCATATATACAGTACGTACTGTTCGTTCAATCCAAAAATAATCCAAATAAACAAGCACTGCGGTCCTTTGCCAACACTAATTATTGTTTAGGGATCGTGAATAACAACAAAATTGAAAAGAAAGAGGGGGGAAATTTCAAACTAGTCAAAAAACAAGGGATTCATTCTTACCTTACGGGCATTTACCTGGAGCCTTTTCAAATCGAATCCGGTGAGGATCACGACGAAATATGCATTGACTTTTCTCCGGTCGGATACCATCGTTTTTTTAAATTTTCTCCCCAAAAATATTATTTGA
>Ga0206854_1006_pt1 | contig 72699 bp, 76 predicted proteins | sample Alteio_BWOrgCont_50_FD_152870 | JGI IMG/M metagenome (GOLD analysis project Ga0206854, IMG submission 152870) | Enriched cells from forest soil in Barre Woods Harvard Forest LTER site, Petersham, Massachusetts, United States -... | ecosystem: Environmental > Terrestrial > Soil > Temperate forest >...
GGGCTTCTTGTTTACCCTACCATTGGGTCCTATCGGGATTTTGTGTGTACGTAAAATTCTTCAATTTGGCAGATTATATGGTTTCATTCTAGGCCTCAGCCAAGTGGTTGTCATTTTAATCTATAGTGTCATTACCATTCTTAGCCTAGACTCTCTTTCAGACTTTATTGCCAAATACCAGTTTTGGATTCGACTCATCGGTGGTTTTGTACTCATTGGATTTGGAATAAAAATCTTCTTTGCTAAAAGTTCTCCGATCACAAATAAAGAGATTTCCAAAAAGAAGCTTATCTCCGATTGTTTCTCTATTGCAGGTTTGATGTTGCTAAGCCCACAGATTTTACTAGCCTTTTTGGCTTTTTTTTCAGCTCTAGGACTCTATAGAGCGACCACATTTTTTCAGCATACCGAAGTCATTTTTTGGATCTTGATCGGTTCTATTTTTTCCTGGGCGCTTGTTTGTCTGTGTTTTGCTGGATATAAAATAAAAACCACTCAGAAAGTAATGACTTGGATCAATCATTCTGCGGGGATTTTACTAGTGGGCTTTGGGATTGCAATCTGCATCAGCGCAATTTTACCAGCGACCCCTTAGACACTTTGCGACTTAGCTGTTAATAAATCAAACCTTGAGTTATATCGAGCATAACGACTAGAGGTAAAAATGACTCTGCACGATATATGTCAGAAGGCCAATATAAAAGGGTTTGATTCTCTAGAAGATCTCGCTTTGAATCTCCGCTCGTCTTGGAATCATAGCACCGATGCAATATGCAGGCAGCTTGATCCAGAATTATGGGAGCTGACGCGGAATCCTTGGGCTGTTTTGCAAACTGTATCAAAAGACAAGCTCACAAGCCTCTTAGCCGATCGAAAATTTAGCGCCCTTGTCGAAACCCTCGTGAAAGCAAGAAGCGATGCGCTGAACGCCCCCTCTTGGTTTCAGGAAAATCATGCTCAGTCTCCTCTCAGCTGCATTGCCTACTTTAGCATGGAATATATGTTGAGCGAAGCGCTTCCCATCTATTCTGGCGGCCTGGGCAACGTAGCGGGCGATCAGCTTAAGGCTGCAAGCGATCTTGGAGCGCCGGTCGTCGCCATTGGATTGCTCTATGCCCAAGGCTATTTCCGACAGTTCATCGATAAAAATGGCAATCAACAAGAGCTCTACCCCTACAACGATCCAGGACAATTGCCCATCAGGCCACTCCGTTTACCCAATGGAGAATGGCTCCGCTTAAAAATCGATTTGCCCGGCTGGTCGCTTTGGCTCCGCACATGGGAAGTCAAAGTAGGCAGAAGAACCCTTTATTTATTGGACAGCAATGATGTAGCCAATTTCCCAGGTCATAGAGGAATTACCAGCGAGCTCTATGGAGGGGACCGAGAACTGCGCCTCAAGCAGGAACTCGTTCTCGGCATTGGGGGATGGCGTCTTCTCACCGCTCTTGGCATACAGCCTGAGGTTTGCCATATGAATGAAGGGCATGCAGCTTTTGTTGTACTGGAGCGAGCGTTTGGTTTTATGCAAAAAACGAAGCAGCCGTTCGAAGTGGCTCTGGCCGCCACTCGGATAGGCAATCTCTTCACCACTCATACCGCAGAACCCGCCGGATTCGATCAGTTTTCTCCCGATCTCATCTGGAAATATTTGGGGAAATATGCAGAAAATAAACTGGGCATCCCATTTGAGAGATTGCTTTCTCTTGGCCAGTTAAATTCGAATGACGATTTTAACATGGCCTATTTAGCGATCCGAGGAAGCGGTTTTGTCAATGGCGTAAGTCAGTTACACGGCGTAGTCAGTCGGCATCTGTTTAGCAATTTGTTTCCTCGCTTTCCCGAGGAAGAAGTCCCTGTTGGGTCTGTGACGAATGGAGTCCATATGCCGACTTGGGACTCATCCGTATCTGACGATCTTTGGACTAAAAGCTGCGGCAAAGGGCGCTGGTTGGGGAAAACTGAGGATCTAGAAAGCAAAATACGCGCTGTACCCGATACAGAAATTTGGCAAATGCGCAATGAGTCAAGAGCCTCACTCGTTAATTATACGCGCGCCAGATTAGCGAGACAGTTGGGAGCAAGAGGCGCTTCCGTTGATGAAATTGAGAGAACAAAATCCTTTTTAAATCCGAATGCTTTAACTCTAGGTTTTGCCCGTAGATTTGCCGCTTACAAAAGGCCCGATTTACTCCTGGCCGATGAAGAGCGCTTGCTTCGCATATTAACCAACAAGGACCGGCCTGTACAGCTCATCATTGCCGGTAAAGCGCATCCAGCAGATGGAGAAGGTCATGCTCTCATCAAAAGATGGATGCAATTCATTTGCAGGCCCGAAGCGCGCTCCTCTGTTGTGTTCTTAAGCGATTACGACATGATTTTGACAGAACAATTGGTTCAAGGAGTCGATTTGTGGATCAATACTCCCAGACGTCCTTGGGAAGCAAGCGGAACAAGCGGCATGAAAGTCCTTGTCAACGGAGGCTTGAATCTATCAGAACTAGACGGCTGGTGGGCTGAAGCTTATACCCCTGATGTCGGTTGGGCGCTCGGAGACCGCAAAGAGCATGGCGAAGATCCTTCTTGGGACAGGGCAGAGGCAAACACTCTTTACGATCTCTTGGAAAATGAAGTGATCCCAGAATTTTATACATGGGACGCCAGGATGATGCCTATGGCCTGGATCGCAAAGATCCGCGAAAGCATGGCCCGATTGACGCCCCAATTTTCTTCCAATCGAACAGTGCGCGAATATGTTGAAAAGTTCTATCTTCCTGCAGCGGAAGGCTATCGCAAGCGGAGCGAAAATAACGGCGCGTTAGCGAAAAAAATCGTGGATTGGCAAAGCAGAGTAGAACAGAATTGGGGCAAATTGGGATTTGGTGAAGTAAAAATCGAAAATGGTAGATGTGAGGTTCAAGTCTACCTCAATGATTTGGACCCTCAAGACGTAAAAGTAGAACTCTATTCAAAGGCCCTGACAAAAGAAATGAAATACCAAGGAAAGATTCCCAATACTCGGGATGGACACATTTATAGCGCGGAAGTCCCGGCAGAAAATCCGGCATCTAGCTTCACGCCTCGAATCCTTCCCCATTTTCCAGGCGTTGCCACTCCCCTCGAGGGAGCCCAAATTTTATGGCAAAGATGAGGATCAGCCCACTTGCAAGAAAGTTATGTCTATTGATCATTTTTCTTATCTCCAATCTACTCTACGCAGAAATAGCGCGTCCACAAAGCAAAGAAGAGAAGAAAAATAATGGACCCCTTCCATTAGGAAATTTTTCTGTTCCCTTCGTGACTCAAATTGCTCCCTTGGTCAGTTTCGGTCAGCTTCTCATCGGCAAAAACGCCCTTCTGACCCAAGTAACGGGAGTGTATGCTCAAGGACATCATAGCTATGATGATGTGATTGCACCCAATATCTCCTATGGAATTCGGGAGGACCTTTCCTTAGGCCTCTTCGTCCCATTCACTCCAGAAAGCAAGTCTGGTTCCTCACATTCTTCGGGGATCGAGGACATTTTCCTTCAATGTGAATATGGATTTTATAGCAAGAGCGGACAAAGCTATACCATGCAAGCAACCGTATTGGCGAATGTGCAATTTCCTACAGGATCGAGTTCAAAAAATCCCCCGACGGGACGTGGATCTTTCAGTTATTTCTTAGGAACCACATACGCTTATACGTCGTTTTATTGGTATGCCTTTGTTTCTCCAGGCGTCAACTTCACAACAACCCATCATGGTACAAAATTTGGCAATTCCTATCTCTACCAATGGGGCTTTGCACGGTATATCAAACAGTTAAGCCCTCCAGGATGGATCTTTGATTTAATGGTTGAATTCGATGGCACCTATGCCGAAAAAAACAAAATTCAGGGCGTAACCGATCTCAATTCTGGTGGCAATGTCATTTTTATAACCCCTAGTATCTGGTTGTCATCCAAACGATGGATTTTCCAATGGGGCATCGGTTTCCCGATGATGCAAAACCTAAACGGACACCAAGACAAAATAAAGTATTCAATCGATTATAATATGGGAATAGCAGCCCAGTTTTAATTCATTTTACACAATCTTGACGCAGAATTAAAATTTTATTTTGAATAGATTAAATCGGCTTAATCAAATATAATCGCGCCAAAATTTATGGCACAATGAACATAATTCAATCTATCTGCATCTCTCAATCTATTGCTTTATTGGCTGAGCGTCTAGAGACGATCGCTATTAGGAAGATTCTTGTCGAGGCGAAAATCCACAATGTCGCGTTAACCTCCCTAGAGATTTTTGTCCATTTAGTTTTCAACGATCTACTCTATATTTTCTATCCTGGGTACATGCAATTTTACCATGAAAAACAGGTAGAGGTTTTTACAGCCATTGGGAAAATACCTCCGATGTACGTCAATTCCGCGCTTAAAGAAGGGGTCCTCTTTCTTCATCGGTTTATCGCTTCCCCTACAAGTATTGGCTCTGTGTTTCCCAGTTCAAAAAGTCTTGTGTGTGCCATGACAAGAAAAGTGTCCGAGGGAGTCACAGCTGCAACGCCTCCCCGAAAGTATGCAGATATTGGCGGAGGAACGGGATCCTTTAGTGAAGGAATCATCGCAATAATGAGAGATCAAGACTCTCTCGACATTATCGAGTATGATGAAAGCCTTGCAAAACTTTTGCAGAGAAGATTTCATCATCTCCCCAATGTGCACGTGCATAACGTGTCTATCTTTGAGTTCCATCCCGGATACTTATATGATGCGATTGTGACAGGACTCCCTCTTAACAATTTCCCTTCAGAGCAAGTAGTGCAAGCTTTTAACAAGTTCGAAGCTCTCACAAAACCTACTGGAAGTTATTCCTACTTCGAATACATGCTCTTTCCCACAATCGGACAAAAATTGAGACAGATCAGTGCTCATACCGAATCATTTGAAAACGCAAAGCGCATTCAACAAGTCAAAGATGAAGTCCAACAAAAGTTTGCTACAGAGATCGACTCTGTCTATTGGAACATGACGCCTGCACGGGCTATCCATTGCACAGTCTAAAAAAACCTGAGTTTTGGGTTCGCTTTCCTGGGAAATATCGCAGATTGTGAGACAAGTTTTGAAGATTTTGGTCCATCCAATAGCTGAAAGCATCTATGGATGGACCAAAATCTTCGAAAATTGGCCACAAGATGCGGTATTTCCCTGCGAAACGAACCCAAAATTCAGGTTAGAAGCTCTCAATGCCCTTCCGGTAGTGATCATTGTACCACTTCTTGTGGTACACAATGTACAATACAGGCCGGTCTTCTGAAGATTGGTTGGCCCTTCCCCGATGAATGATTTTCCCATTAAACACTAGGGCCGATCCTAAAGGGACTTCTAGCTGCGCTTTTTCGCATGCAGCGCTTTCTTTCGCAGAGAGCCTATGTGACCCTGCCACGAATTCCGTTGTCCCATTGGCCTCTGTAAAAGGAACCTTGATCGGGATCAAAACGGTAAAATAAAAATCATCGAGTAAGACGAGCTGAGCGCCATCGGAACCCACATTATCCAAAGTATTGGTATCCCGATGCCAGTATTGATCTTCTGAACCGATCATTGAATGAATCACCCCAGAATAAGAGGTAAACTCACCCCCCATCAACTTGGTCATCAATTCTTCCAAGATCGGATGAGGCAAACGGGCAGCGGAAGAAAAAAGATCCTTACTAAACCCTCGATAAAAATCATACCTTCCCCGGCCCGCCTGCAAGATCAACTCATTTTCCATTTTCCAGTAGAAAGATTGCAAATGCTGATTCGTCTCAGCAAACAACCTCTCTATAGGAGGCGTATTTTCAATAATATGAAACGCTCTATCCTTAATCACTTGGAAACGGTGAGACATTTGCTCCACTTCATCAGGACTGAAAAGATGATGCAAAACAGTAAATCCACGTGTATCTAATTCTTCGAGAGGAATTTTTAGATCTAAAGACTCATGTGCTACAATTGAAGAAATGTGACAGATCATTAAAAGAAAAAAAGCCCTCATCATCCTGATCCCCAATTTTTTTCGGGATCAGTCTATAGAAGGTTACGATTCAAAACAAACTTATTTGAGGATACTGCCCTGCTCAGCACGCGATCTAACAATCATCTCGGCTAAGCCCTTCTTATAATCTCGGAAGAACTCTTTACGATCAATTCTAAACTGATTATATAAATTTTGCCTCGGCTGTTGGATGAGATCCTCTCGAGCCTGAATTTCTTTTCTTTCTGTATTCTCACATGTGCTAATCTTACGAAGCTCTTTGGCTAAATCACTCCACATTTTCAAGCGCTCTGCACCTTCTTCTCCACTAATTTTTGATACTGCTCTTGAAAATCTATGTGTAATTTCTGATTTTTCATTCCGCGCATTTTCATAAATAAAATCAAACTCTTTCAGCTCCTTTTGCCTTATTTCAGAAAAAGCAATCGCTTCCTCTGAGACTGCTAAGAGCAGAAGGATCTTAGGAGAGATATCAAAAAGTCGATCTATATGGGCATTCTCCGATAAAAGCGCCATCGAAGCGATGATCTCTTTAGTAGATTTAGGCCGGTTCGGGCTCTCTGACTCAGAAGAGCTCCTATCGACTGCTGAACGAGCTCCCCCTTGCACATATCGAAGTGGCGACCCTGTGTAAGCATAGGAATTTGTAGGAGGAAGGGTTGAGGGACCTGCGAACTTTCTTACAAATTTTAATGGAGAGCCCACCGGAAGGTCAAAAGGGGTATTCCTTGCAGGGGATTGGTCAAAAGGATTGGGAACAGTGGAAGGATCAGAAACCGCTCCTGGCGTATCTCTCGTAAAAGTCTCTGCAAAAACATCCCAAGCCTTAGTATCTTGGAGAAGAGCTTCTCTTTCTGAGGGTGTCAGAGTCTTTTCTATCGATGGAATTGCGGATCTTCTATTTTGGTTAAAACCTGGAGGAGATGTTGTCATAATTACCTAAAGTTGTTTATATAATATTATAACAAAAATAACTTACATAAACAACAAATTACTACAAACACAGTAAATTAAAATATTAACTTACATTATAATTAAACAAACTCAACAATTAAAATGACGTAAGTGCCTTAGGATAAGGCATTCCATTTAAGAAACATGCGGACTACGGATCTACTGTCTGTCGGGAGCTGAGAAGATCCTTTATCCACCCAAAGGAGCTGTTTCGATTCGTGGTTCTTCCTGGGGGCATCTCCGCTTACGATTTGAAGGAGAAAACGGATGTCGTAGTGAAGATGGGCTTTCAGGCCCCCTTTTTCTGGAATCTCATGGATATCGAGATCAAAAATAGCGCGCGATACGGGCGCAATCTGCATCACGCCTGACTCTTCTTGCGCTTCTTGAATGGCCACATCCAAAACAGAAGGGTTCCCATCGCAATGACCTCCCAACTGAACCCACATTTCTAGCTTTGCATGATGCATGAGAAGCGCTTTTGTCCCTTGCTTGTTGAGAAGCCACGCAGAGGCAGTGATATGCCCCTCACTTAAGGATCTTTCAAAGCACTCGGGATGTTTTTTTATGAACGCGATTGTTCGTTCCTTGAAGAGGGCCTCTTCAGGAAAAGGAACATAGGCGTCCAACAACTCAAGAACTTCTCTTCTATGACTCATGAACGAATATAATTTTCGCATTCGTGCATATATGTCAATAGAGAAGAACCCCCTAAGTCGTAGGAACGATGACAATCCCAAAAACGAGCGCAAGGATGAATAAAACGATAAATATGAAGAACAAGATCTTCGCAATTTGCATCGAAAGACCCTCCACCCCACGAAAACCAAATATACCAGCAACAATTGCGATAATCAAAAAAATGATAGCCCACGTAAGCATCTTAAACCTCAATATTTAATATTAATTAATATTTAACACATTTTTTAAATTAAATATAAACAAAATCACAAACCTCTAACCATAAACATTCAGTATGTCTAAAAAAGACCCTCTTTGCTACAACCTGGATATGCGTTATCGGTATTTTTTCCTCTTCTTGGTGCAATTTCTCTATGCGGTAGAAAACACTCCGATCAAACATCTCATCATCATTTTCCAGGAGAACCGCAGTTTTGATCATTATTTTGGGATCTATCCAAGAGCGCAAAACAACGAGAAAGAAATCCCTTTTATTGTGCGTACAGGAACTCCTTCGGTTAATGGGTTTTCTAAAGCTTTACTCGAGTGCAATCAAAACTTAAACGGGCCCTATCGCCTTTCCCCTTCTCAGGTGGACATCTGCTTTCCTCATCACGATTATAAGATTTTACAAGAAGCGTGTGGGCGTGGGATGATGGATCAGTTTGTCCAAACCACAGGCAAAAACTGTCACCCTCCAGCTTCTGTGATGGGGTATTATGATGGCAATACCATCTCAGCTCTATGGAATCTTGCGCAGTACTTTGCCATGAGCGACAACTTTCACTCCACAGTCATTGGCCAATCGACCGCGGGAGCGCTCAACCTCATCTCAGGACAAACACATGGGGCCACACCTGCTGAGATCGATGGATTTGTCTATGAAGGGACCGTCATCAACGATCTCGACCCTCTCTACGATATGGATTCGGAGGGAGAAAAAATCTCTTTAAGCGGCATCAATGTCGGCAATCTCTTAAATGCAAAAAATGTGCGCTGGGGATTTTTTCAGGGAGGATTTGCGGACGGCAGCCTAAGGCACGAAGGCCCAAATGGTTTTGTAAAAGATTATGTCCCCCACCACAATCCATTCCAATACTATGCATCCACGTCTAACCCAAAACATTTACCCCCCACTTCTCTCAAGATGGTGGGAAAACAAGACCGGGCTAATCATCTCTATGACATTGAAATCTTTTGGCAAGCGGCAGAAATTGGGAACGTCCCTTCCGTTGTCTTTTTAAGGGCGCCTGCTTATCAAGACGGGCATCCAGATAATTCGACAGTTCTTCTAGAGCAAACCTTCCTCATCGAGACGATCAATCGCCTTCAAAAGCTCCCCCAGTGGAAAGATATGGCCATCCTCATCGCCTACGACGACTCAGGTGGGTGGTATGACCACGACATGCCACCTAACATCAACCACTCCCAAATTCCGAATGAAGATTGTTTGACGGGAGAGGGCCTTTCAGGATCCAATCCCCCTCTCGGCGGCTATCAAGGGCGCCCCTGTTATGGACTCCGGGTTCCTTTACTTTTGATTTCTCCTTGGGCAAAAGAAAACTTCGTTGATCAGACATTCACCGACCAAACTTCCATCCTCCGTTTCATCGAAGAAAATTGGGACCTAGGTCAAATTGGAGATTTTTCCTTCGATGCTTTCGCAGGATCGATCCAAAACATGTTCGATTTTAGCAAAAAGAACATGAGATCGTTATATCTCCACCCGAAGACAGGCGCCATATCACAAATCACCCGCTCTCCATTATAAATTGGGTGGTATACAACAAAAAAATTGACAAATTCAAGAAAAACATTACACTCGAAAGAGTTATTTATATTGGAGATACATATATGCGTTTTCTTTTAGCTTCTTTATTCACAGGACTATGCTGCATGTCCATTGCAAATGCAGCACCAAAAAACACACACCCACCAAAAAAAACACACCCAGCAGACACAATGTGCCCGCTGAAAAAACCACTGCCACTATTTGAGACATTTGATAATGACGGAGTAGGTCTCGGTGTACGTGGTGATGTGTTGTACATGGTTTACACAGATCCCATTTTAACATATGCATCAGCAGTTTCTGAAACAGCTGGAGTACACTACAGCACTGTCAAAGGTGTAACAGCAAATGGTGTAGTAGGTTTGGACGTGGCTGTGATGTATACAATGCCAAATCAACCCGGATATTCATTTGAGATGGGCTGGTATCATATCACACCCACTTTCTCTTCTTCCCTCTCTGAAACGTCACCGAGTGGAGTAGCTCCAGCACATAGCGTAGCTTTGAATGGTTTTGCACCAGGAACTGGCAAAGTACATGCAAGCCTTTCGATCAACTTTTTTGATCTCGTGATCAAAAAACAATTTTCATTTGGCGATTGGGTTCACGTGACTCCTACAGCAGGTTTTGTGGGTGGATACATGAATGGTAAAAGCTCTGCACACTTCGATGCAACTTCTGGTACATTTCAAGCGACTCCTACCGCTACAGTCACTCATGCAATCTTAGCCTACCAGACAAAATACGAAGGGATCGGACTCAAACTCGGAGCTGATGCAGCCTTCATGATCGGCAGTGGATTTAGACTGATCACAAATTTCTACTACAATGTGTTGTACGGTTTTTCTCACCTCAATCTTGACTACGTTCAAAGCCCTGGTGCTTACATCGACGGTTTAACAGGCGCAGTATCTCGATATACACAACATCATGGAAGAGATTTTTTTGATGCCCTCTTAGGTTTTGCTTGGGCAAGTCACTTCTCTGATGAGAGCTTTTATCTAGATTTACACGCAGGCTGGAGATTTCAGACCTTTGCCAACGGCTGGCAGGAATTTGAAGCAGAATTCAACAATGCAGCGCGCGACCATGCCCTACAAGGACAAGGTTTACAAGCAGGCGTTACATTCCGCTTCTAATTCTAATCTCTTCTCTTGATTACAGGGGCTCTGAAGTTGAAAAATTTCAGAGCCTTTTATTATTAGAGCTCTTTCGAAATTCATGAACTTATCTGATTAAATTCTTGATTTTGATACACTCTTTACCGTTTCACAGGTTCGGCAAAAGGATCAGCACAGAGAAATAAAAATTTGAGGACGAGAGTTCGCAGAGGCATAAATCAATTAGAGATTAGACGGGCCTTGCCCTGAGTTAAGGAGTTTACCATGACCTCTTGGATCGATCAAGAATTGACAAGTAAAATCATCGCAGCTGCAATTGAAGTCCATAGACATTTAGGACCTGGTCTTTTGGAAATTGCTTACCAAACTTGCTTGGCAGCTGAACTGGAGGATCGTGAACTTAAATACCAAAGAGAAGTTGTTGTGCCACTCACCTATAAAAACAGAAAACTGGACTGTGGATTCCGAGTCGATTTTTTGATCGAAAACGAAATCATTGTCGAATTGAAATCGGTTGAAGTTCTATTACCTGTTCACGAATCGCAAATTCTTAGTTATTTGAGATTCATGAGAAAAAGAGTTGGATTAATTCTGAATTTCAATGAATCTATCTTGAAAAAGGGGATTCGACGATTTGTCATGGATCAAAAAGATGAAGCGATCTCCTTAACTCAGGGCAAGGCCCGTCTAATCTCTAATTGATTTATGCCTCTGCGAACTCTCGTCCTCAAATTTTTATTTCTCTGTGCTGATCCTTTTGCCCAAACTTATGACAGCCAAGAATTTAATCGAATAAGTTCATGAATTTCGAAAGAGGTCTATTATAAGCCTTATGAGGATCCATACATTTTCCTGCCATCCATACGAAATTTCATTCACCCATGGCTTGGTACGCTCTGGATTCTTAATTCGCCTCACAAATGACAAAGGTTGCGTGGCAGAGGGAGATATTGCTCCCCTTCCTAAATGGAGTCAGGAGACATTCCAAGAGGCTTTAGAGCAGTGCATAGAAAAAAAAGAAAAACTCTTAAAGATCGAATGGTCAAATGAAACATACTGCAAAGAACTCGAAAAGCTAAACCTCTTTCCATCCGTGATTTTTGGGTTAGAATCTGCCCTACTCACACTTTTAGATCCTCTCCCTGCACATCCTATCTCTGTGAGCGCTCTTTTGATGGGATCTGCCCAAGAAATCCTTGCTCAAGCCATTTTAAGAGAAAAAGAAGGATTTACTTCAGCAAAACTCAAAGTAGGCAATCTTGAAGTGACAGAAGCAGAAAAAATCATTCACCAATTAAAGGATCGCTTTCATTTGCGAATCGATGTGAACCGCGCTTGGAGTACAGAAAAGTCTCTTTTGTTTTTTGCAAAATTCCCACTAGATACCTTTGATTATGTAGAAGAACCGTTGCAAAACCCTAAAGATTTAAGCCAATTTCCCCACCCTATCGCAGTCGATGAATCTTTTCCCCAGGATCTTTCTTTAGAGGACTTAGAAAAGATCCCTACACTCAAAGCTCTTATTTATAAACCGACACTCCAAGGAGGGATGATGCGCGCCCTTCCCCTCCATCGTTGGGCTAAGCAAAGAGGGATTGCCTTAGTTCTCAGCAGTAGTTTTGAAAGTGATCATGGCCTCATGCACATTGTCTCTATGGCTCACAGACTTTCTCTAAAAGATCCTGTGGGGATAGGAACGTATCACTACGTGCATCCGTCTGTCGAACTTGGGGTGGATGGTTCGTCTACCAAAAAACTCACACGAGAAGGGTTTCTTTTAGATCTAGGTTCTTGTGGAGGAAAAGCTCTACGAGATGTCTCTAAGTAAAACCTTTTGTTTTTAGGTTCAGATTTGGCTTGATTGCAAATGTCCCTACATCCTCCAAAAAAACTCTCCTCAGACACATCCTCACTATCAGAAAAAGAATCCCCGAAATTCACCTCCGGAGGAAGATCTTCAAGAGGAGGCGAATCCTGAAAGTTAAATTTTCCCGATTTTTTATGGGCCGATATTCTAAATTTCTCAGGGGTCTTTACAATCTCATCTTCAATATCGCCATCCACAGTAGAAGGAGGTCTTCTCTCTGCCTGTGCACCATCTCTTTGAGCAGAAGTAAAAACAGCTGTTCTCCCTCCAGGTCTCGGAAAAGCAAAGATACGAGGAGCTAAGGGAGGAGACAAGGATCTAGATCTATTTTTAGGCGGACAAGGGATCAATGTCCTTCCTCTCAAATTCGGATGATTTCGCTGCAACTCTATTGGAGGAGGTTTAGGTATCTGTCTATGGACAAACGAATCTTGAGGCGAGGCTCCCCCACTATTATCCATTAATACTAAACGACCAAAATTTAAAGAGCTGTTAATCATAATTCCCATTATTTTAGAAAGTCGGAGAGCGAAGACCCTTTGACTGAGTATGCGTCCTCTTTGCTACAGCCAGGTCAGCATCAGGAATCTCAAAAGAAACAACAGGGAAGGCCCTTAAGGGGCTTCGAATAGGACTCAGGATTCTCGTGGGTGGTGTTGTCACAGGAAGAAGAGGGGGGAGGCTTTTGTGCCGGCGGTGGCTCAGAGGAACTTGCGCAGCCTCACGCCCACTGCTTCGAAAAAAATCCTCTACGCTATCATTGCTAGATCTCCCCTCATGCGGCGTCACGCGTTCAGACAAAGATCTAAAGGTCTGAGGATGAGTAGCTGAAAGACCTTGCGCCTCTCTATATCGAAAAAAATCATTCACGATATCATTGATACAGCGAAGCCCATCTGAAGGAGTTGTAGGCACATGCACAACAGGTCCAGAAGAAGATCTAGGCAGCGGGCGGCGGCTCAGAGAAACCTGCGCAATCTCACGCTCACTGCTTCGAAAAAAATCATCTACGATGTCATTGATATTACGGTCCTCATGCGGCGTCACACGTCCAGACAAAGGTCTAAAGGTCTGAGGATAAGTGGCTGAAAGGGCTTGCGCCTCTCTACGCCGAAAGAAATCATTCACGATGTCGTTAATACAGCGAACCCCACCTGAAGGAGTTGCTGGCACATGCACAACGGGTCCAGAAGAAGGTCTAAGCATCCGGCGCGAAGGGGGCGCAGGAGGTCGCACTATATTATTACCCAAAGGATCTGTTCTATTCATGGTATCGCCTCTTTAATGATATATTGTATCAAAAATATAATTAAAAGTAAACTACATATATTAAAACACAAAAACAGACGAAAGACGGTTGCTTTTTCAGGATGTGTTCTGGCATAGTCCGTTAGATATGAGTATCTCTAAAGGAACAGAAGATCGTCTCCTCTCTAGAATGGAAGTTCTAGGCATTAAAGAGTCCGACCTCGTGGAAAAATTCATCTTGGGCTCTGGAAAAGGGGGGCAAAAGGTGAACAAAACCTCTTCTTGTGTATATCTTAAACACCTTCCTTCTGGGATAGAGATCAAATGTCAACAGGAACGCTCTAGAGCGCTCAATCGATACCGAGCGCGCGCTGAACTATGCAATAAAATAGAAGAACAACTCTTCCAAGAAAAAAGCAAAACGCAGCAACTGATTTCCAAAATACGCCGCCAAAAACGGAAAAGATCGAAGAGGGCGCAAGAAAAAATCTTGACTCAAAAACGGCAACACTCTCAGATTAAGAATTTAAGAAAATCAACAGAGTCCTAAAATCTTATGCTAATCATTCTATTCATTCTCATTGGTCTCATCACCGGCCTTTTAGCAGGCTTACTTGGCATCGGCGGCGGCGTCATTACCGTTCCCGCGCTGTTCTTTATTTTTAGTTTTTATCATACGCAATCAGAGCATCTGATGCATGCTTGTGTAGCAACCGCTCTTGCGACAACGCTCATCACTTCTTTGGGATCCACTTGGGCACATCATAAAAAGAAGGCGATTCTCCCTTCCGTTTTGAAAATCACCTTTCCAGGGCTCATCATCGGATGTCTTTTGGGAGTGGCTCTTTCCACAATCCTTTCAAGTCATACTCTCCAGCTCAGTTTCGGAAGTCTGTCGATCCTTTTTGCCATCTACTTCTTCTTCCCTCGCCTACCTCAACTCCACATTGCGCTCCGTCCGAATTTTTCCTTAGCTCTATTTGCAATCGCAATCGGCGCTTTATCGAGTTTGCTTGGCGTAGGAGGCGGTATCTTCATGGTCCCCATTCTCCTTGGATACCACGTTTCATTACAGAACACCGTGGCAAGCTCTTCTGCAGGAACTCTTGTGACCGCAGCCATGGGAACACTCGCCTACCTTTTTATCGCAAAAGGACTCTCTCCGATTCCCTATTCCATCGGATATGTAAATATTCCCGCCATGGTTGCCCTGGGATTTAGTTCCTTATGCACGACCTCACTCGGCTGCAAACTCGCCCACACACTTCCACACGATCTGACCAAAAGAGTCTTCGCCGTCGTTCTTGCGATTACAGGAATATCGATGTTATTTTAATCCCATCTGCGGGTCTTTTTTTTCGAGGATCCCTTTTTAAAACGAAAGTCGATCTCTGCATCGTCAAACCATGCAAGGATGGTTTGATATGCTTTTCTCCCTTGAGATAGGACGGCCTGGTCATTGCCTGAGGACGTGAGCCATATGTATCCGCCCACCAAAAGAACCAACCACAATAATATTCTCATACATATCCCATCCTGAACTAATAACGATTTTTTTAGCAACCCGTTGACTTAAAATTAACATTTGTATAGAATTTTTCCCTATTCTTTTAGGAGAATTTTTATGCCACTAACAGTAGAATCAAACATAGCCACAACCACGATTCACACACCCATCATTGTGAATGCAACAAGTCTCTCAGGAAAATGGAAAATCGTACCTTGGGATGATGCAACCGCAGAGAAAGTCGTTGATTTTCTCAAGAACAGCTCTTTTGAGTTTTACTCTACTGGGACGGCTCCTTCTGAAGCAGTTGCTCAAAAACTCGTGTACAATGCGCGCGCAAGAGCAGAAGCTGGAATTCCCTTCACCAGGTTTGCAGTGACAGATATCGAAGGCAACGTCATTGGAGAATTTGCGATTGGTTTTGATGACAACCCAAGAAAATTGCAACTTGCAGGGCGCGGCATCGAACAACTCCATGGTCAAGGAATTGGCAAAGAAATTTTAGAGTGGTGCTTCACCCAATACATTCCTACACTTCACAACAAAGGATATCGACTCCCTGTATTTGAAAACGGACAAAGTCATCTTCCTTGGGAAGAAAAACGCGTTGCCGAATGGGTTGATTTAAGAGAAGTCACCGTCGTGGCCACCGTGCATCCTGACTACGAGCATGGCAATAACCTCCTCTCCAAATCAGGCTTTACAAAAGTAGAAGAAATCACAAAAGAAAACTTCGAGGGCGCCCACGATGGCCGTCGAAATGTGTACGAAATTGCCTTAGCAACCTTCCTTAAATAATTTGACCTTCGATTGCAGCGGAAATTTCCGTTGCAATCGAATCTAAGAGAGAAGTATTCTAGCCCAATGCTACTCTCTGATTTTGAAATTCTTAGACCTCCTTACGAAACTGACCAACAGTCCTCTCTCGAATGGCTCCTCAAGGCCCACACAGAGGCAGAAAAACAAAAGGAGCATCCAGACCTCCCTGAATTTTGCAAAACTCTCTCAGAAAAATTGTGGCGCGTGGCCTGTAAACCTAACCGCATCGAAAAAAGAGGGCACATTCTCGCAGACTATCTCCACACGAATTGGGATCAGATGGAGATCTATCGCCTCACAAAAGCCCCTTCTGGGGAAAACCTTTCCGTCCGCTCAGAGCGCTTTGCAAACTATGTCGATACCGTATTCGAAAAGTACTATCCTGAAGGAAGCTCTCCTCCAGACGATCTCATCCATGTCACCTGCACAGGATATGTAGCGCCAAGCGGCGCGCAAAAACTTGCTTCACGAAGAGCTTGGGGCCACCTCATCACAATTACCCACGCGTATCACATGGGATGCTATGCATCGATCCCCGCCATTCGAATGGCAAGCGGCTTTTTAGCGCAGGATCTTAGTAAGAAGACAGCGGATATCGTTCATACAGAGATTTGCAGTTTGCATATGAACCCGGCAGAACATCAGACAGATCAACTCATCTCTCAAAGTCTTTTTGCCGATGGATTCATTAAATACACCCTCCAAAGAGAGATCGAAAAACCCCACCTCAAACTCCTCTCAATAGAAGAAGAAATCATTCCGAATTCCACAAAAGCCATGACATGGAATGTCGTAGACTGGGGATTTAAAATGACCCTTGCTAAAGAAATTCCAGTCCTCATTGCGCGCGCCCTCTCTGCATTTGTAGAGCGCCTTGCTAAAAAAGCCAATATCCCACTCGAGACTCTTCTCAAAAGCGCTCTTTTTGCGGTGCATCCGGGAGGCCCTCAAATTTTGCTTCACGTGCAAAAAGTTCTCAACCTGGGAGATGCGCAACTTGAGAAAAGTTTTAAAATCCTCAAAATGTTTGGCAACATGTCTTCTGCGACGTTGCCCCACATCTGGGAATCGATCCTCAAAGATTCTACCACCCCCAACCACACCTTGATCGTCAGTCTTGCCTTTGGGCCAGGCTTAAGCGTAACAGGTTCTATTATGGAAAAATTATGTGGCTCTTAGCAATTGCGCCCTTTCTCCTCCAAGCCCTCGTCATGATCTTTGATGAAGGGATCTTTCATATTGAGCGAGGTCTTCCCAAATGGGAAAGGATCGGACATCCGATCGATACCTTGAGCGTTCTCATCTGCATGGGCTTTGTCCTCTTCGTCCCATTTTCCCAAAAGGCGCTCATCATCTATGGTTGCCTGGCACTACTCTCTTGCATCCTCGTGACAAAAGATGAATTTGTCCATAAACACCACTGTCCTCCCTCAGAACAATGGCTTCACGCCCTCCTCTTCACCTTGCATCCCATCACACTCATCTGCGCAGGGTTCATTTGGCCCGTCGTACAAGGCGTGGAGGTAACTCCCTGGATCGCCCAATGGCTCAGTAATCCAGGCTACCTCCGATTCTTTTTGCAAGGGCAATGTGTGATCATGACCTTTTTTCTCCTCTATCAAATCGTATTTTGGAACATCATATGGAAAGACAAGCCTGTACTACGCAAATAAACAACGCGTTCTACGACGAACTGCACGACCTGTGGTATACAGCGCACGATCACCCCGTGGCCCTTTTACGAGCAGAAAATAGCGTACGCAATCCATGGATCATAGAATCCATCCAAAAACATTCTTCCTCTCCCTTAGAAATCCTCGATGTAGGATGTGGCGCAGGTCTTTTAACGAACGAGCTCTCCCTAAAAAATCATCGCGTCACAGGGATCGATCTTTCCGAACAAAGTCTTAAAATCGCAAACAAAAAAGACGTGACGCAAAAAGTGCGCTACCTCCCTGCAAACGCCTACAATCTCCCCTTTTCTGACAAATCTTTCGATATCGTATGCGCCATGGATATTTTAGAACATGTAGAAGAACCTGAAAAACTCATTGCAGAAGCAAGTCGTGTATTGCGCCCAGGAGGCCTCTTTTTTTTCCATACGTTCAATCGCAATTTTTTGAGCTATTTGCTCATCATCAAAGGAGTAGACTGGTTTGTTCCCAATGCGCCCAAAAATATGCACGTCTATCCGCTTTTTATTAAACCCAAAGAACTCAAAATCCTCTGCCAAAGACAAGATCTCACGATAGAACAGATGCGAGGGTTTAGACCTTGTTTTAATAAAGCGCTGCTCCGCCTGATCTTCACAAGAAAAATCCCCCATGATTTTTCGTTTTGCTTTTCTAAAAATCTCATCTCAGGGTACTCTGGGATTGCACAAAAGGTTAGGTAACTCATGGCTCAAATTACTTTCAAAGGCAAACCCGTTCATACAACAGGCAACTTGCCTCCTCTACACACGAAAACGCCCGATTTTAAACTTGTAGACAAAGATCTTCGCGATCACACCCTCCATGAGTTCCAAGGCAAAAAAAAGATTCTAGCCACCGTGCCAAGTCTTGATACCGGCGTCTGTTCGCTCATGGCCAAACACCTCAATGAATTTGCCAAAAAACATTCGCAAATCGTCGTCCTCGTGATTTCTGCAGACCTTCCTTTCGCGCAAAAAAGATTTTGTGAACAAGAACAAGTACATAACGTACACACCCTCTCGACGATGCGTGGGCACGAATTTGGGAAAGCGTACGGATTATTAATGCAAGATGGGCCTCTCGCAGGACTCCTTGCGCGCTCACTCTTTATCCTCGATGAGAAAGACCACGTCGTCTATTGCGAACTCGTCCCTGAAATCACGCAAGAGCCAGATTATCATAAGGCGTTTGCGGTACTCGGTTAAGGAGCTGTCCTGCGTAATCTGCCCAAAATAGAGTGTATGGCAATACCTAGAGCAATACCTAGAGGAAAACTTAGAGCAAAACTCATCACTACTGCCATAGAAGCTGAAGGATATCCGTTTATCGCATCTATAACAACACGAGGAAGATGTTGCTCTGCCCACTCATCAAAAAAATCATCCGGCGTATTAGATCGCTCTACTCTGGAGAGCCTTGTTTTTTGGCCATTAATTTCCGTGATTACTCTTCGGTCCAAAGGGCAACAAGGATTCTGTTGCGTCCAAGTCAACAAACAATTCTCGTGGAAAAGACATCCTATAGGTTCTCCGGCATGAGAGACGATCAGACGATCCTCCTCGAAAGAAAATGGATCTAAACAAATAGAACATGTCTGCGAATCTATATACTCAAGACTAATCACTGGAGGGATTGTAGAAAACGAAGTGCTCATAGTATTGCTTTTTTACAAACTATAATAAACAATTGAGCATTAAAAATCAACGTAATAATAAAATCTTTACTTTATTGTGAAAGCAGAAATAAATCCCTATAAATACAAGAGGAATACTTAAGATTTGTCCCATCGTGAGATTCGTGAATAAAGTTAAATCGCTCTGTTCGAGTTTAAAGAATTCTATACCTATGCGAGAGCCAAAGACCAAAATAAGAAACAGGCCAATGAGTCTTCCTGGAACGGCGAAAATGCGTGGCAAATAACTCAAACGCCAAAGCAAACAGAAGATCGATAGATAGATCGCAGCTTCGTAGAGTTGCACAGGATGGCGTGGAATGGCTGGGCTTCCATCGAGTGGATGGCCAAATGTGACCGCCCAAAAAAGCATGGAAGGAGTCCCTACGATTTCTTGATTGAAGAAGTTGCCAATCCGGATGAAACATCCACAAAGCGCTGTAGGAATCGAAACAAAATCCAAGAGACGCATCCAAGTGAGTGTAGGGGCGATTTTCCGAATTCTGTAGCGAAAGATGAGAAGGGCAATCATGATACCAATGGCAGCGCCGTGACTTGCAAGGCCTCCTTCCCAAGTAGATACGATCTCCCGAAAATTGCCCCAATATCTGGAAGGATCTTCATAGAAAAATAAATGACCAAGACGGGCGCCAATGACGGTTCCGAGCAACATGTAAAGGACAAAGCGATCGGTGAGCATGGTGGCTTTGCGATAGAGTCCTAAGACGCGGGGGCCCAGTTCTCTATCGAGTCCAAGGCGAGAAAGAACTTGAGCGGGGTGGGGGCAATGACTTTGAGTAACAAATTTTTTGATTTTTGCAGAAAGCGCGCGCAAAACCCCGTCTGTGATTTGGTGATTCAAACCTTTTAAGATTGTATGGAGCGATTTGCCAAAGGCGCTCATTTGGTGAGGACAAAGAATCTCCTCCTCTATATACTTTGGGTGAAAAAAGAAGAACCTGCGCAGCAAAGAAACAAACAAGGGAAACCCGAGAATAAACCCCGAAGCAAAGAAGAGGCCATACCAACGGATAGGCCAGTGCAGATAGGGTATGAAAAAGATTGTTGGATCGGGATCCCAATGTAGCATGCGTATATAAGTTTCCAGAAATCGATGTTTAAAGTCAAAGTACTCACGCAAGGTAAGATCAAAGAACCATGGCTCACCAGCGCTCTCGAAGAATATAAAAAGCGGATGAGTAGGGCTGTCATTATTGAATGGGTTCTCGTGGACACACCACAGGAGCTCACCAAACTTGCCTTGAAAGAACCGATGTTGATTGCCTTGGATATTCCGGGGAAGTTGATGTCGAGCGAAGAGTGGGCCCAAGCCCTGTTTTCTACATGGGGCGCAAGACCCTCCTTTGTGATTGGAGGGGCCGAAGGGTTGGATCCATCTGTTGTACAACACGCAAAGGCGAGGATAAGTCTATCCCCCCTCACCTTCACACATCAAATGGTTCGCCTCATCCTCGTAGAGCAGCTGTATAGAGCCGTACAAATACACCAAGGCACTCAGTATCACAAGTGAGATCAGTATCACAAGTGAGATAGGACCTGTTCCCGTGCGGCGCGAAAATAAAGGATCGCACCTTGAATGAGCGCAGAGCCTACCGCTACATCAATCACTCCTCGAACCTGTTCCGGCACAAAGCGAAGTCCCACGCCGAATAAAACCATCACCCCAATCACAGCCAAATATACCGGTGGGTACACTTGAGAGATCCGAATAGGCAAGGATAAAGAGCGAATTCTCTTCACAATTCTTTGGACAGTTTTTGCGAAAACCATCCGTCCTTTAATGAAGCCCAAAGCCACTCCAAGAAATAAAAGCCATGAACTGCCTACCAAAGACACTCCCTTGTGTAATAAAAAAACGCCCCCTACAAGCCATAGGAGCCCAGAACCTATAATCCATCCTCGATGTCGCATTATTCCTCCTTGTTCGTCATTGTATATAAATCCTTTGAGAAATATACTCCACCTTTTGTTGTTATGAGAGATTAGAAATATGCACCTAGCCTTGATGTTCACGCGCACCCTGTTTATCCTCCTGAGTATTTTTTTCATGACCGTCTACATGATTTCTGGGAGTGAGGGTTATACTTTAGAAAATTTCGGCAAAGGCGTTGCGATGGGAATTGTACTGAGTGTCCTGCTCATTGCCTCAGAATTTCTCTTCCGAAGATTCAATCTCCGGGCATTCAACACAGCCATTGTCGGGATTTTTGTGGGCTACTTCATGGGCCAAGCGCTCGATCTTGTCTTCGATGCCGTCTTAACAATCAGCGCAGCTTCCATCCACCTTTCGCCCGAGCTCATCGAAATCTGCAAAATTTCTCTCTTCCTCTTCGGCGTCTACTTAGGCACGTTGATGACGCTGCGAGCTGCAGATGAACTCTACGTCACCATTCCCTTTGTCAAATTCACCCCCACAACGCATAAGAAAAAAGATCTCTTGCTCGACGCCTCCGTTCTCGCAGATGCACGAATTCTCGATCTCGCAGGTTCTGGAGTGGTCGACAACCATCTCGTCATTCCCCGCTTTATCGTCAAAGAGTTCTATGCGCAGGCAGAAGGATCCGATGAACATCTCCGCATGAAAGCAAAAAGAGCGCTCGAAGTAGTCAAAAAACTAGAACACATTGCCCCACTTGAGCTCCGTTACCACGACACTGACTTTCCCGATATCAAAGATCCGATGGGAAAAATGTTACGCCTCGCGCGCCTCATCGATGCCAACCTCCTCACAGCAGATATCAGCAGAGTCCAAATCGCCTCCATTGAAGGAGTCCGCATCATCAACATCCAAGCCCTTGCAACGGCCCTAAAACCTCTCATGCAAGCAGGCGAGCAGATCACCATCAAAGTGCAGCGCTACGGGAAAGAACCTCGCCAAGGCATTGGCTATCTCGAAGACGGAACCATGGTCGTCATCAACGGTGGAGGGCAATTCATCGGAGAAACGATCGAAGCGCAAGTCCTCTCCGTCAAACACACCTCTTCCGGCAGAATTATTTTCTGCAATGCCGCAGACGAAGACAATAAATACCCCACCATCTACCCAGAGGATCCCGAAGAATGATCGAAGGACTAGGCAACGACATCATCGAAATCCAAAGACTCCGCGGCAGCATCGAGCGGCACGGGCTCCACTTCCTCAACCGCCTATTTTCCCAAAAAGAACAAGATTACTGCTATCGCTTCCAAGACCCCACCCCCCACTTCGCAGGAAGATTCGCCGCCAAAGAAGCGATTGCAAAGGCGTTGGGGACAGGCTTCGGCGCAAGTCTTTCCTGGCTCGACATCGAAATCACGAACGATGCACACGGCAAACCGGTGGTGCATCTTTCAGAGACGGTAAAGAAGAATCACAACAATGTAAAAATCTTACTTTCGATCAGCCATTGCAACGAGTATGCCACCGCCGTTGCCATCGCCGTTCATGGGGCTTTGCCCCATACCCCACCAAAGGACTAATGTCCTTTGGAATCCTATGAAATTAGGTGTCCAGAGGACGCAAGTCCTTTGGTGGGGCATGGGGCAAAGCCCCATCTCTTTTCTTCAGAGCGAAAAGGGAAGCAAATAGCCCACAATGACTGTGTTGACTCTCTCTGGAGCTGCCTTCGCAAGGACTCTGCGCACATACTCTACGCGGAGAGTTCCCCACACATCCATTCTGTAACCATACCTGATCCCCACATCGATTGCCTTTTCTCTCACTCTTGCGTAGCCATAAAAGTGATCTAGATCGACGTGCGTGTGTCTGCCGTATCCGTTGATCCCTTCTCCGTAGATTGCGATCTTATGGTGGTCTTCGATGTTGGTTTCTAATGCCACAACAGCTCTCACCCAAGGAGCGCCCCGATTTGCGTGGCCTACAGCTCCATAGCCCCACGCGCGAAAGAGCCAGCAGTTTTTAGCTTCCCATTCTTTGCCTAAGGCAAAATTCAATTCAAAATCGACGTTCCCGTGGGAGGGGCAGCTCACGTCGCGCAAAGCTTTAGAGGAAGTAAACCGGACATTGAACCCCGTGACGAAACTGACTGGATCTCCAATGATGTCGTCAAACCATGAGTATCTACCTTGAGCGCAAAGGGAACGAAAGTTAAATGACATTGCGGTGGTATCTGCAAATTGGAGATCGGTGTCGATGCTCCATACAGGAGACGGAGAAAAGTCGAGGCCAAAATAGAGGACGTTTGCATTGAAGGGAGTTTTTAACTGAGGCACTCCATTTTGCACTGAATTAAACCTGCTGTACGCATAGCTTCCCAGAAAATGAAATTGGTACACATCGCCAAACCAAGGTTGCGCTTCTACACACATCCCAGCTATGGGCAAGAAAAAAGCGAAAAGATATGCGCGCAGTTTCATCCAATCCCCTGCTCTACTAACCATTTTTCTGCATCTAGGGCCGCCATGCATCCGGTCCCCGCCGCAGTGACCGCTTGCCTGTAGATCCAATCTTGCACATCGCCACATGCAAAAACGCCTTCGACAGATGTGTGCGTCCCTCTTTCTACAATGAGATACCCCGTTTCATTGGTTTGCAGCTGGCCTTGCAAAAATCCAGTGTTCGGTTGATGGCCAATCGCAAAAAACACTCCGGCGGCATCTCTTTCTTGCACTTCTCCCGTCACAAGGTTTTTCACCCACACCTTGCGCACCACGGTATCGCCCCCAATTTTCTCAATGGCTTGATTCCAAAGGATTTCAATTTTCGGGTGTTTGAGTGCCCTTTCGGCCATGATTTTAGACGCGCGGAGCTGATCTCTCCTGTGAACTAAGAAGACGCGACTGCCAAACTTTGTTAAGAAGATCGCCTCTTCTACGGCGCTATCCCCGCCTCCAATCACATAGAGCGGCTGATTGCGAAAGAGGGGCGCTGCTCCATCGCATACGGCGCACGCGGTCACCCCTTTTTGCCAAAACTGATCATCTCCTGCGCCTTCGATCTCGAGTCTTTTCGCGCTCGCGCCTGTCGCAATGATGATGGCGTGAGCTTTCACTTCTGTTTTCTCGCCTTTGATCGTAAATGGACGTTGTGACAGATCAACAGAGACGACATCTTCTGTCAAAATGCGCGTGCCAAAACGGAGCGCCTGGTTTTTAAATTCTTGCATGAGCTCAGGGCCTAAAATCCCTTTGGGAAATCCAGGATAATTTTCCACATCAGTGGTTGTCATCAACTGTCCACCCGGGCCTGATAAAAACCCTTCAAAAACGAGCGGAGATAAATTCGCTCTCGCTGCATAAATCGCAGCGCAAAACCCTGCAGGTCCAGATCCAATAATGACTAGTTGCTCTGTTTCCATAAGTAAAAAACACCCCAATAAGTTTTGAGATTATGGCGCGTTGTTCAAAAAAGATTCAATAAGATTATTTGCTATAGGTTGGATAGTGGGGTTCCCACATGATCTCTGACACCCTTTTTTCCACTTCAGAAACAGCAATAGATGACACTCCCTCTTCAATTGCTTTTTTCGCAACACCGATCGCAATCGCCCGAGAAATTTTTCTCACATCTACAATCGGCGGAAAAATAGAGGCCCTTGCATCGCCCACATAAGGCGAAAATGAAGCTAAAATGTGCGACGCTGTCAGAAACATCCCGTCCGTCACTTCTTTGGCTTCTGCAGCGAGCGCGCCTGTGCCCACTCCTGGGAAAATGTACACATTGTTGCATTGTCCAATGTGGTACAAATGATTCTCAAATTCTGCAGGGGGGAAAGGACTTCCCGTTGCAATGATTGCTTTGCCCTTCGTCCATGTCAAAAGTTCTTGAGGAGTGGCTTCCGCTTTCGATGTAGGATTCGAGAGTGGAAAAATCACGGGCTCCTTCACAAATTTTGCCATCGTCTCAATCATGGGCTGCGTAAAAGCGCCTGTTTGGCCCGAGACGCCGATCAACACGGTAGGATGGACGTGGGCAATGACCTCCTGCATGGAGATGTATTGAGGATTGACTACATTCCATTCTGCAAATGTCTTGCGCCCCTTCACGTACTGGCGCTGTTCGTGAGAAAGCTCTCCCATTTCTTCAGACAAAAGCCCATCTCGATCGACGATAAAAATCTTCTGGATCGCAGCCTCTCTAGAAATCCCTTCGTGTTGCATCGCAAAAACGAGCGCGTCTGCAATCCCTGTGCCTGCAGATCCAGCGCCTAGAATCGCAAATTTATGATCGATCAATTTTTGTTTCTTTTTGGCGCAAATCGAAAGGAGAGCGCCTACACCCACGGACGCTGTTCCTTGGATATCGTCATTAAATGAGAGGAGTTTTTTTCGATACCGATCGAGCAAAGGGCGCGCGTTATTTTTCCCAAAATCTTCCCACTGGAGTAACACTTTAGGAAATGTCTTTTTCACAGCTTTAATAAACACATCAACAAATTGATCATATTTGTCCCCGACAAGGCGGGGCTGTCTCCATCCAAGGTAGAGAGGATCATTCAGTAACGTCTGATTGTTTGTCCCTACATCTAATAAAATAGGCAACGCCTTTGCCGGGTGAATCCCTCCAAAAAGGGTATAAATACTCAACTTCCCCACAGGAATGGTAATGCCCCCAATTCCTTGATCTCCCAGCCCCAAAATCCTCTCCCCATCTGTCACAACAATGACCTGCACATCTTTGCGCGGATAATGAGACAAAACCTCTTCCATCCGGTGCATCAAGGGATAGGCAAGGTAGAGGCCTCTCTGCCGAAAATAGATCTGGCTGTAGCGGATCGCAGCTTCCCCGACAGTCGGAGTGTAAATAATCGGCAACACTTCCGTCGCATACTGTAATACAAATTGATAAAAAAGGAGTTCGTTGCGGTTCATCACTCCCATCAAAAACACATACTTGTCTAAAGGAGTTCGTTGAGAAGAGAAATTTTGATACGTGCGCGCAATTTGTTCTTCGACGGTCAAGACATGTGTCGGCAAAAAGCCATTGAGCCCCAGATCATCTCTTTCCTTCTGCGTAAACGCTGTCCCTTTATTCACCAAAGGCAAATTCAAAATCGTTTCTGGGGACATGGAAATTTTTACCCGATCTGGATCCACTCAAAACCTCTTCGTTTTCCTCTATAGATATACACAAACCACCTCAAGAATCGGTTTTGGCAGCGTCGGACAGCCACTGAATTTGAACCCGCCTGCACCCCACCCCAAAGACGATGCGTCTTCGGGGGCCCCGGCGCCCAACTTATTAAGTTGGGGCTGCTTCGGCGCCGGCAAGGCCTGGTTGAAGAACTCTCCCCTAAAAAGGGGAGAGATTCTCCGACTGCCAAGGGGCAGCAAGTGCCTTGCTGCAGCTCAACAGATAGCTCGGCTAACTCGGCCGTGAACGACCGAGATTGCGCTCGAGCAGCAGTTCAAATTCAGGGCGCCTCCTTGCCAAAACCAATTCTTGAGGTAGTTTGTGTATATCATAAAATGAATTTTTTAAGATTTTAAAATGCAATATTGAACCTATCCCAGTAATAAGTTTCTGTCGATTTTCGGGTTCTTTTGCGCCGATTTTCGATTTAAATTTGGGGGGCCATATACTGTTGTCGATATGGCCCCCCAAATTTAAATCGAAAATCGGCCAAAATAATCCCGAAAATCGACGAAAAATATTACTGGGATAGGTTCTTAGGAAGTATCGATAGAAATATTTTTAACCAAGACTAGGAGGGGGGGCAATATCCTGACTGTTACCCACATCTTTATCCATGACTATCCGTCCATCCTGATTATCCGTGTTCCTGGTCTGATCCAAACAGAGTCTCCAGAGCTTTGTTAAAGTTTACACGGACGGTTAGGATGGACGGATAGTCACGGATGAAAAATGTGGGTAAAAGTCAGGCAATATCTACCATTAAAAACTGACAAAAAACAAATTTGTGATATAATAATACGAAAAAAAGGATGTTATCCAATGACAAACCCCATTTCTACGCGCCATTCTTCTGCTAGCCATCTCAATCAAATCCTCAATGAAGCCCTTAACGATTTCAGCTCAAGTAGCTTAGCGCGCGATAGAGCAGCCCTTCCTACAGATCATTTCAACCTCGATCAAATCTTCGATGAATACCTTGCAACGAGCCTCTCAAGCGATTCGGCGCACCATGGGAGCGCCCCTCACTCTGTTCTGCCTAATCGCCCTCTCAATGAGCGCATCTCAAGCCATGTGATCCCTCCTCATTTGTTCACTCCTTCAAGCAACTCTCGCGATCAACGCCTCAAGGAGTTCACCAAAGATCTACACGTCAGCAACGCCCTACAAAATCTACGGAGGGAGGAGATAAAGAGCCTTTTAAAGGACAAACCTCATCTGGAACCATTATTTAATGATTTCGAAAAGCAATTGGACGCATCGTTCACCGCATTTCTACCCATGAAGATCGATCAGAACAACATTGAGTATTTCTGTCTGTGGATAAAAACACACCTCGCCACAGCTACTGTTCTTTATAATGAAAATATCTGCTCAAAGAGCGCTGCTGGACCTTTCGATTTTTTTTGCCACACTCCCGAAGCAATTGCAAGACGAAAGGAGATCGCATGGGATCTTCTTAAAGGAGAATTGCATGTTTTGTGCGAAACATCCACGGACCCCAGAACCCAGGGACTCCTTGTGCCTATGGAAAAGAGCGCCATTTTTATGAACAAGCTCGAAGAGATAACGATCCAGGCTACAATCAAACACAGGCTTGAAGAGCTTGAAGCACAAGGGAAATTAACCCCAGACATTCAGCAAGTGCTAGAGTTCGGCCAATCCAAGAGCCTCAAAAATATAGATGAGATCCGAGAAAAGAGGGGTACCATGTATGAAGCGCAATCGATAAAAGCAAGACCCATTCTTGAGCAACTCTTGCAGGAAGGAAATCCCTCCTTTAAAGAAGTCCGCAAGCAATTCTTCCAAGCCGAACACGCCTTGGCAGAAAGACCTCTCTTAGAAGAAATGCAAGAAGAAAACGAACGCGCAGAGCAATCGCACAAAAAAACAGAGGAAAAAATCACGAAGCGCAACCTAAGAAAGCTACAACAAACGGCTTCTCCTCTGCCTTACCGAGACTCTAGTAACTCTTCTTCCTCTCGGGAAGAGATCTTTCCTCCTCAGCATTTCACAGAGGAATCTCCAGGCAAGTTGAGTCTGGTGGTAGAACCCATGAACAGTAAAAAAAGCGAAAAGGAAGGTCTCCTCCAAGAGGTCCGAACTCTCCTTGAAGCTTCCCGCCACGAAAGAAAAATTTCTCTTAACGACAGAATCCTTCGCTGGGGAAGGAAACACAACTTACCCGATCATGCCACTGTATTTTCCAAATACAAAGACATAGAAATTGAGGAATTTAAACGAATCACGATTCAGCACTTCCACCCGGCTATTGTCCAAGTCTTACAACATCCCAAGCTCATGGACATGTATTTTACAAAAGGCTCGCCACCGGATTCGGATATGCAGACAAAACCAACACAATCTTTCTTCACAGCTAAATGCTTGCTTGCAGGACAAGAAAACACTCTCAGTATCACTTGGGACCATAACGGCAATGAAAGCGAGATCTATCACGCCTATTGCATAAAAAGGAATATGACACTTCCCCTGTCCTCCGATTCTAAAGAGAAAGTAAGCAATGAGCCCCACTTTGAAGCCTACTACCCCTCAGGAAGTAACCTCAATCTACCGCCTCATTTACAGACGACCTACTATCATCCAGATATTGGCAGCTGGGAATTCATCTTGTACCCCAAATAATTAGGTTTTAAATATTCTTGCGAACAAGCGCGGGGTGCAGCATGAAAAACACCACCAGAATCCAAAGGACAAAGACCACAATCGACACATAACTTGCCACTTCCAAGAGATAAATCCCTGCAATGGCCTGAAGACTTAAAATACTTAAAGAAACAAGCGCTTTAGAAGATCTATACGCAAAGACATCGATGACCGCTTTGGCGCGGAATTTCTCATCGAGATTGAATGGAATGTAGAGCATTTCTCTTCCGACAGAAAAGAGGGAAAAATCGATCGCCTTCAAAAGGACGTACGAGATCGAGATCCACCCAAAACTTGGAACAATCCAAGAACAAATTGCGGATCCTAAAAGGACATAGGGAATCAAAAAGTGGGTTTTGCGCAGGCCGATCCAATGAATGAGCAAAAAGCTTCCCACAGCTTGGAGCGCCATGCTGAGGACGTTTGTGAGTCCAAAAAGCTGACCGCAGTAGGCGGCTCTGAGGTCTTTATCTAAGATGTGCGCTTCTAAATACGCGTTGAATCGATATTCCATAAACCCAGAAGACACTTGCATTGCGACGACTAAAAAAAGGATCGCGAGGAGAAGCCTGTTCTGAGAAACGAGTGAAAACCCTTCGGAGGGACTTGGATTTGCCACTTTAGCAGTTTCCCAAGAATGCTCCGGCATTAAACTTTTATTCCATGCAAAGCGATACATCAAAAGGAGGAGTAAATACAGCGGCGCGGTGAAGAAAAAGAGCCTTTCTGCGCCGATGGCTTCAGCAAAAAATCCGGGGATACAGCTCCCTAAACAAGATCCTAAAGTCCCCGTAGCAAAAATAATGCCATAGAGATATTTGGCTCTGGCGGCAGGGATTGTCACATGGATCATAGACCATAACTGTTTGAACATGAGTAAAATATAAATATCTTTCCAAAGACACTGACAAAAAATCAAAGAGGGCGCTTGAGAAAAGAAGGCGCCTGTCAAAGTATTGATCAGCATGACGGCGATGGCCACAATACCCCACATACGCATGGGCCCCAGTATAGACAAAAAGCGATTGTAAAAGAAAATCACACATAAATTGATAGGCACTGTCGCAAGCCATAACCATGGAATCAGATTGGATGAAAAGACGGTGAGGAATAAAGAGTGACTTGCAGGCCTTGTGATCGAATATTCTAGGGAAATCAGAAATCCGATCCCCATCACAAAGAGGACAAACCATTTTTCTTTATGTTTTAAGGAAGAGAGCTCTTCTTTACAGAGTTGGATGCGGGAAGTCATACGTGCGATTCAGAGGGGTTCATCGTCCATTTTTCCAAAAAATGGGTCAAATGGAGGTCACATTCAGGAGAAATATAAACCCAATTCGAACGTTTAGAAAGTGTTTTCAATAAAAGATCAGAACAATCTTTAGCTTTTCTGATGATCACATGGCGACAAGAAACGGGAAAACTCAATCGATCGGGGGGCGTTTCTACCGTATGGAACTCCCATTCGATCATGGCATCTGTCATCTTGTGTTTCTCCTTAAATTCTTGGAGATGTTTTTGCGTGATTGTATCGGGCAACGCCACAGCGCGGAATCTGTGCTGCCTAAAAATGACACACTCTGCATCTTTATGTCCTGGCAAATTCGGATTTTTGGCGGCTTTATTTAAGGCTGAAATCACATCCGTATCGCTTACCGAAAGAAACTCATCTACGCTCTCGAGCATCTTTTGGAAAAAGACCGCTTTCATGTATCTGCGCAGGTGAAAATTGTATGCTTTGACAGATGGGTACTGATAAATCCGTCTGTGCATAAAATGGCGCGCAAGAAGGAGCGCTTCACAAGACTCAAGACCATTTTCATCAATCCCCAATAAAAGCTCATCGCCCCCTCGATCAGGACTCGGTAAAATCCGGAGCGTTTCAATCAATTGATGGTAATCGAAAAGGCCGTAGGCCACGCCCGTGCTTTTGGCGTCTCGCAAAAGATAGTCGATCCGATCTGCGCCAAAAAAATCGCCCGTGATGATCTCTGACATGATCCTTTCCCACGGGGAAAATGGGGTCCCCATCAGTTTTTCCCAAGTAGATTCCCCCACCGCAATTTTTTTGATATCTTCGACGATATTGCGCTCTACCAAATCCTCTAAATAGGCGGGAGACGCTTTTAAACGATCCCACACAGGCTTTAAATACGCGCTATCGATGATTTTGAGTGTCCAAGCCTCATGGCCGATATGACCCAAAATGTCTTTCTCCGCCACATGAGAAAAAGGGAGATGGCCCAAGTCATGACACAGAGCCGCCATCCGGATCACTCTCTTCCAATAAAGGTAATCAGAAGATCCTTTTCTAGGGACAAAATGGAACACATCCGGGCGCACAGACTTGCAGATTTTATCAAACATCAGCGTCGCAAGATGCATCACTCCTAAAGAGTGCTCAAATCTCGTATGAGTGGCCCCCGGATAAACCAAATAGGCGATCCCCAACTGATGGATATAATGGAGCCTCTGAAATGCAAGGGTATCGATGAGCTCTTTTTCAAATTCATCAAATGGGATGAATCCATGAACCGCGTCGTAAATCTTTTTATCTGAGTAAAGAAAATCTTTTACCATAAAAACACATCCACATCATACACGCTTCACCTTGCTCCTTAAAATACTTATTTTATCTCGTTGAAACACAAGATCATAGAATCGAAGCACGCTCTCCTTCAATGAGGATTTGGACCCAAAGATCTCTTGGGGATAAAGTGACTTCCTCCTCGAAGGAAAGAACCCGGGGCCATACAATGTTGTCGCGGTTCACCGTCCAGCGGAGTGTATACTTGCCCGGAGGCAGCTGAAAACTCGCAGCCCCCCGCTTTCCAAAAATATCTCGAGGTTTTAAGGGAATCGCCCTCTCATCAAACGTCACATTGCGAATTTGCGGCCCCCCTGCATCGGGGCTATCTTTAATTAAAAGTTCAACCCGTACCAGATAAGGGTCCCCAGGTATGGGCGAAGTAGGTCCCATATACGTATTTTGGACGATATAACTCTTTTCATCAAAGGACCTTACGGAAAACAAAGAAAGAGAAACCCCTAAACTAGAAAGACATACACCCAAAGCAAAAATGAACCTAATGACTCGATATCCTTGCATATTTCGGATATAATCAATACAGTTTATTTATTGCAATATATACAAATATAATGTAGAATATAAAATATTATTATTCACATTTTGGATTATATGACTGCTCAATCTTCTTCTGTCCCGGTTCGGTGGATTAGCCATACTCCTTATCCAGCGCTTTCAAATCCAGGCAGCCGAGACATCATACTACGTCTCTCAAAGAAAATAGAAGAGACAGAGCAGATGTTTAAGCAAGCAACGACTGCGCTTCAAGCGCAAGGAAAAGAATTTCAGAGTGAAAAATCGCGATTGACTACGGAAAACCAAGAACTCAAACAAAAGATTGAAGAATTGGAGACGACGCAACAAACAGTTTCTGCCTTGAATTTAGAAAATCAGCGCCTTCAAGCAGAGATCGAAACAAATGCTCTCTCCCGGCAAGTGGATCAACAAACAGTTTCTACCTTGTTTTTAGAAAATCAGCGTCTTAAAACAGAGATCGAAACAAATGCTCTCTCCCGGCAAGGGGATCAACGAACAATTTTCGCCTTGACTTCAGAAAATCAGCGCCTTCAAACAGAGATCGAAGCAAATGCTCTCTCCCGGCAAGTGGATCAACGAACAATTTTCGCCTTGACTTCACAAAATCAGCGTCTTCAAACAGGGATCGAAACAAATGCTATCTCCCGGCAAGTGGATCAACGAACAATTGCTGCCTTGACTGCAGAATATCAGCGACTTCAAACAGGGCTCTTAACAAATGCTTTCACCCGGCAAGAGGATCAACAAACAATTTCTACCTTGACTTTAGAAAATCAGTATTTCAGAGCAGGGCTTGCAAGAGCTCGTCAAGAGATACAGAATGAAGAGAGACAAAACGGACAAACCCAAGTTCAGTTATAAAGGCCTGTCAACTTCCTCGAAAATTCCTTGCAGATTCGCTTCTCTCAGTTTTAAATACTTATAAAATGTGGTATTGGCATTATATAGGGAAATAGTGAATCCTGCAGAGCCGTCCAAAATTCCTTTTTTGATGATGTAGCTACGAAAAAATGTAAATACTGCGCGCCCCAAAGCTTTTGCAAAAGAGGAGCGCCTCTGATGTTGATATTGTTTCGCAAATAAAGACGAATACTGTTGCATCTTGTGAAGAAAGTCTTCTGTAGAAAGGTAAGGAGTGTGGTGTAAGGGAGATCTAAAGGAGATAGTTATCTTTGCTTGTAAAGATTCATGTACTTGCGCAGAAGAAAACTGGGCATGCGCTCTGTGATACAACCGGACAACCTTTTCCCCTCCCCAACCACACCCCCGGATTCTTTGACCCTGATAAAAATTATGACGAGGGATTGCATAAGCAATTTGAGGATCTAAGGAAATAGTCAAAATCTCTTTCACAAGACTTGGGGGAAGAACTTCATCACTATCCAATGCTAAAATCCAATCATGGGAGGCTCGCTTTGCAAGATCGTTGCGGAGTGGGCCAAACCCATAAAAAGGAGACTCGTAGATTTTGACATTTGGATAGCGTTTTGCAATCTCCAAAGTGCGATCAGAAGAGCCTGTATCTAAGAGGAGCACTTCAGGAAAATCCTTCACAGAATCCAAGGTAGATGCCAAAGTTTTCTCTCCATTTTTAACCAAAATACATACAGAAATCATCGGTTGCGGATCCATTCTACAATTTGACGGAGGATGCGCGGAGAAAATACCAATGACACATGACCGATTCCAGACACGATCAACTTCTGATGCCTCGGCCCATCGATCCATGCAGATGAGTAGGGCATCACAAGGATATCTGTTTTGGAAGCTACATGGTAAAAACGGATGGTTTGATTCGAACGGATGAGCGCTTGCACTTCTTGACAGAGAGGAGAATTCAATTCCATATCCCTTGCATTTGCCCCTAAACCTATTTTTGCAACGCGTGTGCCTGAAAGTGGAGATCCAAGTGTAATGACATCAGTGACTTTGCCGAGAGAGCCCTTCTGTGTCGCATATAAAGCGCTCACAACACCCCCCATGGAATGGCCGATCAATATGATGTCTTTACGCCCCGTTTCCTTTTCGATTTGAGAGATCTTGGTAGCGAGCGTTTCTACATGCTCTTCGATTGAATGGAAAGGGTTTCCCAAATCCACTGTGAATACAGGCCCTATTTCACGCTTGGCAAGCCCTCGTTGGATGTATGCCCATACCGAACCCGTATTGAAATACCCATGGACAAGGACAACGGGTGCCCCCTTTTGGATTTTTGTGTCTTTCTTTTTGATTCTACAAAGAGAAAGGCCATAAAGCCCAATAACCAAAAGAAGCGCAAAAAGATCTGTCACAATTGCTTGAGCCCACTCTAGGCTTAAGGCCTTTTTTTGCATTTATACAGGCTCCAAAGAATACTGGGGCGCGCGCATGCGCCAGAGGTAGATCATAAAAGTAGTCCCATGCATGAGCGCAAGAGCGCACCAAAACAAATACGGAGGGATCAAGACAATTTCAATCAAATAATACATGAGCACATACCCATTCAACCAATTAACACATCCCATCAATATAGGAAAATGGAGATCTTTAAATGAAAGGACATGACTCAAAGGAATCGCATTCAATGTAAAAAATGTAAAGCAGAGCCAGACACCCAGTAACATCATTCGAATGGCAAAAGGATCGAGCGCAATCTCAGGGAACAACAAAAAGCAAAACTGACAAGGGAAACAAAGAAAAGGGATCGCCATGATGCCGATGATGCAACAAACCACAAAAAAAGCCGATCTGACCGCTTTCCTAATGAGCGCAACTTTTTGAGCGCCTATCATGTATGAAATTGTCGTGATCTGTGTCTGGCAAATCGCTTCAAATAAAAGAGGTAAAACCAAACAAAAAACGCCCCCTACAGACATGATCAGCAAAGATTCTCCTCCTCGAGCTACCATCAGGTGAGCAATCGCAGCCCAACTTGTAAAATTCAAAATCCGGTTGAGAGCGCGAGAAGCGCATGCGCGCACGCACTCCCAAAAAAGAGAAGATCTAAATTGCCATGCATGAGAATGAAATAGAGATCGATGTTTGCCACGCAAAAACACACAGAATAGGACGGCGCAAAATGCCCCCTGCGCAACAATTGTGCTCATAGCCCCGCCCATGATCCCATATGCAGGAACCCAAGAGCCGCACCCGAAAATGAGAAGATACGCTAAACTAATCTTGATCGCCTGCGCCATCAAATTAATAAAAAACACAAGGCGTATTTTCCCTTGGCCTAGGTAAAAACAGGCGAGAACCATCCCTAAAGGATATAGAAAATTCCATCCCATCAGGAGCTGAAAATAAGGGATTGCAAGACGCGCTACTTCAGTCCCAGAAAAATACCACTGCCCATACAGAAAACTCAGGGGCATCGTCACCAACATAGACAAAATGGAGAACCAAATGAACTGCCAGGTCCCGGGTCCTATGAGGGTCCAGGAACGCTCTCCATACCACCTTGCGACAAACACCTGAGTCATCATTGCAAACGCAATGCCTGTCCCTTGGAAAATCTGACACGCATACATCGCACTGACAGCAGCTTCCATATCAAGAGAGGACACCCGTACTAAAAGGAGTTTCTCTATCAGCAAAAAAAGATAATTAGAACAAGAAGTCCCGAGCAAAGGGAGGAAGAGGGAGATAAACTCCCTCACTCCCCCTTGCGATGCAAAGACTCTACCCGTTACTGCTGGAATGGCACACACTGCCCTTTTTCACAGTGGAGCATGAGATGCATTACGTCATCGATCGATTTCGCGATGAAGCAACCACCGTTTTCAAAAAAACGATCCCCTGCACGTTCCGCCACTACAATAGGCTGATGTCTTACAGACAGATCAGAAGCAACAAATGTCACATAATAGTTTTCTTCATTTGCTTTCTTCGACTTTTCTCCGGCGCGAAGCAAATACAGAAAAGGGACTTGCTTCCCACGCAACATTTTTTCCGCACTCAAGCCTGAAATTTCTCCAATCCATGCAGAATGCTCCACAATCTCTTGAAAAACTGTTGTATCAATTGCTGTTTTTAAAATTGCTGTCATAGCTATCTCCTTGTATAAAAACCCCTTGCGATATTAAAAAATCCGCGAGAGGTCTGGTGTGTTTGAATATAAAAATCTTCCCGAATCACCGCATGAGAGGGACGATAAAATAGCGGCGTTACAGGCACTTCTTGAGACAAAATTGTCTCAGCCTTCATTAAATGCATCGAACGTTGAAAAGGACTCGTTTCCTTTTCACTTAAGTCCAAGCAGGATTGAAATTCTTGGTGTTCCCACTTAGAAAAATTCACGCCCTCCTTAGAAAATCTAAATGCGTTGAGAGTGTACATAGGATCGTCCACAAATGTGGTCCAATACAAAAGCCCTATCTGGAATTTTCCTTCTGTCATTTTTTGGAAGAAGGTGTTCCAAGAGTACGGAGTCAATTGGCATTCTAGCCCTAATTTTTCTTTAAATTGTTTTTTCAAAGCAATTGCGATGGTTTCTTGAATTCCCACGTGATGGAAGAGCAATTGAATCGAAAGATCTTTTTTTGTACACCCCATCTCGTTCAAACCCTCTTCCAACAGTTGCAACGCTTTTTCCGTATCGCAGAAAGGAAACACAGGAGGGCGGTTCTCACAATATCGAGGGAGCAAGACAGAATACGCAGGAGTGAGCGAAATGGGGGCATCTGCAGGAGTTAATCCAGCAATGAGATCATCCTTGTTGATTCCCAAAGCAAGAGCCCGCCTGATTTTAGGGTGATTGAACGGAGCGATCCCCGTATTGAATACAAGCCAACTCACCCAATCATTCTGACTCGTCAAAATGCGACCTTCTCCTTTAGGCACATAGAACGAATGCCAACCACCGAAGGGGTTTCCCACCCAATCAATTTCTTTTCTCATGAAGGCTTGAGAAGCTTGAAAAGGGTCCATAGGGATCAGCATGATTTGATCCAATCGGATTTGAGACACATCCCAATAGAGAGGGTTCTTCACTAATTGATATCCCTGATGGGGTTGATTGAGTTTCAACTGGAAGGGGCCATTGCAAGGGTAATATTTTTCAGACTGATAAGGCCACTGTGGACATTCTTGATCAATCAATCGATGCACAGGAGAGAACATAGGATGCGCTGTGATTTGAAGGAAATAGGGCGTGGGCAATGTCAAATCGACCTGCAGCGTCCGGTCATTCAAAGCGTGAATCCCTACCTGATCTAAGCAGACTTGCCCTTCTTTCGCAGCTCTTGCGTTCTTAATAGGGTAGAAAAGGATGGCAAAACTCGTTTTAAAATCAGGAGATAAGATTTTTTTCCAAGCGTAGGCAAAATCATATGCAGAGACGGGAGATCCATCATTCCAAGAACAAGACCTCAATCGGAAGGTATAACGTCTTAAATCCGCTGACACCTCAATCGATTCAGCCACAGCGTTTTCGACATGTCCTTCTCCATCAAATCGAGTGAGCCCTTCAAATAATAATCTAAGAACATCGCTTGACACACTTTCCCCTCCCACACGAGGATCCAAGGAAAGGACAGGGTGGCTCAATGCGATGCGCAGATGCTGCTGACTTTTCCTTTGCTCCGCCCACTTGCACAAAGAATCTTCGAGGGCTCGCAAAAACACCTCAATACGCTCCTCACTTCCATGAGAAATGACGCAATTGAGAAAGGTTCCTCCAGTCAAATCCAAGATATTGTACGCCCAATCTTTCAAATGGGGCAAATCATCAGAAAGGACAGAAGAAATGGCGCCCGTAACCGAGGCGTCTCCAGCTCGCACAGAAAGCAAGAAGTGCTTCTGATCTTTACGCACGCGGATAGAGAATGGCTCTTGGGTTTTCTCTGCTCGATGTTCTCGGAAAAACATGAAGAGGTTAGACAAAACTTTAGGGTCGAGCAAAGCCTGTTTTTCTAAAGGAACCAGGGCATGGAAGAATGTTTCCATCAATTCGCTATCGATCAGGGCGATTTCTGGCAATAGTTCCTTAAATGAATAAAGGAGCTCTTGCTGCTTGATCAAGAGTCCCCCATTGTAATCACGGAATTCGCCGATTGCAGAGGTCAAAATAGAAACGACCTTATGGCGCGCAGCATAGAAATCCAAAGAGCCATCAGATCTGAGAAGGGAAGGTTCGCAAGGGATGCAAAGCCTGAATAAGTGAGCCTCGATGGGGCATCCATTCAAATGGCGTACAGGCAAAATTCTTTCCAACACAAACGAGCATCCAAACAATCCTTCTTTAAAGGAAAATCTGTTCGGTAAAGCTACCTGCACTAAGCTGACATAAAATACGATTTCCTTGCCAGAATGGCGATCCAACGTGATACAGACCTGTGGGATATCATCTTCCGAAGAAATTTCTTCGCTCAAGATGAGGACATTTTTATATACCTCTTCTTGATTGAGCTTCATAAACACAGAAGGGACAAGTCTCTGAATGCTATTGCGCAGTTTTTCTTCAAGATTGAGCTTCATCATCTTGCTTTCAGCAAAATCAAAAGGAAAGCCATTTTTCTTTTCGATTTCGAAATAAAACATCTTCAAAGTTTCATGTTGTGAGTGATGACGGTAGTAGCTTTCTTTCACGAGTTGCAATTCAGGAAAATGTTTTTGCAGAGCGACAATCACATTTTCCTCGTCAAACAACTCGCATCGATCCATCGTATTAAAACCGATCACGCATCCAGCCACAGGTTTTGAAGAGAAAGGGAAAAGGAGGTTTGTAGGAAGCCAACGGACCACCAAGTGGCGCGTGTGGGAGGCGAGTGTAGAGAGGCTAAGGATCTTTTTCTGCATATAGTAGATCGAGAGCACTAAGCGAAGTAAGTGGTTCGGATCTCTATGATCTAGGTGTTTCTTTTTAGCCAGCGAGTAAAAAAGGACGAGATCATTGATCACAGAGTCGTCAAACGAGAGAGGGAATCTTCGGATCCATCTACGCAATTTTTTGTAAGCGATATAAAAAGAAGAGTGCAATGAAATGGGCACGCTTTGTCCTATTGCTTCGCTAAGCATATAAGAATCTAACTGCAACTCAATCATGCGCCCCCCTTTTGAGATGGACATCTTAATGAAGCAAGGGAGTGTACAGCAAACGACAATTATTTCTATACATTTTTTTTAAAAAAATTTTATACGGACTACAATTTCCCTAAAGATTGATAACAATCCATTGAGAAGCTCCCTCGATAGAAATGAGTGGAGCCGTAGCCGGAACAAGATATGTCATCCCTGGAGCTGCCTTTTCATTTTCTATGATAGGATGACCCTGCATGCAGAATAAAATCTGGCATGTTTTCTTATGTGATTTAATTTGCCAGCGATCTCCAATTTCCAAACGATCGATCGTAAAATAAGGCGTAGAAACAAAGCCTTCCGTCCGGTGATGGCCATCTGCTTGTATAAAATTGGGTTTGATTTTAAGAGGTTGCGCGCTATTCCAGTGAATGGCTGCCATCGCTTCTTCCCAATGCAACTCTCTACCGATTCTACCCCAGTCATAGACGCGGTAAGTCGTGTTTGAATTTTGTTGCACTTCCAAAAGGAAAGCGCCTGCACAAACGGCATGAATTTGGCCCGCAGGGATGTAGATCCCCTCTCCTTTTTCCAACACGACCTGATTCAAAAGCGATTCGACATGTTTTGTATCTCTCGCTTTAACAAACTGATCTTGTGTAACGCCTTCTTTAAATCCTACGTAGACAGTACTTTTTTCTAAAGCAATCCAGGCTTCTGATTTGGGTTCTCCGCCTAAGCGCTCTGCAATTTTTTCATCGGGGTGTACTTGGACGCTTAAGTGTTCTGATGAGTCGATGATCTTGACTAAAATAGGAAATTTTTCCCATGACTTGCCAATACCAACGCCCTTTTCTTTTTCGGCCTTTAGCCATTCGCTAAACGTTTTTCCTCTCAAAGAGCCACTTGCAATCTTACTCATTCCCTCACTCCGATCGGACACTTCCCAAGATTCTGCATATTTGCCTGCAGGCAATGAGCGATGAAAGTACTCAGGGATTCTTTTGCCTCCCCACACGTAGTGTTGGTAAGCTGGTTCTAAGCGAATAAGACACATGGCCAAGGAGTGTAAGAAGAACAGATCTTTTTTTCAATCTTAATTCAATGCCTTGTATTTTTTATGAATCTACTCTAGACTCAATTGCCATTGACACGAGAGATCCTATGAAAGCCTCATTACCAACAAGTGGACACACTTCACATACATCTTCCACTCTTACTCCTCCTCCGCAATCTAGACAGCCGACGCCACCACCTCCAAATGTGACAACGAAAGTAGATCGATTTGTGAATGGTGTACTCACCTCTCTTTCAGTTGCTCGCAGAGATACGCCATCCAACATCCCCATTTTCCCTCGACCTGGATGCGAGATGTAATCCTTTAGTTTCGTCTTGTATTTTTTTTTCATTTCGTGTAAGCTAGCGGCTTTTTACGAGAGATCTTGCATGTCTATCAAACCTGTCGAAGGGCTTCGACAACGTAAGGTACCAAATCCAGGTACACCACCACCACCAGCTTCTCCACAGCCTCGCTTTGCTGAGGTGATTCGCCATTCGCGCAGCAGTTCCAGTGCATCGCGCAACACTACCAGAGTCGTTATGTCTGTAACAAGTCCAGCAGAGAACTCATCAGCAGGAGAGATCTCGTCACAATACGGCACTCCTGTCACAGCTCCAAGAAGGCAACAAGAAGAGGAACTGCCGCCTCCCATGAATCTTTTGGAAGCAACAGTTCAGACAGTGAGCGAATTCGTAGGAGAAGTGATCAACAACCTCCCTCCAGCTGCTTGGCAGGTTGGACCACACCAAGGTTTTCTCATCACCCGGAGGCTTCCTCTGTAACAAAACACCCTTTTCGCCAATTTGTGATTTGTTCATCAAAATCCAAAAGAACCTCAGGAGCGTTCTGTTCTAGCCATTTACGCAAGTTATGGGTCGCGCTCCACCATTCATGTGCCTGACGCGCAGGATCTGATAAATCTTCAGTAAATAATCTCCCTGGGTCCAAGTGAAATACTCTCCCATTCATATATCCAAAGTTATGTTCCACATCGTGATCCGCATCGGCGATCCCTAAAGAAATCCGAATTGCAATGAGTTCTAAAAACGAATTCAGCATCTGCGTACATTGTCCTTTGTTATGTATGCTCAAACGATCGCACAGAAGATCTCCTTTTTTTTGCACAACGAAAGGAACACAATTCAAGTCTATAGAAAATCTTCTCCCCGTTTGATCTTGCACCCGAATCACAGGCAAGCCTGAAGTTTTGCCATCATGCAAATATACAATGCAAGTCTGTTCCTTCAAATACTTTGCAGCCAAACCATAGCTATGAAGATAAAACGACCACCTTCGCTCTCGCTTCTCTCGCTCTTTATCCTGATCCCACAACAAAAAAGAATACCAAGGCATCCTCAAATACTTGTTATTAAAGAACTTAACCACCCACTTCCGATCCTGGCTTTCGAATACAAAAGTCTGCCTCCCCTTTGCCAAGAAGTGGTATGGTTGTTGTAGAATTTGCGCGGTTTCTTCGGCGTCCATTTCGTGTCCCACGGTCTGCATAGGTACAGAGATCAAACCCACAGAAAACTCCCCTCTCCACAAGGCAATGCCTGACAGACACATCCCAATACATATAGAGTAAACCCACGCATATCTCACGAACATCCTCATTACAATTCGGAAGGAATATATATCTTTATTCCTATTGCAGTAAATCCATAAAATCGTACAACATAAACTCCATGAGTTCTTCCACAAGTCAACAAGGCAACACGTTTAGCGCTACTTTACTCGTGACCGGCTGCTGCATGGGCGCAGGAATGATCGGGTTGCCTGTAGTGAGCGCGCTGGCAGGCTTCATCCCTTCCACTCTGGCGATGATTTTTTGTTACGCCTTTGCTGTCACGATCGGCTTTCTCCTGGTAGAAGCCACTTTATGGTTTGACCATAGAGTGAATCTCATCACCCTCTCTCAATTTGCTTTGGGGAAGTGGGGCCGGATCATCACATGGTTGTTTTTCCTCTTTCTGTTCTATTGCCTCTTCGTTGCATACATCGATGGCGTGGGGCAAATTATCTCGGAAGCTCTCTCCAATGTGCTCCATGTATCTCTACCGAGAAGCGTTGGCATCCTCATCTCCGTTCCGTGTGTAGGTGGCATTGTCTACATGGGCACAAAAACGGTCAGCATCATGAACCGCTGCTTTCTTCTCATTTCTATCCTCTCTTTTTGCACACTCGTCTCGCTGGGGCTGCCTAAAATCCAGGGTTCTGCGCTTCTACGCATGGAATGGAAAGCAACGATTGCTACGATCCCCATTCTCCTCATCTGCTTCGGATACCAAAACCTCGTGCCACTCTTAGTCCACTACGCGAAAAGAAACATCTATTCCATTCGTTGCGCGATTTTGATCGGCAACTTAATCCCCTTCCTCATCTACTCACTCTGGGACTTTGTTATCTTGGGCCTCCTCTCTAAAACCGACAACGCCACACTTTCGCAGCTCATCGCTCAAAACAACATGGCAACCGACCTCCTTGCCAGTGCATCCAACGTCTCCTCCGTCCTATTATTCACTCAAATCTTCTCGTTTTTCGCCATCATCACCCCTTTCATGGCAAATACGCTCGCCTTCGTCGACTTCCTCAAAGATGGCCTCAAAATACCTCACGATTCGAACGAACGAGAACTCCGCGTCTATATCCTCGCATTAGCCCCGCCCACAATCCTCACGCTCCTTTATCCCCACCTCTTCTTACGAGCGCTCGGATTCGCAGGAGGATTCGCAGATGTCATCCTCTTTGCCATCATGCCAACTCTCATCGTGTGGATTGGACGTTATGTGAAAAAAATCAAGGGACCTTATGAACTCATGGGAGGCAAACCGCTATTGATCGCAGTCCTCCTCATCTCTTGCTTCATTCTATGCATTAAGAAAGGTTAAGTGCCTAAAGGTTGATACTGTGTGGGATCCAAACCAGAAAGAAGTTCGGGTAAACTGTGACTTGGACGGTAACTGTTCAGATTGGGCTCATCGCTATACATCAGCCAACCTTGCGATGTATGCAAAATTAGATGCTCTTCTACTTTCTCTTCTTCCCCTTTCACGACAAGTAAATAGTGCTGGATAACACGGTGGTTCCCCTGCATCAACTGATCAACTGACAAAGCAGAGGTCTCGTCCCCGGATCGAATTACGTATGTACCCATGGACTTCCCTTGCAGCCGCTCTTCCGCCTCATCATGAGTCACAGAACCTGCCCAACCGGATACTTTCTCCACATCCTGGTTGGAAGTCAAGTCCCACTCTAACCTTTTTCCGCTATCGCCTATCCGTAAATCATCCATAATCTCACCCCTATAAATAAAAAAATCGAGCAAACCTTGAGGTCTTGCTCGATCTTAATTCATTCACACACAAGAAATTATTACTCTTGAGCCATAATTGATGACGCAGCAGAAGTCTTACGTGCACGTCGGCGTGTAGTTTTTCTAGCTTTTGCGCGTTTTGTTCTCTTGTGACCTTTACGAGCTTTATGAGCTTTTTTAGCGTGTTTTCTTTTGTGTGTTTTTCTTTTTGCTGTCTTTCTAGCAGCTTTCTTTCTTCGTTTTACCATTTTTTCCTCCTTATGGTGCAAAGCAGTGAAGCTTTTAAAGTCCCTCGCACTTTCGCGAGGTTCTTTGTCTTGAGCGGGGGATCCCGCGCTCCACACATGCTTTACAACTTAAATATACTTTTTTTTACAAATAATTACAAACATATGAAAGTTATTGCACTCAAAAACAAAACAAACACGACAATTAAAATATCGTCCACAACATATCCTGAAGGCATTTTTTTCATCTCAAAAAAAAATAAAAAAAATAAAAAATAAAAAAATTTTCACTTCGCAAAAATAAAAAATTGCAACATGCTTAAAATCAATGAATTAAAAAATATTGACAAATGTAAGATACAGATTATTAAAATATTACAAAAAATCAATATGTACGTAAAAAATCATTCTGGATGAATCAATAAACAGAGCAAATGTATAATTGTATACAACGAGGGAGAAAAGATTATGCTATTTGGAAGTACTATTGTAGATTACGCAGCAAACGCACTTGTTCTAGCGCTTACTCCCACACACTCTTTACCGAGTGAAAAGAAGAAACAGCAAGAAGATTTTATGATTCGACGCAATCGAGTCTTAACAGAATTGGAAACACTTTCTAGCTCTCTAGGATCTGCAGAACAAACGATCCTTAAAATACAAATTTACACGATACGCAATTTTTTTGGACCCCACGAACTACCCACTGACCCTTCTCGTAATTTTGGATGGATAGCGAACACAACGGATAGCATGATCTGCAGTACGATAATAAACTCTTTAAAGACTGGCGCTAAAGGGATTACAGAAAAAGAAAGAGCTAAAAACGAGGCTACGAGAGATGCCATTCTGAACTCTGCAAAACTCAAAGCAAAACAGCAAGGCCCCGAAACAGAAAAAAGACTTGATGCACTTTTTGTGGCTTTAGGAATAGGCTCTCCTTGTACCGCCACTGTAGCCTTCGGTTGAAACATGTCTAGCCTATATAATACTGTCTTCAATCATCTAGCAACGGCGTTGATCCCTTCAGAAACACTCTCGAGATCCCAGCAACAAGAACAGCAGAAAATGTATGCTGTAGCACAAAAAGTAGCAGGCCGCCTAGAACAAAGCGAACCTTTATCACAACTTGCCAAACAAAAAACAGAATGTGCAAAAACAATAGTAAACGCATTCACCACTAAAATTTCTCAAGCAGAGACATCCTCTCCGATTCCTTTTTCTTGGTATGATAAAGTGTTAATCAACGCACAAGCATCTCTTATCTCGCAGAGCATCAATAAGTTATGTAAGAGCGAAAAGCCCTCTACGCAAAAAGACTGCTTTAAGTACGTAGAATGGGGCACAGGCAAACTCAAAAAATCTCTTGCACACAAGGGAATCACAAATCCGGAGCTGCACTCCCAGTATATTCCAGAACTATGGCATGCATGCAGCCACTTGCCGGAAGAGCCATAATGTTTTTATTAAGTTTTTCGTAACTAACTGGCAATCAACAATATAACACATCAACATAGTATTTACTTTAATTAGATAAATTGTTATAATTATTATATAATAACAACATTAAAGGTAAATAAATGACAATAGAAGAGACTCTCTTAAAACAAGCGGTGCTGTGTTTAGCCCCTCCGGAAGCACTGTCATCTTCCAAAGAAAAAGATCATCAACAACGAGCGTTTTGCGTTGTGCGCAAAGTTTTGGACGGTTTAAACGAATTGCAATTCACAAAGCCTGAAGAACAGCGAAGACAGGCATACCTAGTGCACGCCGCAAAATGCCTCGCAAATCAAAACTCACCTACAGTTTCACCGACCTCTCCTCAAGAAGAAAGCAAACCTTATGAACCTGACTTGATTGACAGAGGTGTGATTAAGACTGCTTCTTTTGCACTTGTAATAGCAGCCAAAGAATTTTGCAAACAGGGTGATGAAAACGATCTACTGACAGCAGGAGATTTAGTACAAGATATACAAAGAGGTGTGTCCACTGCAAAAACCACCCTCGAGGACAAGCTCAAAGTCACAGACCATGACCGAGTTAATGCTGTTACACAGCAAATGATAGAGTACGTCGTCAAATCATTCCCAGTGTAATCTACGCCGCAGCCGTAGAAACCGCCTGTTCTCTACGGGTCCTATATAGGATGTATAAATTGCTGCCCACAATGATCGCAGCCCCGGTGATCGTATAGATATCGGGAGTTTTGGCCCACCATAAGAAGTCTAAAGCAACCACCCAGAAAAAGCTCGAGTAGTCAATTGGCGCAAGGGTCGATGCTGGCGCAAAGCGGAGCGATTGCGCAATCGCATACTGGCCTCCCGCGGTCAAAAGTCCCACGATAAAAAAGAATCCCCAATCTTGCCAAGGCATCGATTGCCAACACGTGATCAAAAAGGGAGACATTGCAAGAATCATCACAATGTTCGGATAGATCGCAATGGCTAGGCTATGCTCTGTGGAAGCCAATCTGCGCATCAAAATCTTGTTGAGCGCTCCCAAAAACGTCGCAAATAAGATCAGTAAGGCAACAACCTCAAACACGCCACTGCCCGGACGCATGGCCACCAAAACACCCACTAATCCTGCTGCCACAGCAAGCCACTTCTCTCTTCCCACGCTCTCTTTTAACATCAGAGCGCTCAAAACAATCATAAAGAACGGCGAGGTGTAGCTAAGCGTATAGATTGTCGTCAAAGAAGCATAAGAAAACGTGACCATGAAGCAATACGTATAGACTAGATTTACACAAAGACGAATCGCATGCAAACCATAACGCTGCGTCACAAAAACCTGCCGCACTTGTCCCTGCAGGCTGACCGCCACTAAAAGGGGGATCAGGCGGGTGAGCGCCCTCAAAAATGTCGTCTGATAGATGGTATAAGTTCCCATCAAATGTTTTAAAAACGCATCAGAGATGGGATATAGGGCTAGCCCCAAGAGCATCATGGAAACGCCCAATACAGCGCGATTTTGCAAGCTACGATTCTTGGAAACAGAAACAGTCATGGGTTCATGTATAGCATGACAAACTCTTTTTTTCCTTGCTTTTTTTTATTCCGCAGACAAAAAGAAAGACATATGACGAAAGAACCCATCATTGTGACGGGCAGCTGCGGCCGTATCGGGACCCAGGTTGTCAAAAAATTAGGGGAACATTACCCTATTGTAGGCTTTGAGCTACTCAAAGCCATCTACGCTTCCCATAGCGAAGAACTCATCCCCGTCGATCTCTCTTCAGATGAGAGCGTAGATCAGGCTTTTACCCACATCCGTCAGTTCTATGGCACCAAGATCGTCTCCGTCATCCACCTCGCAGCCTACTACAGCTTCTCCGAAAAACACTCCCCCCTCTACGAAAAAATTACTGTAGAAGGGACAAAGCGTCTTTTAAAACACCTTCAAGAATTTGAAGTAGAGCAGTTTATATTCAGCAGCACGATGCTCGTTCACAAACCGACAACTCCGGGCCATCCGATCACAGAACAATCTCCCGTCCAGCCTAATTGGGATTACCCTTTATCCAAGGTTCATACGGAACAGGCAATCCATACGTTGCGAGGAAAAATCCCTACCGTCAATCTACGCGTAGCTGGAGTCTATGATGATGTGTGCCATTCAATCCCGATCAGTCATCAGATCCAAAGGATTTATGAAAAAAAGCTTGAAGCGCATCTTTTTTCGGGCGATGTGGACCACGGATCTTCTTTTGTTCATATGGATGATTTGGTGCGAGCAATTTCCCTTTGCGTAGAAAAAAGAAAAGAACTCCCTCAAGAGCTCACCCTTCTGATTGGAGAGGAGAAAACCTTAAGTTACGACACAATGCAACGGGCGATTTCTTGCCTTTTATATGGGAAAGAATTTGAAACCTACTGCGTGCCCAAATGGTTTGCGAAATTCGGCGCCTTTGTAAAATGTCTGATTGCGTGGCGCCATAAGCCATTCATCCGTCCTTGGATGATCGATCTTGCAGATGACCATTATGAACTCGACATCACCCAAGCCAAAAAAATCCTCGGCTGGCAACCGGAGCGCTCATTGGAAGAAACATTGCCTAAAATGATTGCGTCTCTTTTAAAAGATCCCACGCAATGGTATCGGATGAATCAACTCAAATGAAGAAAAAAACTTCTACTCCCCCTCCCGCCTGTTTTTTTGTGATCATGCTTTTAGGTCTATGGCTCATCACAGCGCCTGGCACCTTTCATTTTGAAAGCTCTCCCCTTATCTACAGCGATCTCATCTGCGGAATTCTACTCCTTTGCCTCGCCATTCTAGGTCGCAGACGCCCCAGCGCAGCCATCCTTTGGACCCTCGCAGGAATCGGCATTTGGCTCCAATGCGCGCCTCTTCTTTTTTGGGCCCCCACTGCAGGCGGCTACCTCAATAACGTCTTGATCGGCGCCCTTGTCATCACCGTATCAGTACTTCTCTTCCCTCTTCCCAAACAGGTGCCCGATGAGGAGCCCACAATCCCTCCCGGATGGACCTACAACCCCTCATCTTGGCCCCAAAGACTGCCGCTAGCTCTCTTTGCCTTCTTCTGCTGGATGATCGCCAAATATCTCGCCGCAAGACAACTGGGGTATATCGACACAGTCTGGGACCCATTCTTTGACCCTGGTACAGAAGCAGTACTCACCTCGAGCGTCTCGCAATGGTTCCCCGTATCCGACGCAGGACTTGGCGCGTTAGCCTACACTCTAGAATTTCTCCTCACCTGCCAAGGAGGCAAAGCCCGTTGGAGAACGTCTCCCTGGGGAGTTTTGGTGTTTGGCATCTTGGCGGTTCCCGTGAGCTTAGTGAGTGTGATTCTCATCATCTTGCAACCTCTCATTGTAGGCACTTGGTGTACGCTCTGTCTTCTCACGGCCGTTTGCATGCTCGTCCCCATTCCTCTTGCGATCGATGAAGTGATCGCCTCTTTGCAGTATCTCAAACGGACTCGAGGAAAAACTCTTTTTAAAGGAGGCAAAGACCCCCGCGCAAAAATCGATACCCGAACGCCAACCCTTTCCGCTCCTCTACATAAAATCATGCAGGCATCCCTTTGGGGAGTGACCTTCCCCTGGAATTTATCAGTGTCTGCACTTGCCGGCATTTGCCTCATGGCTCTTCCCTCTGTATTGTCAATTGAAGGAATCCTCTTTGATATGGATCCGATTTTAGGGGCGCTCGTCGTTATGGTTGCAGTCGTTGCCTATTCAGAATGGTTACGTTCCGCGCGCTATCTCAACATCCTCTGCGCTGGGGTTCTTTTTATTGTCTCTGGGTTTTCCTCTACACACATCTTGCTCCATCTCAGCATCGCAATTGTCATTGGGGCGCTTTCCTTAAGACGAGGCAGTTTAAAGGAGCTCCATGCGGATCATTCTTTGTAGACACGGCGAAACCGAGTGGTCTATCTCGGGTCAGCACACAAGCATGACGAACATTCCCCTCACAAAAAAGGGAGAGGAACAAGCGGAAGAGCTTGGAAAAAGATTGTGCGCCTATTCTTTTGAATGCGCTCACACAAGTCCATTGCTAAGGGCCTACACAACATGTGAAATCGCGAACCCTTCAAAACCTATCATGATCGAGCCCAACGCCGTCGAATGGAATTACGGCACCTATGAAGGGATGACCATACCCGAAATCTGGAAAAACAATCCCGACTGGAATCTCTTCCGCGATGGAGCTCCAGGTGGCGAAACTCCCACACAAGTAGCGCACAGAGCCGATCTCCTCATCCAAAAATGGGTGAAAGAAAAAAAAGATATCGTCCTCTTTTCTCACGGGCATTTCTTGAGGATGTTTGCCGCAAGATGGGTCGGGTTAGAACCTCTGAATGCAAGATGTTTTAGTTTATCGGTCGGGTCTATCAGCATTCTCGGCTACGAGAGAAGCCAGAGGGTGATTCAGCTTTGGAATCAGACTTGAAAAAAGAGGAGTCTAAAAGCCCCCCCCCTTTAATTTTTTTTGTTAGTTCGGATTTGGGTAGTTACCTTGTCGATAGAACTGTATAAAAGTAGTTCCGGTCACTTCTGGCGCCCTCTGGATATTTTTGTACAAATCCTTTAAAGATGCATTCTCATCTTTAAGATCTTTCTCTTTAAATTTGACGATCTGGGTTGGGACCTTTGGATCGATCGGAAGGCACTTACGCACCTGCTCTGGAGAAGGAAAATCACAGTCTCTGGCATCGTTGACTTGATCTGCACAACGGGCATAGACTAAATATTCTTTACACTCGGACTTACTATACTTTGGATTGATTGCTGTGGTCGGATTCCAATAATCCATTGTAGCTGTAACTGGGTTTCTTAAATTTATTTTCACCATAATAGCATTCCTTGTTACTGTTAATTTGGCAATTATACAAAAAAACCGTATAAAATCAACCAACAAAAAATTTTAAAAACCAGAGGTATATCGGAGCTTTGCTCGTATTAAAATATTTATTAACATAAAAAAGTTATTGTTTTATTTAATTCTGTAAACGTGTAATATATACATAAATATAAAAAATCCATAGACAGGATAGTAATGAATACAATTCTTTCGTTTTTTCAACCCTCTTCTATCCCTGTGTATCCTCCTTATTATGAAATCAGTGATAAAAACGGAAAACTTGTGGGATGTCTTTCAGGAACCCACCATGAGTTAGCTCCCAATACACGATTTGAGCCCGCGCCAGCGATGCAAAAGTGCCTGACCCAATCCACGACTCTTCTCGTTGAAGCCGATAAAGAGGCGATAAAAAAGATCGTGCGACGTTCGTTGTTGCAGGAAGGATTTTCAGCACGAAGTATCGACGAGTCTTTTCGAGAAGCCGAGCGTAAAGAAAACAGTATGGACATAGAGTGGGAAAAACGAGCAAAACTACTGGGCAAGCCAATCAAAGGATTAGAATCTCCCATAAACGCCTTGAACGCTGCGATCAAAATTGCTCAAGAAAACGAAATAACCCCTGAAAAAGAAAGAGCGCAATGCTCACAATGGATGAACTCTTTTCTCATTGGCTACCCTGTAAAAACGAAAGACTATTTCCAGCACTGTTTCATCGATAAAGATCGAACCATAAAGGAATTTATCGTTCGCAATGAGGTGATGGCTTCCGGTATTGATCACTCGATTCGGACAAGACAACTTCCCTTTATAGCTGTTGGACTCGGTCATTGCTTAGGCGATCGAGGAGTTCCCCAATTACTGAGAGAACGCTATGGTTGGAATGTGAGAGAAATCGATCCAGAGCCCTCCTCGTTTGTTCACACTTCTACCAAACGCTAAAGATTTTGGGCATCTCGGGCATACATGATCGAAGATCTTCAGGAAGTTTTTCTCCAGAAATTGACTAAAGAGCCATAGGAAGGGTGTTCTGCAAACACTTTTTGTGTACAAACAAAAGGACGCATCAATCCTGGCTTCGAATCAATCCACCCTCCTTCAGCACAAATTCCCATGTGCATAGGATATGGATCATCGGAAGAAAAATAAAGGGCCAGATCTTTTTTCAAAGGCTCAGCAACCGGTTTATATCCCCAAGAGAGCAATTTTGGGACAATGATTTGAGGCTCACGAGCAAACATCTGATCTTGTTCAAAAATGTATTTTTTGGCTTGAAGCTCATGCGTTTTGATCAACGCATAATCAACACAGGATACTTGGGAAATATTGATTCTCAAATCCTTTTCTAGGAGCTGAAATTGGGTGAAATCTTCTGGATCAAAACGACAAGAGACAATGTCTTTAAATTCACCTGGCCAATTCCGCCCCATTTCTAACAAAACAAATTGGTTGATTTTCAAAATAACTGAATCGAGATATAGTCTGATTTTTATTTCTGACATATCTTCAGGAAAATTACACTCATATAATGGAAGAAAATCTTGCGCCAGAAATTTTTGAGTAGACTCCCACACCTCTGTAGACGCCTCTCTCACCGCTTGAGGATTTGTTTTTTTTAAAAGCGGTTGATACGGCACTTGTAATTGCGGAAATATTTGAGGCATATACTGAACAACTTTCATGGAATCTTCTATAGCTCTCCGAGGAGAGAAAAGGTAGCCAGATCCCGGATGCGCTAATTGAGGCTGAAAGCAATTGAGCTGCGAAAATACACGCTGAGTTACCTGGTCGGATAGTTCTGCAATCAAAACCCACCGAAGAGCCATCGAAGTTAACTCGTCTCTTTGTAAGGATGGAACTCTGCCAAAACCCGGCAAAAAATGGTGGCAACAACGAATCAAGGGCCCTCTTCCTGAAAATTGCCCTGAAGTATAGAATCTCTGCCCAAAACTCTCCAGAGGATCATCTGTACACAAACTAGATTCCTTAAATTTGCGTTCATCATAATACCAGTCATTGTTACTGTTAATGCGGTAATTATACAAAAAAAATCAGACAAAATCAACCAACAAGAAATTTTAAAAACCAGTGGTCTATTGGAGCTTTGTCCAGCGCAAGCGCGCTGAGCCATAAGTTGCTAATAACCAGGTAATTACAAAAAAAACGACATACAAATTATTTTTACCCACCACAAAACAAGAAAATACTTAAAGTTTATTTAATTAAATAAAACATGTTATAATCATAAAATGATTAAACTCATGAAATGCTATTATCTCGGTGCTGATTGGGAGTTTGAACGGTATGCAAAAGCCACCGGTGTAGGCGGCGCTATTCCGCACCCCACAGAACCCCCTCTCTTTGAAACCTGTGACGCGTGGAGCACTTATGGACATCGTCTTGAGCTCGTTCATACACACTCCAAGACACTCAAGATTCTCAAAAAATGTTCCTTATCTTTAAGCTTAGGTTTACTCTCTCAAAGCCTCATAAAATTCGGAGCGCAGCATCGGGCAGCTATCCTGCATGCAATACAAAAATTTTCTCACTCATGTGTCGAAATTGCCATAGGCAATCCAAACACCGGACAAATGGGTCTCTTTCCAATCATTCTCGCACTCGGAATGATCTCTTCTGTGTATCTCATGCATGTACTCACGCAGGAAATCACACACGCCAGACAATTAAACCAATGCTTAGAAAGATCAGAAAATATTGAAACAATACAAGACAAAGATTGCTCTGTTATAATTTACTCTCGCAACGATCACAACGGAGCTCTCAACAATCCGCCTCAAGAAGAAATCAACGCCTGTACACAAGCTGGCCTGACCCCCATATTTAAAAGAGTCCATACACCAGAAGAAGCATTAGACATTCTCGATACTTTGAAAAGTGGACAAAACCGGATCCAACGTTTATCTCTAGGAGCTCATGGCACCTATTACGGCATGTGTTTTGATGGTATACTACCCTACAGATACAAGAAAGAAGGACCATTAGAGAAGTTAGTCGATGCGGTAGAAAAAAACGGAACGATTGTGTTGTGCTCATGCAATACAGGAAATGAAACGCATTGGTTTCCACCGATCGCACTCCAATTCTCTTTATACAGAAAGGATTTGTCGATTTATGCTCCTTCAAAAGAAACTAATGGTGAAAAAGTCTGGTATACACCTCACCTACGAAAAATAGACGTAACAATGCGTTTGCGCGATGAAGATGTAACCTCTTTATTCTGGTCCGGGAAAACTATAGAACCATTTGAAACATGCATGCTATGCACGAGCATTGGTAAATATTGATATTCATACCATTTTAGCCCCCGTCTGATGAGGCAGGGTTTGGAGTGTGTCGTACAATCTCTTTTCCCTCCCCCATTTCTCCCGATTGCATGATAATCCCAAATATTTCATACTGTGTCAGATTGGAGATTCTATGCCGTTTACTGTTACAATGCCTAAATTATCCCCTACTATGCAAGAAGGCGTCATTGCGAAGTGGCACAAAAAGGTGGGCGATAAGGTCAAGGCGGGCGATCTCTTATTAGAAGTTGCTACTGATAAAGCCACCGTGGAATACACCGCGCTCGATGATGGGTATTTGCGCAAAATCATCATCCCTGACGGGGGTCATGCGATTGTGAATCAACCCATTGCGATTTTTACAGAAAAAGCAAACGAAGACATCCAACACTATACTCCCGAGGGAACCATGCCATCTACACCTACTGCAGCACCTAAAAAACCTGAAGCTAAGGAAAACCCAAAGGAAGAAAAAGTTGTGATGGCAAAGACTGTCACTCATGCGGCTTTTACCCCAGAGCCTCCTTTGAAAGACTATAAATTTGCTTTTCCTTCCCACGCGCAGGACAAAAAAGCTCCGGCCTCTCCTCTTGCCAAAAAACTTGCGAAGGAAAAAGGTCTCGATCTGAGCAGTGTGAAAGGAACAGGTCCAGGCGGACGTGTGGTGAGTCGCGATCTCGATCTTGCACAGCCAGATCAGGTTGTCCAGTTTGGTCAAAGAGAAGCTCCTCGGATTGCTCCTGGGACGTTTGAAGAAGTGGCTCTTTCTCCTATGAGAAAAGTGATTGCAGAAAGATTGCAGCAGGCGAAAAGCTCCATCCCCCACATTTATGTCCATCAAACGATCGACGCAGAACCTCTCTTTGTTGCAAGAGAACAGTTGAAGGCTGCTAACCTTAAAATCTCGATCAACGATTTTATCATCAAAGCTTCAGCCCTTGCGCTCAAGGAACATCCTCACTGTAATAGTGGGTTTAATGCGGCTTCGCAATCGATCATCCTTTTTAAAACGATTGATATTTCTGTTGCGGTGAGCGTGGATCAAGGCCTCATCACTCCCATCATCCGCCATGCCGATTACAAAGACCTTGGCGAAATCTCTATTGAAATCAAGGAACTTGCTGCAAGAGCAAAACTAGGCAAACTCCGCCCTGAAGAATATAAAGGTGGTTCGTTCACTATTTCCAATATGGGCATGTATGGCGTGACTGACTTTTGTGCCATCATCAACCCCCCTCAGGCTGCGATTTTGGCAGTGGGCGGCATTGAAGAGTGTCCCCGCGTGAAAAATGGCGCGGTCGTCGTGGGAAAAAAAATGGAACTGGTCCTTTCTGCAGACCACCGAGTCATCGATGGCGCAGATGCTGCGAAATGGTTGAAAACTCTCCAAAAATATTTGGAAAATCCGGCCCTTTTGTTGTTTTGAAATTGAGATCTTCGTGTCGGTAGTTCCATATCAGTCAACGCGGTGCGTAAAGACACCCTCTCCTCAAGGATATCGAGAGGCTGATCCCCTCACGCAAATAGGGCGAAGGGCCCTGTCTCACTCCTTGCCTTCTTCTCCATTTTCACGAACATCAAGACATGTCCTTACGCTGCCCGCCGGGGCAGCCGTGGCCTTTTCCGGTATAGACGTTGAAACAAGCTTAGAAGCAGTTAGGCGGCTGCGGACCACTTTGCCTGATGAGAAAACACGTCTGGTATTGGACCTTGATTCTCAAGTCAGAGAAGCTGCATGTGGGTATTTAACCGCAAAGAGCGCGCTCTCAGCACAAATACTTCTCGCAAAACATGCGGGGGCATCTGCCGCGATTTCTTCTCTCTTTTTAGACGAGGCTCTCGAGTATATGTGCACATATGCTTGGTCTGATCCCGAAATCATGCAACTCATCACTCTGTATCAAACACTTCTCTCCTCTGCAGACCCTACCTCTCCCACGACCTACTTCAAAAAAATCCGTCCCTTCGAATTTTCTGTGGCTGAAGATGGGTCAGAGCGCGCCGAAGCCATCTCTGCCATCTGCAATCACATGCGCAAACTTCTCTTGTCAAAAGAACAAAATGAGCAAATCTCATCTCCTCTGTTTGCATCTACTCTGATCATCCCAACAGAGCGAATTAAGGAGCTCGTCACACTCTACGAAGAGAGTCAAAAACTCCCTCAAAAGACCCAAGAAATTTACAAAGAGGCGCAATCAGCTGTCCTCGCATTGCATAAAGCCAAAGCTCAAGAAGCTGCAAGAAGGGTGTTGTCACATAAATTCCCCAATCAAGATCTCTCCCCTCTCAAGATTCTTCAGAGCGCTCTCAAAAAAACAGTCGAGTCATTAGAATCCTTAAAGCCGCCGCCAGATCTTAAAGAGATATTGTCTATAGCCGCATTTTTTAATGAAGAAATGCACTCTTGCCACGAGCAAGAGCTTCATTTTTCCCCAGCAGCGGAAGAACTATCATCCCCCGCAGATCTTGAAGACACCATCCAAATGTTTTCTCTTCCTCACGAAGCAAAAGTCCTTGCGTTATGCGAAAGAATGCGTCTCCTACAGAACGAAGATAAGCTGCGCGCAGATGTTCTGCCATTAGGGGAACAATATCTACTGAAACACGTATTCAAGCTCTGTACAGAGCCAAAACAAACCCTGCCTGAAGAAACCACCCGCTTCCAAGATATCCATACAGTGTGTAACTTTCTTACGAAATGTACCCCACAAACTTTGCGCGCTCTCTCTGTAGAAGATCAACAACTTTTCTCCCAAAAAGTTCTGCAAGTAGCCCCAACAATCACAAGTCCCGCAACGGTTGTCAGCACTCCAAAATCGTCACTCAAAAGTCCCGCGTAAAAACCTCATCTCGTCCCAGTATTCTCAGGTTGCATCAAAGTCATGATTCGCTTCGCTGTGAGCTCAGCAGACAATGCTGCAGTTAACACCGCTGTGAGAGTACGGTCGTCCCCTATCTCTTGCTGGCAATAGCTAAACGCATGACCAATACATGTATCAGAGGAAAACCGCTGATCAAATCTTTTGGCTGTCTCAAAGTTTTGCAAGACTGCTGCACAACGATTCACCCGCTCGATTTGCTGGACAATTTCTGCTGCGGGTGGTTCGGTTCTTAACCATATTTGGGTATCAGCAAGAGAGGCATGACCATGTATTATTTCTACAGGCCCCTGGCCAACGCTATCCCTGATCACACAGTACTTATCAGTACAGTACAAACGACAATAGAAAATCTTTAGCATACAGAAGCTCCTTTTTAAAATTGAGCGACACAGTGCTCCTTTACGGACTTGAAATCAAGAAAAAATGAGTATGTCACCGCTCTCCCTAAAAATTTTTTTGACACTCTTGTCAAAAAGGGGCAATATCCTGAAAGAGTATTCATTTTATGAAATGGTTTTGGATCTTTTCTTGCCTTCCTACGTTTGTCATCGCGCTTGATTATGAAGTGCGCTTTATTGGGCTTGCAGATCAAGATGCTTTGGAAACCGTTTTGGAAACTTCGCAGCTCGTGTCTATGCAACACCGCCCCCCTGCCTCGATCAATGGTCTCCGCTATCGTATTGCCTCGGACATCCCATTGCTGATTCAGGCGCTACATGCCTATGCTTACTACGAAGCTGAAATCACATCGAGGATCGAATTCATCGAAAATAGCGCGCGCGTGGATCTTTTAATCAACCCCGGACCCCAATTCTCTTTGCGCTCGTATGATGTCTATTCTGGAGATTGCAAACACCTTGCCTATATTGCTCATTGTTGCCCGCTTTCCCCTGAACAATTGGGACTGAAGCTGGGCAGCCCTGCGTTATCTTCTGGGATCATCAATGCGGAACTCAACGTTTTACATGAACTCGCGCGCTGCGGACATCCTCTGGCGTATATCGACAAGAGACGCGTTGAAGTGGATATGTCAGACCATTCTGTGAAAGCAGATTCTTGTGTCCAAGAGGGCCCCTTTGCCACATTTGGGCCCATTACATATTTTGGAATCCAAGACATCAATCCTCGCTTCATCCAGCGCAAAATTTCATGGAAAGAAGGGTGTACATATGATACTGACCTCATCCAAGAAACACAGGAAAGACTTCTCAAAACAGAACTTTTTAGCGCCGTCTTCATCTCTCATGGAGACACAGTCGATGAGCACGGAAATCTCCCCATCAAGATGCGCATTACAGAAGCCAAACATAAGAAAATTGCGCTCGGCGCGTTCTATGCTACCATCAACGGATTTGGTGGAAATGCCGTATGGACCCACCGCAACATCCGCGGCATGGGAGAAATTTTGAGCATCAAAGCCGAATACGCGCAAAGATCTTACGCAGGCAACATCACATACAAAAAGCCTGACTTTCTGCGCTTTGATCAAACGTATAAAGCGCTCGTAGACATGGCCCATGAAAATATCCACCCTTATCACGCCCTCATGTTCCGTTTTGCAAACTACATCGAGCGGCCGGAGCCTCCTTACACTTTTTTCTCTGCAGGGCTTAAAGTCGATCATATCGTCGTGACCAATAGCGCAACCAATGGCTCATACACACTGATCGGCCTTCCTTTGTTTGGCAAATATGAAAAAGCCGAAAATCCACTCGATCCTAAAGAAGGATATACATTCGCTTACTCCGTGACACCCTACCAATCTCTTTTACATGGGGACATTCATTTCGCAAAACAACGCTTCACAGGCACATGCTACATCCCCCTTTTCCCCAATAAAAGGGTGACTCTGGCGCTCCGTTTGCAAGCAGGCTCTATTGCGGGAACCAAACAAAAAAACGTCCCGATGCCTAAACTCTTTTTCGGAGGCTCTGAAGATGAACTCCGCGGCTACAAATACCAGACCGTGAGCCCTCTTCGCGGGAAAAGACCTCTGGGCGGAAGATCTGCCATTTTTACTTCTGTAGAACTGCGCATCCGCCTCATGGAATCTTTCGGCATTGTCCCCTTTGCCGATTTTGGGACCGTCTCTTTATCTGCGGCTCCTCAGTTCGATGAAAAATGGTTTAAATCTGTGGGGCTGGGGTTGCGCTATTTCGGATTTTTTGGTCCACTTAGGTTCGATGTCGGGTTTCCTTTGAATAGGCGCAAAGGAATTGACTCGTCGTTTCAAATTTACGCCTCTGTAGGACAATCTTTTTGATGAAAAAGTTAGCATTTTTTTTCATTTTTCTTCTTCTTGTTTTGGGAGTGTGTCACCAAATTGTGCATAGCTCCTGGATGAAGCAAAAAACTTTCTCCATTGTACAAACCTCTTTGCGAGAATCGGGATGGGAAGTCGATGCAGACACAATCGGAAGTGTATTCCCCACGCTCGATATGCAAGGCGTCAAAATCCACACACCTGAAGGCGAGCTCAAACTAGGGTCTGTCAAAGGGACTCTCTCTTTGTGGCGCCTTCTCAAACAAGAGATTTACTTCTCGAAAGCCACCATTGACCAGGTCCATTTTACTCAAAACCCTTCTCCTCCTACGGCTTCCTCATGTACCCAAATCACAAACAACTATCTTCCCTTTAAGTTTAAAGTCCGATCTCTGCGTGTGAATCAGATCGAACTCCCTTCTGGCTCTATCGTAAATATGCAAAGTTCTCTCTCCATCAAGACAAATTCTGAACAAAAACTCCAAGTGCACGCGAACGGCACTTTCGAAGAAGAATCCATTGTTCTCCATTTCAAAGGTCAAATGGTGCGCCATGCAGATGGAAATTGGGCCATAGAACCTTTCAAAGTGTTTACAGATCATTTCCAAATGAAAGGCCTTGGCACTTTAGACGCGCAAGGAAAACTTCTCAATGCGCATTTTCAAATCCAAACAGATCATCTCCACACGCGCACTCCCTTTGCAGAGCTCACATACCGCCTTTTGGCTCATGTCGATGTCAAAAAAGAGGGAAGTAGCCTCGCAATTCACACTGCATGGCAAATTCCCTCCCTTGATTTTGGGCCAAATCACATCGAGCATATCGAAGGGCTCAGCAATGCTCTTTATGAAAACAATTCTCTTGTAGGACAAGGAACTCTCAGCGCAGATTTCTCCCAAACAAAATGGGAGGCTTGTTTTCCCTTCTCTTGGAAAAAAGGGGAACAGCTCACTTTCCCAGAAATTATTTTATCTTCTCCTCTCATGCAAGGAGAAGGGAACCTCACATGGCAAGCAGGTTCAATACTTTCCGCCTATGCCTCATTTTCGATCCCCCATATCCACGATCTCACTCCCGATCTGTATGGAGAAATTTCAGGGCAATTTTCCTGGGAAATCATCAATGACACCCCCTTTCTTCAATTAGACGCAGAGTGCTCTCAGATCACTTGCGGCCCAGCAAAAGCGGATAAACTATGGCTCTACACGCAACTCCAAGATCCATGGAACAAACAAAACTGGGAAATCACGTGCGACATCCAAGAGGGCCGTTTTCATTCCATGAACATAGAAGGCGCGCATCTACAAACCTCAAACAGCCAAGAACAGTGGCCTTTCCAATGCACCCTCATCGGAACATGGAAACATCCCCTTGCGCTTGATTTCACAGGCTCCTGGCATCTGAAAAAAGATGAATTCATCTGCTCTTTAGACCACGCCATAGGCTCATTTTTCGAGTCACCTCTCCTTCTTTTAGAACCCTCTCATTGCCTCTGGACTTCTAACGAACTGGTGATTGATCCTGTGAATCTTCAACTCTCCGATGCTAAAATCTCTTCGCACTTTGCCCAAAAAAACCACCGTACAGATTTTGTATTCTCAGCAAAATCTCTCCCTGTAGATTTTCTTTCTCTAAATCCTCTCGAAATTATGGTCTCTGGCATCTCTGATGTCCAATGCTCTCTCCAAGGACCCGATGACGCTCTTACAGGAGATCTCTCACTCAGCGTCTCCAAAATGGACATGCTCCTATCAGGCCAGGAGGCGCCTCTTTCTGCGCAGGGAGAGATCACAGCGCATTTGAAAAATGATCAGATCCAAATTCAAGGATCTCTCATCTCGAAAGAAAATCCGATCCTTAGCCTCGATCTCTCCTTGCCCTTCCATGTGAGTGTACGCCCTTTCCACATCAAACCGCTCTATCTCGGTAGCGTCCAAGGACATTTCTTTTGCGCAAGTAGACTTGAAGAATTCCTCGATTTTTTTGACCTTGGAACCCACCGGATCGAAGGCTATTGCCAGTGTGATTTAGCGCTTTCTGGAACACTAGGCAATCCTCGCCTCTATGGAGATTGTAGTTTCACAGAAGGGTACTACCAAAATTATTTCACAGGAACAGAACTTCAAAATATCCAAGCCCGTTTCACCGCCAAAAATGATGAACTCATCCTTACTTCGCTCTCTGCGCAAGACTCGCAATACAAAGGGAGCTTCGAGGCCAAAGGTCTTGTCCACTTGCTCCCCCAAGAAAAATTTCCATTCCAGTTCGATGTCACTGTCAGCAGATTGAATTGCGCCACTTTTGATCTTCTCACAACAGAGGCAAGCGGCCATTTCAAAATCCAAGGCGATCTCGCGGAGGCAACTGCAAAAGGGCACCTCGATATTCTTGAAAGCGATCTCACCATCCCCTCCCGCATTCCTCCGACTCTTCCGAAACTCGAAGTCGTATATACGCACGCCCATGCGCCGCCAGCTCCCCTACCTCTCCCTCCTCGCCCCACCTACCCGCTCCATCTCGACCTCACCGTCCACGCGCCGGATGGAATTTTTATTTCAGGAAGAGGGATCGAATCGGAATGGAAGGGAGATTTTCACGTAGGAGGCACCCAAATTGATCTCTCGACAGAAGGAAACATTGAACTGCTTCAAGGAACTTTTTTATTTTCTGGTAGATCTTTTGCCTTAAAAGAAGGTTCTGTAAAATTTAGTGGAATTCCAGACGCGCCGCCCATCCTCCATCTGGCAGCCGACATCCAGGTACAAGATATTTTAATCACAGCGCATTTGAGCGGTCCTTTGAATAACCCTCAGATCACCCTCCAATCCTCCCCGCCTCTTCCTTTAGGGACCATCATGTCCTACCTCCTCTTTGGGCACGATCTCGGCGAAATCAATAGCTCCCAAGCCCTCCGCTTTGCAAGCGCGATCACAGCGCTCGCTGGAGAAGGTCCCGGCATCTTGGAACAAACCAAAAAATCTCTTGGGATCGATCGGATTCAAATCATCACAGTAGCAAGCCCCACTGCCGAAGGAGGAGAAACAATCGCTGTGCAGGTTGGCAAATATGTAGCTGAAGGGGTTTTGGTCTCCTACAGCCAAGGAGCCGAAAATAGTAGTGGAAATATCAATGTCGAGGTGGAACTTCAAAACAACCTATCTTTAATTTTAGAAAGTGACCAAGCCCAGGAGCAAAAACAGGGTAAGTTCACAATCCGATGGAACAAAACATACTGACTGTTAATTACTTAAGTTTTGGATCGATCTAAATCACTCATTCAGGCATACTGCTGCCCGAACCTATACCAAAAGAGGTAATAAAGATGTCTGATTTAGCAATTGATAGTCTTGATAAGTTAAGTTCTATAGACACTTTGCCTCCTTTAGGTTTAGTAGATAAAGACCGGCCTTTAACTCCTGCTGAATACACAACGGACAAGATAGCGCAGATGATCTTGAATAGAGACCCGACGATTGCGACGATTGGCTTTGGGATGCAGTTTGAAGCCATCACATCAGAAAAGCTTAGAAAGCTGGAAGACAAAGCAACTGGGATCATGCAATCGATCGATCATTTGTTAGACTTGTCACAAGAACTTGCTTCTGTCAATGATGCAGCACCTGTCCTTGCAGAGAAAGCGTTGGAGATCATCGAGAAACTCCGCGAGCAAGGAATTTCTTTAATGGATAAGGGCGCTACACTCACAAAAGAACAGCTCATCACAATCAAATCAAATATTTCACTTCGCATCGACAAGTTGAGAACAGAAGTACATCAGGTATTCACAAAAATTCAGACACTCATCCAGTACATGTCCTCCATCAACGCCACAGTGAAAGAAGACATTGCCAAACACGATGATTTCACGCGCAAAGTGAACGAAAGGTCGATTAAGAGGTAATTATGGTTCAGAGCGTACAACCACAACACTTCATGATCGGAGTTTTAAAGGCTCACAAGTCTTTAGAAAACATCGCGTCCCGGCACACAGATCTCTTGCAAGTACAGATCACAAAAGATTTTGCGGAGATGGACCGTCTCGAAAAGGAAAAAGCTGAGAAAATTGCAGAGCTTGCCACCACATCGTTTGGTGCGCAGCTATGGAATAAAGCTGCCACGGCCGCGCAGTATGTGGTGAGTGGCGCTTCCCTCGTTGTGGGTTCTTGCGCGCTTCTGCAGCAAGGATATAACGCTGCGCACATGGTTTTGGTGGCCTCGGGGATTTCAGGCTTAGCGTATCGCATTTTGCAAGACACAGGACTTTTAAAGATCATCACGGCGCAGTTTGCAAAGTCGCAAGAAGCCCAAGACAAAGTCGCTCGTTATCTAGACATGGGCAATCTTTGCCTTTCTCTAGGTTTAGGGCTGGCAGGTGGCCTGTGGGCGCATCAAGCAGGTTCTGCGCTTCTCGGAACCGCTTTTAAAACACTGTCTCTGGGTTCTTTGTTTCTTCAGGGAGTCAAACTCGGACAAGGGCTGATTCAATTTAAAGTATCTCTTCTGCAAAAAGATGAAGCGCAAATCATTGGATTGATTCAAAGAATGCAGTCACAGATTTCACAAGTTTTTCAAAGGATGAAAGACAACTGCAAAAATGCAGAGCATATCATCCAAACGTCAGGACAAGTTAACGAAACAATGCAACAAACCATTGCAAGTTTACATACAAGGAGTTTTTCATGATCTCAGCAGTTAGCCCAACAGTTACAACCCCACACATCGAAAAGCCTGTTTCTTTAAGTTACTTGTTCCGGTTACAAAATCTCATCAATCAGATGACACAGCAATTGGGAAGACTCTCTGAAGAAAGTCACGAGAGCATGGCCAAAAAGAAAAGAGAATACCGCAAGTCTTCAGAAGAAGGAGCTACGATCCATGCAAACACAGGATGGGTTGGGGTTTACGGAGCAGGAGCTTGTCTCGGCACCAAACTCACAGCGGGCGCGATCACTCTCCTTATAACTCAAAAATACTTACCTGAAATTGCCAGCAAAGCCCTCCCTTCAATGAAGTTTATGGAAGAGCAAGGGATCCATGCGGGCACAGGTCTTTGGACAAGTCTTAAAGGGGCAAATGAGCAGCGCAGCTCTTCTCTTGCAAACCTACGTTTGAATGAAGTGCAAACTGAAGGAAACAAGAGTGGAGATACTGTTTCTCTAGGACAAGTCTTAAGCGGATTAGGCGACGCTCTGCGCCAGAGTCTCCAAAAAGCTTCTGGATAAAAATTTGGATTCGTTGAAATGGACCCGACCGAACATCCTTTGCACAGTTCCTCACTTAAACTCCAATGGATTGCGATTGGGTGCATGGCTTTCGGGCTGATTACGTCTACCTATTATCACGTCCACACTCTCAAAGCCGAGCGGATCGAAAGCGAACTCACCTCGTACCTTCACCTCAATGATAGGTACCACAAATTGCTCTTCACTCTACTCGAGAATGATCCAGAAATTTTTCAGAAAAATGATGATCTTTATTTGCAGAAAAACAAATACATTATTTATGAACTCTTCGAACTTCTCTCCATGGTTGATTCGTTAAAACCCTATTTTCTAGAACTGAGAGCAGACGTTTGGCCTTGTTGGGAAAAACGGATGGAGTTTCTTTTCTCAAAGCCCGCCGTGCAACACGCCTGGGCCTCTCACGCCAAATACGCAGAAAGAATCTATAAGCCCGAATTCATCGCACATGTAGAAAGCATGCTGGCGCATGCAGATATTTCCGAGCCACTCTAAATATTTCACTCTCTACTACAGCATTTCATTAATTTTGTCTGTAAAGACTTGAGTCATCTCAGTCTTATTTTTTTCATCAGCGCAGAGATAATAGCAGAGACAGAGAGGACGCAGAGAAAGGGTAAGGAACCGCGAAGCGCGGAGACGGGCCTTGCCCCGAGGAAGAGAGAATCGTTTCTCATTTTTCTCTCCCCCTCCGGGCAAGGCCCCGTCCGTTTCGGTTCTTTATCTTCTCTCTGCGTCCTCTCAGGGCGAGCGCATTAAATCTTAGAGTACGCAAGTCAGCTGACTACAACCTCATTTTTTTTCATCAGCGCAGAGATAATAGCAGAGACAGAGAGGACGCAGAGAAAGGGTAAGGAACCGCGAAGCGCGGAGACGGGCCTTGCCCGAAGGAAGAGAGAATCGTTTCTCATTTTTCTCTCCCCCTCCGGGCAAGGCCCCGTCCGTTTCGGTTCTTTATCTTCTCTCTGCGTCCTCTCTAGTCTCTGCAATTATCTCTGCGCTGATGAAAAAAATAAGACTGAGTTGTAGTCATTTTTGTCGTGTACAGAGAGAAGAAAAGACAAAAGTTATGCAACACACCTACACTAAAAGACTTAAAGAAATTCATTGTCTTTTTACTGGATTTTCAGTATCATATGATGCTACAATTTGATTCAGGGAGGCTATGGACTCAATTCGACCTTCGGGCGGGGAGCTAGAGCAAAAAATCAAAGCTGCCAAGGCGGCTTTAATGGCTCAAAGTGGACTCTATGCCAATTTGAATAAAGCTGTAGGAGAGCTGAGCGAATTAGAAATAGAATCCCCGGGGCAGATTTGGCAGCTTATTTTGGAGTTATTGAACGAGATCCTTCCTAAAGACTATATTGGAGGAAGACCTCCTCAAAAGTCTTACGAAAAAACAATCGAAGGTAAAGAATTATTCGCCTTTTGTTGGGATAGCCAAAAGTTAGGGCAAAAAATGTATATTAAATTTGCTTTGAAAGAGGGCAGGTATTACTACTTATCCTTACATAAAAGCAGGGACTATTTATGAAATGTTTACATTGTGATGGCGATAAATTCGAAGAAAAAAACTGCCGATTCACTCCCGAAGTCAAGGGGGAAGAAATCGAAGTGATCGTTCCTGCGATGGTTTGTACTCAGTGTCATACGCCGCTTATGCATGAGAACCAAATGAGTGGGTTAAGAAAGATGGCTGCTGATGTATATCGTCAAAAGCATGGATTATTGACTTCTGAAGAAATTGTGAATTTTCGCTCCTTGTTTGGTATGTCACAATCTGCATTTGCAAATTATTTAAAAGTAGGTGAAGCGAGCATCAAACGCTGGGAAACATATTTTGTGCAAGACACCAGCCAGGATGAACATATACGATTAAAATGTGATGAAGGTTATGCAGAATACAGCGCACTCAATGTCCAATGGAAAAGTCATCCCCCTGACATATATAGTGGCAACAGACGTTTTAGCTGGGAACTTTTTAAACAAGTAGTCCGGTATCTCATAAATTTTACGAAAAGCCCTCTCTTTTTAAACAAAGCCTTATTCTATGCAGATTTCAAACATTATCAACTTTATAATGTGAGCATTACGGGCGCAAGATATGCTCATTTGGAATACGGCCCCTGTCCGAAACAATATGAAAACCTCATCTATTTCATGATCCATGAAGGCTTGCTCATCCAAACAAAAGGTCACACTTTAAAGAGCAAAGAAGCGCCTAATTTGAGCATCTTTAGCAATTCTGAAAAAGAAGTTCTCGAATTCGTGGCAAATTTAACTAAATCAGACGGGGGGAAGAAATTGCTTGACCTGTCTCATCAAGAAGATGCTTATAAAAAAAGCGAATCAATGGCTCTGATTAGCTATGAATTCGCCAAACATTTAAAAATTTAAGTTCTTCTCTTGAGATGACGAAGGCTATTTTTCCAAAGAGCTCGGATCTCCTCAAACTCTTCTTGTTCATTATCTTTTATCCACGGTCTAATCTTAGCTTCAAAAGATACTGGACGCCGAGCCAGATCCCTAGAGAATATAGAAATCAAAAACTCCCCACTATGAGTATTCATATACTGCTGAAGAGCTTCTTCGTTACGGAAAATCTTGTCTGCCCAATAGTCATATGCGTACGATTGTAACCCTAGTTTCTCTATCGTCCAAAGATACATCTTACATCCCTGTGAAGGATAGGCTGGAGTATCTTTTGCCTTGTCAAACGAAAGTCCTTCTTTATCCACAGGAACAATATTTGGATCAATGGTGAGACCTTTCTGATCACGGATTTTTTTTGCCGTTTGCAAAGAAGGAATTACTGATGAACTCTTTACCGACAACGACATTACAACCTATTATTATCTATTAAACACAACAATATTATACTAATTAATTCGTTTAATATCAATACATTGTTTGCAAAAAAAATTCTTTACAAGAATTCGTAAATCACTGATAATACGTCCATTATGCCGGATGCAACGAACCCATATCTCCATATTGCGTCCAAATTAGAGTCTAGTGTATGTATGCAACAGGCATAGTACAGATTAAGGGGCCTTTGTGTTCGTTCTCGCAGCAAGAAAAGCCTCATATGTTTTAGAGATGATGGGGGAGTACGTTTCCTTGATCTTCGATGTGATTTCCGCGTCGGTGCGTCAAACTCCTTCATGGAATCTCATTCGCGAGCAGCTCTACCATATTGGCGTTATGTCCTTTTCTGTGGTGGCCATTACTGGTTTTACAACGGGCTTTGTTTTGGCGGCCCAATCTTTCTATCAGCTCGGAGAAAAGGGTCTTTCTGCTGTGACGGGTGTCCTCGTCGCCAAAGCGATGATCACAGAATTGGGCCCTATCCTTACTGCTTTTATGGTGACGGGAAGGGTAGGCTCTGCCATGTGCGCTGAACTTGGCAGCATGAAAGTGACCGAACAAATCGATGCATTGAGATCCATGGCGATCAATCCCCTTTCGTATCTCATCGCGCCTAGGTTCATTGCGGGCATTTTCATGATTCCGCTGCTGACTCTTTTTAGCGCTTTCATGGGGATTTTGGGAGGTTATCTGATCGCGATCACCCTTTTCCATATGCCCTCTTCTTCTTATTTCGATCCGATGCAAATCCACATTTCCCTGTTTGATCTGGCAACCGGCGCGATCAAAGCCTTTATCTTTGGAGCGCTTCTTGTCACTGTATGCTGCTATAAAGGAATGAAGACCTCGGGAGGCGCTGCAGGTGTGGGAAAGGCAACAACGCAAAGCGTTGTGACAAGCTATATCCTCATTTTGATCTCTGACTTTTTTCTCACGATGGCGCTCAATATGATTCACCAACAGATGCGCTATGAATGGATGAGAAATTGATGATGATTCGAGTCCGCAATCTTTGGAAACGATACGGCGCCATCCAGGTTTTAACGGGGCTCAATCTCGATGTAGTCCAAGGAGAAACCCTTGTCATTTTAGGCAGATCGGGAGTGGGCAAAAGCGTTTTGCTGCGCCAGATCATCGGCATTGAAAAGCCAGATCAAGGGACGATCTCAGTAGGAGATGTCGACATCACCACCTGCAAAAAAAACGTCCTTTATCAAACTGTAAAAAACATGGGGATGCTCTTTCAAAGCGCTGCCCTCTTCGATTCGTTAAATATCGAGGAAAATACCGCATTCTATTTAAGACAGCATGGAGATCCTCTGACTCAAAAGCCCTATTCTGAATCGGAAATCAAACGTAGAGTGCGAGAAGCGCTTGCGATGGTGGCCCTAGAAGGGACCGAAAAAAAAATGCCTTCAGATCTTTCGGGCGGGATGAGAAAAAGAGCAGGCCTTGCCAGACTCATCGCCTATCGCCCTGCCATCTTGCTCTATGATGAACCGACAACAGGCCTCGATCCGATCACAGCGCAGCAAATCAATGAGCTCATTGTTCAAACGCAAAAAGAATTGAAAAGCACCAGTATTGTCGTGACGCATGATATCCACTCTGCTCTTTTCATTGCAGATCGCCTTGCGCTCCATAAAGATGGGAGCATTGCCTATGTGGCAGATCCTGCTACCTTCTTCACCATCGATGATCCGATCATCCATTTTCTCAAAGACCATCTCTCGCACAAAACAAGAAAGGGTTCGTAAATGACAGAAAAAATCAAAAACATTCTCATTGGCCTTTTTGTCGCAGCCGCAGTCACTTTAACCATTTCGATGATCCTCTTCTTAGATCCACAAATAGGCGACGGGAAAAAAACACTTCAAGTACGCTTTGCCAACATTGCCGGAATCATGATCGATACAAGGGTCACTTTCGCAGGCAAGCCTGTAGGAGAAGTGGTCGCCATCCAAGAAATTGCAGAGGCAAGACAAACCCCCGCAGATGGAACCGGCAGAGTCTATTTCTATCAGCTCACCCTCAAAATCGATTCGAGCATCCAAGTCTATAACTACGACGAAATCGCCATCCGCACGACAGGCCTCATGGGAGAAAAATCGATTGCGATCATCCCCAAAACGGCGCCCTCAGGCCACACAGCCTTTCCGATCACAGATCAAATCATGACCGCAAATTCAATCGATCCCTTCGAAAACACCTTGAACCAAATCGCCAAAATCTCAACGAGAGTCGACGAATCCCTCTCCCACGTAGATCAATGGTTTCTTAAAAACCAAGATCCCCTCTCCCAATCCATCCAAGCCTTTAACCTCTTTCTAGAGCAAGGAACAGGAATCCTCACAACAGTCGATCAAACAGGGCTCGTCCCATCTCTCACACAGGCAAGCAATCTCCTCAACACAAACCTCGATCTCATCAAATCAGGGCTAGAAGATGATCAAATCATCCACAAACTCGGGTCCCTAGCAGACACCCTCTCCCAATCTGCCGACCTATTCAACACGGAAGGAGCCTCCATTCTCCATCACCTCCAGCAAATCTCCAGAGATCTTTCCCATGGCACAGGCACCATCGGCAAACTCATCTCAAAAGAAGATTTCTATCTCCGCCTCAGCTCTCTTCTTAGCAAAGGCGAAACGCTCATGAACGATGTCAACCACTACGGCTTACTTTTTCAATACGATAAGCACTGGCAAAGAAGCAGAACCAAGAAAGCAAACCTCCTCAAATCACTCGATACCGCTCGCGAATTCCGTAACTATTTTGAAGGAGAAGTGGATACCATCACGACATCTCTTGGCAGGCTCACAGAACTTCTCGATCTCGCCGGAACCGAACGGCAAAAAATCGTAGAAAGCGACCATTTCAAACAACAATTCAGCAACCTCATGCGCAGCGTCCAAGGCCTTTCTGAATCTCTCTCTTTGTATAATCAAGGTCTTGTAGCAGAAACATCCGAATAACCCTATATTCAAAAATACAGAGTAGCTTATGATCATCACTCTATATGTTTTTCCAAACTCCGAAACTCCTTTTACTGACTTATGACTATCTCGATAAGCGAGATCGCGCCCATCTATCTGTTACGAACCGATACAATCGAAACTTAGTTCATTTATGGAATGGGAGAGTGATTGAAAAGCTGGGACAATTGCAACCAAGCGCTCCGCTCGATCTAAAAAAATATGATGAGATCGCACAATTAATGCTGCAAATCCCTCATCCCTATTCTCTTGTTATTCCTAAACCATTGCGCGAGCTGAAGATATATTCACTCCAACTCCATCCAGAATTTGCTAAGCTGATAGAGAAGTCGATTGCTAAAAATTCCGATCCAACTACATATTCTACGGACTATTCCACCTGGTTATTAGAAAACGAGGGAGAGCTTTGCGACAAATATAGGACTCTTTCTGCGATCCCTAGATGCTCACAAATTGTCAAGCGCCTTTGGGGACCCTTGCATTCTGAGGAGGACTGGGAATGTTGTCTAGCATGTATTACAAAAGATGGTAGCGCTCTTAAATTTGTCCCTGAAGAGTTACGAACACCCGCGCTCTGCCTTGCGGCTGTTACACAAGACAAGAGTTGCATCGTAATTGTTCCCGAAGCGCTGCGCCCTGAGATTCTCTCCCGTCTTCCGAATGCTTTGAACTGATGCTCGAGCGCAATCTCGGTCGTTCACGGCCGAGTTAGCCGAGCTATCTGTTAAGCTGCAGCAAGGAACTTGCTGCCCCTTGGCAGTCGGAGAATCTCTCCCCTTTTTAGGGGAGAGTTCTTCAAGGGCCAATAACCCGATAACTCTAAGTCATCATCCCTATATGGCTATAAATACACTACCCGTTGCGTTTGTAAACTTACGGCTCTTTGTCTTAGGAGTGCGTTGATTTCTAGCAGTGTAGCGGCCTGGACCCATTGATCAGAGATGTTGCGGATGATCTCCTCCGTGCCTAGTTCCGGATGAATCTTAGCGACGGTTTTTGCAATCAGAGCAAACGCTGCATCCCTTTCTTTTGGATCAGGGATCCGGCGAGTGAGTTCAAGAGCCTGCTCAATACGCCTTTCTTTTACCAAAGCGTATCTAATATTGTGCAAAACAAGCTTTTTATCCATTTCCTCTGGCATTTGGTCTATCATAGTAAGCATTTGTTCAAGTTTGTTTTCCTGTATCAAAGTTGTTACCATTTTTAAAATTGCATGCATAGAATCTGGGCTGCGCCTGTCAAGTATGAGTTCGGGATGTATGCCATAACGGGTATACATGTCCTGACTGAAGGGGTCGTATGTTCGAAAAACACTGACCGCGCGGGGAATCCACTGAGAGAAGTACGGCATAGCTCTTGTTGGATCGTCAGCTTGTAGCAAAGCTCTCACGATAGACCGAAGACCAAACTCTTTTCGCTCTGAAAGAGGGATGCTCTCCATAATGAGGAGCGCTATCTCAAGCTGCCCGGTCTTTATTAAAGGTTCTATTGTCTGACAAAGAATGCTGTTTCTCGTCTCGCGATTCGCGGCAGATCCAAGAGATATTTTCTCACAGAGCTCTAGAACATCCGCGATATAGCCTGCCCTGAGGTATCTATGCGCAAAGTGAGCTATCGCCACTGTTTTATAGAGGTCTTCGTTTTCTTCTGGTGCGATTGCCAAAGCTACATCCAAAAGAGCTCTGTAGCGCCTGATTGGATCAAATATACGTGCCGAAATCTCGACAGCTTTGTCGTCATTAGAACTTTCAAGCTGAGAAAAGGCAGAATTACAAAAGACCAAATCCCTACCCACCGGATCGGAATGGTCCCTGACAGTCCTAAGAAGAGACCAAACTGGGAATTCATCGCTTAAAGCCCTCCCAAACGCAAAAATAGCGTCATTTTTTATCTGTACGTCTTTAATACTCGTTAAAAAATCCATTGCTAGCGTGATCTGATCGTAGTGTATCGCTCTTGGCATCATCGTATGAAGAGTCCGATCTTTATGCAGATTCTCTCTCTGCAGCTCCTGTTTTATTCTGTCTGCAGATCTTAGTTGGCACAATAGGAGAGGCTCGCGTAACGATTCAGTAAACGATTCAGGAACAGATACTAGGACATAGGGCCTCCCCTTCTGCTCAAAAATATCAATCAACCTCTGGTCGATACTCTGCAATGTTGTGCGATCCAGCATACGGATGATATAGATGGCCTTCATCTCTCGAGATAAGAGATCTTGAGCTACGTTTTTGAGACTTTCGGGGGAAGTTATTTCTGTCTCCTCCTCCGGTGTTTTTAAACGCAATCCATTCGCTTCAAAGGCACGCGCAAGAGGACCATCTTGTAAATGCTTACCTATTTCCTTAAGAAGCTCTGACCAATCCTTATCCTCAACACACTGAGCTGCTGCTAAGACATTTGAGCGCAGGACATTTAACTGTTCCTCGTTCTTATTGCGGGTTGAGGGTGTACAGGCAATCACAGTAGATTGGATATCTTTTCGATCCAAACAGGAGAGGACCTTACTCCATACAAGCGTGTCGAAACGATTGACTGAAGGAGGGATAAGCCAGCCACGCCGCGAGTCGCTTTTCATCTGATTTACACAATTCATATTACCTCACGCCATTTTATATTTTACATTATATTATACCGTTTTTTATAATAAAACAGCAAAGTAAAATAATAATTATATATTCTCCGTTGAGAGAAGTACGGCATAGCCCTTGTTAGATCATCAGCTTATAACAAAGCTCTCACGGTAGCGATAGACCGAAGACCAAACTTTTTTCGCTCTGAAAGAGGGATGCCCTCCATAATGGCGATCGCTCTCTCAAGCTGCCCGGTCTTTATTAAAGGTTCTATAGTCTGACAAAGAACCATGTTTTTCGTCCGGCGATTCCCGGCAGATCCAAGAGATATTTTCTCAGAGAGTTCTAGAACATCCTCGATATAGCCTGAGCCTGCC